>PYIM01038877.1_pt1 | contig 12857 bp, 12 predicted proteins | sample 3577991 | NCBI WGS metagenome assembly PYIM01 (sample SAMN08408024, study PRJNA431606) | Marine metagenome isolate SA_KN192-05_S13_500m, whole genome shotgun...
TAAAAAAACCAATTATTTCTATTCCTGTAAAGAATAATGGTTATGGACTTCCAAAAGCATTTGTAAATAATTCCTGCATGATTGAAAATCTAGAAACATTAGAAAATTCAATCAACAATCTTCTCAAAAATGATAATTCCGAATTAATTAAAAATGCAATTATTTCTGGCCAAAATTATATGTCTAATTTGGGAAAAGCCAGTGAACAATTACTTCGGTTCTTATCTATACAAGGAAAAAATTGATTAGGTATTATCATATTTTAATTTAGTAACTTCTCCATCCTTATCTTGTATGACGTTTTGATTTTCATCCACTTTGAATATTTCTTTATTTGTAAATTTGGAACAAATTTTTAAAAATTCATCCATCGAAATATCTGCAAATTTTAAAAATTCTCCTAAATACTTTCTTGGAATTTTTCCTTCGTATTGTTTAACTAATTCTAATCCTTCTTCTCTTGTAATCCTTCCCAATCTAATTTCTATTGATGCATGATCTGTTGCACGACCAAATCCATATTTTAAGAATTTGAAATAATCATGGAATACTGTGAAATATACGTCCAAGTTCTCCCAACCATCATATGTTCCTTCTTTGTTACCACTATTTTCTTTGAAACCAATTTTCTTCACAATTTCTAATTGATTAAAAATATCCCAATTTACATATGTACCAAGAAAAACTCCTGTCACTCCTACTTTTCTAATCTCATCATCTGTTGGATAAATATATGGTCGTAACTCATCTAATTCAAATCCATACTTTATCATATCTATTGGTTTTATTTTGTCCAAAAAATAACCACCGTTCTTTTCATTCCATTCTCTATCCAAAATAGTGTCTTTGTTAACGTCTGTAGGTTGACCATATTCTAACTGAGGATTTTCTCCCCAAATTATTAGTGGTATGTTAAATTTTACAGCCATTTGAACTGGTATTGTAAAAATCCCTAAATGTTCGGGCCATTGGAAATCACCTAATTCTTTTAATCCAAATCTAGCTAATTTTAGATAAATTTCTGGATTTGGTGAAAATTCAATACAGTCAACTCCAATTTTTTTTAGATTTTCAAGATTTTCTTTTCCAAGTTCGGTCTGATCATGTGGATGAAAATTTACTACTAGTGGATTTAATCCAAATTCTTTTTTGATAACGTAGGTTTGATAATGACTATCTTTCCCTCCACTAACAGGAATAAGACAATCGTAATTTGTTTTATTCTTACTTCGGTATTTTTCTAAAATTTCTTTAAATTCTTTTCTTTTTTTATCCCAATCAATCGTTTTTTTCTTCTCATAATTTATGCATGCACTACAAATTCTATCTTGGTTGAAAATTAGTTGTGGCTTTGTATCTGGATAAAGACATCTCTTACAATACCTCATATCAAATTTTTATGATTATGACTTATATCTCTTAATTATCTTTCAGAACTTCATTTAGTAGTTTATTACAATTTTATCCTAATACATAAATCATTTAAAAGTTTCATTCATTTGTTTGGAAATAGAATTAAAGCCTGTAAATGAACAAGATATGGATTTTTTATATGAATTACTTAAAGAACGAGAGGGTATAGTCAATATTTCTCATAGACAATTACCATCTTTTTCAGAACATGAAAAATTTGTAAAAAATTCACCATATTCATTTTGGGAAATAATTTGGCTGAATAATGAAAGAATTGGTAACATCTATCTAACTGATAGAGACGAATTAGGTATTTTTATTAAAAAGAAATTTCAAAGTAGGGGATCTGGTTCTATTGCACTACAAAAATTTTTAAAAAAAACTGGGAAAAACAGATTTTTAGCACATATCAATCCTACAAACTACAAGTCAATTCAATTTTTTGGGAAAAATGGATTTACACACATACAAAACACATATCATAAAAAAATCAATTCTTAATATTTTGCTTATAAAAATTTAGATAATTTCTAAATTAACATATCAATCATAAGTTAAAGTTATTATGATGGCGGAATAAGTTTTTTTATTCATGTTTGACGGAAAGAAAGTTCTCATAACGGGCGGGACTGGTTCATTAGGGCAAGCATTGACTGCGCATCTATTAAAACATAATGTTGATACAATTCGAATTCTAAGTAGAAACGAAAGTAAACAAATCGAAATGGAATCTAATTTTAATGATAGTAGACTTCGCTTTTTACTTGGTGATGTTAGAGATTCAGAACGATTATCTCGTGCATTTGAGGATGTCGATATTGTTTTTCATGCTGCTGCGTTAAAGCATGTTCCTGTAATAGAATATAATCCATTTGAAGCAATTAAAACAAATGTAATTGGGTCACAAAATGTAATCAATGCATGTTTGGAAAATAATGTTTCAGAGGCAGTTTGTGTTGGAACTGATAAAGCTGTATCTCCATTGAACACTTATGGTGCTACAAAACTTCTTATGGAAAAATTGTTTGTTACTGCTAGTAATTATCTAAATAAGGAGAGACATAAAACTAAGTTTATTGCGCTTCGATATGGAAATGTTCTGGGGAGCAGCGGTTCTGTAATTCCTAAATTCATTGAACAAATAAAGAATAAACAAAAAATTACTGTCACAGATCCTAATATGACTCGTTTTAGTATAACAATGGATGATGCATTAAATTTTATTGTTCGTGCGGCAGAACTTGGAAAAGGCTCTGAGATATTTTTGCCCAAATTACGTGCATATACAATCTCTGATGTAAAAGCTGCTCTTTTTGAATTATTAGAAAATACTGGAGAGGAAGTTGTTGGAATTCGTCCAGGTGAAAAAATTGATGAAATCTTAATCAGTACTGAGGAAATTAGACATGGATGGGAATATGAAAATATGTACATGCTTGCAAATACAGAAATAGAAAACATTTCCAAAAAAGACGAACTTTATCCTGGAATACAAAAAATCCAAAATATGGAAACCTATTCGTCAAAAACAGCCGAAAAAATTTCTATAAAAGAGCTAAAAAGTATTATTACTAGTTCAAATCTCATTCCTTAAAATATATTTTAAATTTTTATATTGCACATCTAAAATTGAATCATGAAAATTTTTCTTGTTGCCGAAATTGGTTCAAATTGGGAAGGAAGTGTTTCAAAGGCTGAAAAAATAATCAAAGAATGTAAAAAATCTGGTGCGAACGCTGTAAAATTCCAAATGTGGAAGGCCGTTCACCTTTACAAAAAATCCCATCCTAATTGGAACGAAATTAAACGCTCTGAATTAACTTTTGAAAAGGCTAAAAAAATTAAAAACATAGCTGATAAAAATAAAATTGAGTTCTTTTGTAGTACATGCTATCCTGAAGCTGTAACTTTCTTAGAATCTATCAATGTCAAAACATACAAAATTGCTTCTAGAACATGTTTATTCACGGATCCTTTTTCATTTGAAACAATTAATCAAAATGCTATTACTGGAAAACCTGTTTTTATTAGCATGGGTATGGGTGGCAATAAGAGAAAAATTTTGGGTTTATTCTCTAAACCAAAACCTATTTTTTGTTATTGTATTTCCGAATATCCCCTACAATTTAAGAAAATTAATTGGTCTGAAGCAATTAAGTTCGATGGATTTTCCGATCATACGGAAGGTATTATCGCACCCGTTCTATTTTCTATACTTAAAAAACAAAAAAAATCTAAATCCATATACATTGAAAAACATGTTAAATTAAAAACCTCCAAAGGTCCAGATGCATCAACATCAATAGATACTGAAAAATTAAATGAATTAAATATTAATCTCAGATTGATTGAGAAGTCAAAATTTTAGTTTACAGAATTAATCGTTGATATAATTTTATCAATCTCATATGTTTTTAGATTTGGATGCATTGGTATTGTAACTATTTCCTTACCTATTCTTTCTGTGATTGGGGCTTTTTTAAATTTTTGATAAAAATCAAATGTATGTATAGGTCTGTAGTGAGTACCAGTTTCAATATTTTTTTCATCTAATATTTGCCTAAATTTTTTTCTGTTTTTTACCCTTATCCAAAAAAGATGGTAAGAACAATTTTCATCAAACTTCATTTTATTTTCTAAATTAATTTCATTTGAGTAAATTTTTGCAATATTTTTCCTTTGTTTATTCATTTTATCTAATTTTTTTAGTTGTATCAAACCAATTGCAGCTGAAAATTCATTCATGTAATAATTATCGCCAATATTTTTTATATTGTATTCAGATAATTTTCTATCTGTAATACCACACCATCTTTTAGACTCTATCTCTTTTCTAATTTTTTTATGTTCTTTGTTATTGATTGTGATTGCTCCACCTGTAGGCATTGCTAAATTTTTTACTGGATGAAAACTGAAACAGCAAGCAAAACTATGCGAACCAATTTTTCTATTTTTATATTTTGCTCCTGCTGCATGTGCAGCATCTTCTATGATTTGACAATCATATCCCTCTATTATGTGATTTAATTCTTCTAATTTACACGGCATTCCTCCAAAATGTACTGGCAATACAACTTTAGTTTTTTTTGTAAGCAATTTTTTAACAGATTCTGGATTTATACACATTGTTTCAGGTTCTATTTCTGCAAAAACTGGTATTCCACCATTTAGAATTACCGCATTTGCAGTAGAAACAAAGCTCATTGATGGTAAAATAACATGCTTATTTTTCAAATCCAAGAGTGACAATGCTACATTTAATGCTGCAGTTCCACTGTTTACCGCAACACAGTCATTTGAATTTGTGTATTTTTGAAAACTATTTTCGAATTTCTTCACATTACCTTTTCCCGAACCAGAAGCCCAATTTCCACTATGAAGTACTTCTAACACTTTCTTTTCTTCTAAGTGATTTATGGCTGGATCAAATAATTTAATTTTTTTATTCATCATTCATTTTGTTTTTCTCTATTTTTAAGAAATTCTATGTCTTCTTTTGTTGATTTCTTATCACCTGCATTACGATTTACATTCAAGTTAATTTCAAAAATTTTTGGTTCATTTTTAATAACATTCAGAATATCATTGATTAAAATTGGTTTTTTATTTAATTTTGAAACAATTTTTTTTACAAATAATAAATCATCTTTTTCATCAACCGCCCATCTAAAATTTGATAAATCTATATCATTTTCAAAATTTGAAATTTGAAATTTTTCTGGATTTTTATGAATATATGGTGTTACATGTTCACGTTCTGAAGGCAAAACGCTCTCTTTCCACGCTTTTTCTAATGCTGAAAATGTAAAAACTTCTACTTCGGTTCCGGATGGAAACGTTGAAGGAAGGAATGTTGTGATATAATCATAATTATTATTATTAAATTCGCTAATAACTTGATCAACCACATTTGGATCTAAAAGTGGTTTGTCTGCAGGCATTCTCACTATTACTTTTGACGAAAATTTTTTTGCACATTGATAATATCTATCTAATACATCATTTTCACTACCTCTAAAACAATCAATTGTATTTTTTTTACAAAATGTTTCTATTATGTCATCCTCTGCTTTTTTGCTAGTTGCTATAATTATTCTATCAACTAATTTTGAATATTCTAGCTGATTTATCATAAAGTCTAAAATTGTATGTTTAGAATCAATTTCCATCATTACCTTACCCGGTAATCTGGATGAGCCCATGCGTGCTTGGATAATACAATCTGTCATTACAGTTCTTTTTTCCCATTGATTAATGTAAAATATTTCATATACATGTTCACTAAGTTGATAATATTTTTTGTATTATTCTTTTAGTCCCATTTCCGTCAACAAGTTTTAAACATTCTCCTCTCATTTTCCTCCTTTTCTTATAGGTCATATTTTCAATCGCGTTGGCAAAATCTGATGGTTTAATTTTTTTTGATTGACCCAAATTAATGATACATTTTTTTGAATATAGTATATTCGTTGCCTCATTCTGATCTTGTGATGCAATGCAAACTATAGATGGAATACCCAAACAACATCTTTCCCATGTTGTACTTCCTCCACCTCCAATCGCTAAATCACATTTACTCATTATGAATGCAATTTTTTTTACATTGTAAAAACATCTTGTTTTTATCATTTTTTCGCACATTCTCATAATTTTTTTATATTTTAAATTGGATTTTCCAACAATCACATCAATTCTGAATTCTCTATTTTTTATTTTCATAATTCCATCTAACGCTTTGATTGTATCCCCATTTGGATCCGAACCTCCAAACGAGATTATTATTCTCTCAATTTTTTTATTTTGATTTGGTAATTTTTCTCTTATTTGATGAAATTCTGGTCGAAGGATTGCATATTTTGGCCCAAGTAAAATTTTACAATTATTTGTAACTAAATGTCTATACGCTTTTTTCATATTGTGATGTAATCCTTGATCAACAATCAAATCACAATCATGTTTTCTATTATTCAAATCATCTATTACTACAATTTTTTCTACTAACTGCCTCAATGATTTTTCCCAATTAAAACCAAGACTATAATGATCCACTAAAAGTAAATCAATTTTTTTATTAATATTTTTTAATATTTTTTTTGTTTGTTCTAAATCATATTTTTCATGAATTTTTCTTAAATCTATTTTTTTATTATTTACATGATAAATTTTATATCCATTTTTTATAAACAATTGATCAAGATTATTTTTTTCTTTACTAGAAATTATTGATACATTGTAATTGTGTTTTTTCATCTGATTTGCTATTGTCAAGCACCTCATTGCATGACCAAAACCAATTATATTTCCTGAATCAACCCTTATCGCAATTTGTTTTTTCATACTTTGATTATTTTTTTATATACAAAAATATAACGCATCATTGATTACATAAGAATGAAAAATATGTAAGACTAATTAAGATCAATTTTTAGTTTTTCATATGCTTGATGATGCATCTATTTATGGTTTAGAAGTTGCATATCCTGAAAATGAATATTCAACTGATTCTCTATTGGACTTGATGGGTGATAAATTATCAAGTCAGGTACAAGAAAATATCAAACAATTAGGAGTAAAAAGCCGATATTTGATTAGGCCTATTGAGTATTACATTGGGAATAATCCTGATTTAGAGGATGTAAATCTTAATGCAGAGCCAATTTCTGATCTTTCTGCTGATGTTGCAAAGACTTGTATGTCAAAATTAGGTCTCAGCTCTAATGACATAACATGTTTAGTTACTGCATCAGAAAATAATGATTATCAAAGTCCTGGTTTGGCACCAATTTTAGTGACTAAAATAGGATTATCAAATTATATTCCACATTATAATTTACAAGGTACTGCATGTTCAACACTACCAAAGTTACTTGAACTGGGAAAAAACCTAATAAAAAACGATAATGACGTTATTCTTTTTGTAATATCCGGGTGTAATTCTGGATGGTATTTGCCACATTTGCGTGAAAATATTCCAGTTGTTAATCCAAAAGAGGATTCTCCTGGTTTCGAAAAAAAACAACTTGTCGATAAATGGGTTTCAACCATGTTTTCTTTTCTTTTTGGTGACGGTGTCTGTGCATTTGTAATGAAAAAATCAAATTATGAAAAAAATTCAATCAAAATTGGTAAAATTACCCATGCAGTAAATTTTGATAACACTGATTATAAAAAAGCCAGTGTAAGGCTAATTGGAAATGAACAAAATAGACTTTATTCATATCATCTAACTGCGGAAAGTGATATTTTACCACGTTCCTTAAATTACTGTAAAAAAGTATTGATGAAATCACTAAACAAGGATGAAACACAATTCGATTCGGACTCGTCAAAATCATTTTTCTCAAAACAAAAAAAGGTAATGATTCATACTGGAAGCCTAAAGATTTTAGATGGTTTTAAAAATGTTTTTGAATTAGACATGAAACAGATTCAAGAATCTTATGACACTTTGAGTAAATATGGAAATCTTACTGGGGTAAGTATTCCAACAGTGATGACTAAAGCACTTGTTAAAAACCCAAATGTTTCTGGAAATGGTGTATTAATAGGAATAACTATGGGATTTGGACTGGATATTGTTGAAATAGAAAAATTATAATTTTCTATTTCAGACTAGCACCACCATCTACTACTAATACAGAACCAGTAGTCCATGATGAATCATCTGAAGCAAAATACATTATTGCATTTGCTATATCTGTTCCCGTTCCAATTCGTCCTAAAGGGTGTTGTAATACAGCTTTTTTTCGTTTATCAGAAGAATTTAACCATAGTTTATTAGTCATATCAGTTTCTACAACTGCTGCACATACACAATTAACTCTGATTTTATTTCTTGCATATTCTACTGCCCATGCCTTTGTTAGCATAACCAATGCTGCTTTTGACGCTGTATATGCATCTGCATAAAAATTTTCAAATGATCTTAATCCTGCATCAGATGACATATTGATAATACTTCCACCATTTTTCATCATAAATGGAATAACTGCTTTCGTGAATCTGTATTGTCCATTTAGATTAATATCAATAACTTCTTTCCATTCGTTTTCAGAAATATTATGTAATTTCTTAAATTTAGGAAAAACTCCTGCATTATTGATTAGTACATCAATCCTTCCAAATTTTTTAATGATTTTTTTTACAACATTGTTAACATCAATTTTTTTTGTAATATCACCTTTTACATAAAAAATATTCCCTAGTTCTTTTGCAGTTTTTTTTAGTGCTGTTTCATTTTTGGATGTGATTATAACTTTTGCACCTTCCTTGGTAAATAATTCAGCTATACTTTTTCCGATACCCCTACTACCTCCAGTAATAAGAATAATTTTTCCATCTAATCTCATATTATTACTTGCTTATTGTAATATCTTATAATCTATCCTACCAAATTTAGAAAGTAATTCTTCTTTAGTAATTTCAATTGCAGTCATTTCTCTTTCACCATCATTTTTTTCTGCTTTAACCCATCTCCAACCTCCATCCATAGGTATTTTATTCATCGTGAATGTAGAAATTTTTCTCCAACCACATTTTAAATGAATTTTCATCATTGAAATATTATCTGAAAATAATTCTCCAAAGATCTTTTTTGTCATTAATTTTTCAAAAATCCATCTTAAGTAAACTTTCTCAATAGTAGTCATTAATCCAGGAAATATTAAATCTGGAGATTTTATCATACTTGTAAACACGACCAAGTTCTCATCTTTTGGATGTATACCATGCCCAATATTACCAATTTTCTTATCATCCAAAAATATCATAAATTGAATTCTTGTCGGATCATTAAGAATATCATTCTGAATCCATCTTTTTGTTTTTTCTAAGGTTATTTCAAAAATTGAAAAATAATTATCCCTGTATCTTTTTCTCCATTCACTCATTAATTTAACAGTCTCATCTGACGTATCTACTAATTTTAAAATAATTTTTCTTTTTTGGTAATAAATCTCAATGAAATCAGTTTGCCCTAAATTCTTCATCCTCATCAATTCGTTTTGATAATGATGAAAAAAATCATTCTTCATGGTTTTGCATCTTATTGTATGCTAATATTTTTATCGTCAAAAAAATCAATAAATCTTACTAGAATAAAATGAAAAAAGACATTGTAATAGGTTTAGGTGAAATTGGCATGCCAATTTATAAAAAACTATCAAAATTTTTACCGGTTGAAGGTTTAGATAAAAATAAAAATTTAATGAATGAAAAAAAGAATAAATCACTCAATTTACATCAAGTGGATTTCATTCATATTTGTATTCCTTATAACAAAAAATTTGAAAAAATTATTTTTGAATATGACAAAAGATTTAATCCTACTGCAGTTGTTATTCATTCTACAACAAAACCAAATACCACTAATCATATACAAAAAAAACTCTCTACTCCTGTGATTTACAGTCCTATTCGAGGTGTTCATAGTAGAATGTCTACAGATCTTAAGAGATATAGTAAATTCTTTGCAATTGACAATTCACATCCAAATTCTAAAAAAATTTCAAATCAATATCAAAAAAAAATGGCAAAACTTGGAATTAAAACAAGAAAAATATCAAATCCATTAACTCTCGAATTATCTAAAATTATTGTTGATACATCCTATTACGGTTGGTTGATAAACTATGCGCAAATCTCTAAAATAATTGCTGATAAATTTAATGTTGATTATGATGAAATGTGGACATTTTCTGATGAGATTCATAAATTTTTAAAAAATAGGCCAAAAATGTTTCCTGGATTCATTGGTGGGCATTGTGTAATTCCAAATCTTGAATTAATCGATGACTTATCTCTTAACCAAATATCAAAAATTAATTTATATTTTAAAAAAATGAAAAAAAAATAATTTAATTTTTTTATATTTTTTTCAACAATTTTTTATTTTCTAATAATATTGCCGATTTTCTAATTACCTCTAAATCAATTTTTGAAATATCTGCTATATCTTTCAATGAATATTTTCCATCAGAATAATTCAATATCCATAAGTACGCTAATTGATTGAAAATTTCTTTATCTGATTCTATTGTAGTTCCACCAATTGTTCGATATAATCCTCTTTTACTTAATTGTGGTTCACATTTTGGAAATAAATTCAAATACATTAAATCTTTATTTTTATTTTTTTCAAAATTTGTTTCAGTTTGTTCAAATTTATTTTCTCGATTTTTCTCTAACTGTAAAATAACTTTATAATACACACTAAAAGTTTCTTCCAATGCTTCTTTTGTGATTATTGAGAAATTATCTCCAGAGCTATGATATTCTGGAAATTCAAAATATTTGTTTTCTGATCTATATAATGATCCTACGGACAAATTAATTCCTGGAGAACAAAATTGTCTTTCATCACTACCATATGGAAAAAAATCTACAATTTGATTATCCATTCCAGAACTTTCTAATACATCGATTACAGTTTTATCCAAAATACTTGTTCCTTTTCTACTCTTTTTATAAGTAAATTTTGCAGATGTCCCAACACATGTAACAACTAATCCATATTTTATCCGTGATAATTTCTCTTCATTTGATGCTAACCATGTGATTGCACCTATTGTTTCTGGAATGAATAAGAAACGAATTGAGTAATAATTATCTAATTTTTGAATTTTTTTTGCTAAATAAGTAACTAATGCAACTCCTGATAAATTATCATTGCATAAGGATGGATGACAAACATAACATGTAATTAAAATCTCTTCTTTTGATTTTCCTGTAACAAGAAATTCACCATATGTTAGGGAGCCATTTTCAAGTTTTGAATCTATGTATACTTCATATTCACCTTCTTTTAATTCCAAAAACTGTTTATGCGTCATACAAAAACCCCAATTTTCATTATAATATGTTGTATGATATGGAATTAAATCTGGTCTATTCGGTAATGTTTGTATATGATTTTTTAATTCATTCAAGGAAATTTTTTTGTTGATTGCTGTACTATAACTTACAACATGTAAATTTGATTTTTGAAAATCTACAATTTTTTCACCGCTTGGTGTTTTGATATACGCATCTTTGATATTCCATTCTTTTGGGGTTTCCCAATCAAACATTTTTTTACCCGTTGGAACTTCATGAATTTTTAATGGTATTTGTTTTGAGATAATTTGTAATGTTTTTCTTACCCCATTTCCTGTAATACTTCGACAAATTGGAAATAATTCTTTCATTAGTTCATACATTTCTGTACCAATATTGTACGATTCATTATCAGATTTCATTTTTTTATTATCTTGCTAATAAAATTTTTACATCAGTTAAAAAACATACTAATAATTCTATTGTGTAATTTTGATTAGTTAACAGTTTCACCTAATTCTAAAATCAGTTTATCTCTTTGTTTTTCATCTATTCCATGAATCTCACAACCTTCTTCAATTGTTTCTCCTATAGCTGCATCACAACCAACACAAAAAAGCCCATTTCTTTCAAAAATCTCTATTACGTTACTTCCTCCTTTCTCAATAATATCTGCAATAGATGTATTTGTTTTGATTTCAATTTGTCTTGAATTTGTTTTTCCATCTTTTTTCCTTGCTCTCCATGGGACATGTAATAATTGCCAAAACGCAACATTATAGATATCTGGATCTCGTGAAAATTCACACCAAAATCCACTCACTAGTTCATCCCAATACAGATCGTTTCTAATAATTTCTTGAACAAAATGACCTGGACATCTCATGATAAGATTGGCTTTATTTTGGTTCTTAGTTTCTTTGTAAGTTATTTTCCCATTATTGAATTTTATAAGCCCGTGTACCTTTTTCTTCAGATGCTCTAAAGTTAATGAAACTGTGTAATTACCTACTCTTTTAGCAAGATGTGAATCACTAAATGACTCAAAATATTTTTTTAATTCTATTCCTGTTAAATCGAAATTAAAAGGAATTTTAGGCACAAATTCTGGTTTATTTTGAATATTTTCTAAATATTTTATCAAATATTCTTTGTTAAACAATTTTTCTCGATCACTTCTTCTGGCAAATTTTTCTGTTTTACCATTCCATGATTCACCTGGAAGTATATCCAGAACTTTAATGGGATAATCTTCTAAAAATTTGACAACATCATTGGCTCGATTTTTTGATTGTGAATCAAGAACAAATTTCAAATGTTCCTTACGATATAATTCATTAAAGTTTGCAAATGGAATAAAGTATTTTGCATTAGTTGCATCTAATACCTGTTTAATCATTCTTAGCATACCATTATTTCTATTTTTATTTAATTGGATTTTTGATTTTTCATCTATGTGTGTCCACGTTGCTGGGTATGCACTTGCTGGGCCAAATTGCATACATACCATATCAACATCACCTATAGCATGTTTTATTGACCAATTAAATCCTGCATCATTAACATTCAAGATTGAAAAATTCCCTAGCTGTAAATATAATATACTATCATTGAAAACATGACCACGTGAA
>PYIM01201672.1_pt1 | contig 12781 bp, 13 predicted proteins | sample 3577991 | NCBI WGS metagenome assembly PYIM01 (sample SAMN08408024, study PRJNA431606) | Marine metagenome isolate SA_KN192-05_S13_500m, whole genome shotgun...
CGAGAGATCTCGCCGGGCGTGATGTCCAAGTACGCCAAGCTGGTGTCCTCAGCGGCGACTGGGGCGACCACGAGTTGACGAGGGAGGAGCTTCGGGAAGTCACGGGGTATTGCCGGTGCGCCTTCAGTTGGTGACGTCTCGAACGGAAAGCTCCTCCTCACCGCCGATCACGGCCTCAAACCTCGACAAACCGTTAGGACGCGGGAGGCAGCCCCTCCAGAAACCCGGAAGGCTCCGTCGAAGACGGCTAGGGGGATGCCGTCCTCGCGCTTGTACCGGGCCGTACTGGTGAGGCAGCCGGGCTCCCCGTTGAGCGCGTCCAGCTCAACGAATGGCACCCCTAGTGCCCTCGACAGTCGCAATCCAACGGTACTTTTCCCAGACGAGCTGTTCCCCAGCACGAACGCTAACTGTCGTGCCTAGCTGCCCCTCGCTTCTTCAAACGCCTGAATTTCACTCTCGAGCGAAAGCGTAAGCCCGATCGCGTCCAGGCCTCTCAACAAGCAGTCACGCCGAAAGGCATCGATCGAAAAGCCGGCGCTCCACCCGCTCCCGTCCCGAATCCTCTGGGCTGCCAGGTCCACCGTGACTTCGTACCCGTCGCCCGCCAGTGCGGCCGTCATGATGTGGGCCACGTCGGCATCACGGAGCTCAACGGGCAGTAGACCGTTTTGGTAGCAGTTGCTCTTGAAGATGTCGGCGAAACTCGTTGAGATGACGGCTCGAAAGCCGTGGTCCACCAGCGCCCAGGGCGCGTGCTCCCGAGAGGAGCCACAACCGAAGTTCCGTCCCGCGACCAGGACCGATCCTCCCTCGTACTCAGGCCGGTTGAGCACGAAATCGGGGTCCGGCGACCCATTTTCCCCACTGCGCCAGTCATAAAAGAGGAACTCCCCGTACCCAGTCCGCTCGACCCGCTTGAGAAACTGCTTTGGGATGATCTGGTCGGTATCGACATCTACACGATCCAAAGGTGTGACCTTGCCCGTATGCAACGTGAACGGATCCATGACTACACCCAATCCCTGATGTCGACGAAATGTCCCGATATCGCGGCGGCCGCGGCCATTGCCGGGCTCACGAGGTGAGTCCGGCCTCCGCGACCCTGCCGCCCCTCGAAATTCCGGTTCGAGGTGGAGGCGCACCGCTCGCCGGGGGCCAGGATGTCGGGGTTCATTCCAAGGCACATCGAACATCCCGCTTCACGCCACTCGAAGCCCGCGTCTCGGAAGACGCGGTCCAAACCCTCCTCCTCGGCCATTCTTTTTACGCTCGCGGACCCCGGAACAACCATGGCGTGCACCCTCTCGTGCACCTGCTTACCCTCCAGGATGGCTGCCGCGGTTCGAAGGTCTTCGATGCGTGAGTTCGTGCAGGAGCCGACGAAGACCCGGTCGATTTCGACCTCGTGGATGGGCGTTCCCGGCTCCAGAGCCATGTACTCCAGCGCCCTAGCCATCGACTCTCGGTCGTCGGGGGAGGCCTCCCCCGACGGGTCCGGGAGCGAGCCCGTGATCCCCACCGACATCCCCGGATTGGTACCCCACGTCACAAAGGGCTCTAAGGAGGTAGCGTCGATTTCCACCGTCCGGTCGAAAACGGATCCTGCGTCGGTGCGGAGCTCCATCCATCGAGACGTTGCCTCGTCGAAGGCGTTTCCCTGGGGAGCGTTCGGGCGGCCCCGCAGGTAGGCCACGGTCTTGTCGTCGGGTGCGATCATCCCCGCCCGCGCACCGGCCTCGATCGACATGTTGCAGACGGTCATGCGGGCCTCCATGGAAAGAGCACTCACGGCTTCCCCCGTGTACTCGATCACGTAGCCAACTCCGCCAGCCACCCCGATCTGGCCGATGATCGCCAGGATCAGGTCTTTCGCCGTGACACCCGGGGGAAGGTCGCCGTTCACCCGAATCTCCATGGAGTTCGGGCGGGACATCGGCACACATTGTGTCGCCAGCACGTGTTCCACATGCGACGTTCCGATACCGAAAGCCAGCGCCCCGAAGGCGCCGTGCGTGGAGGTGTGGCTGTCCCCGCAGACGATGGTCATACCGGGTTGCGTGAGCCCCATCTCCGGTCCCATGACGTGTACGATTCCCTGATGCGGGCTATCGATGTCATAGAGCGTGACGCCGAACTCCTCGGCATTCTGCCGTAGCGTCTGGATTTGGGTCCGAGCCAAGTCGTCCACGATCGGCAGAGACCGGTCGGTCGTCGGTACGTTGTGGTCCACCGTGGCAACGCACAGGTCAGGCCGACGCACCCGGCGTCCAGCGAGCCGTAGCCCCTCGAACGCCTGGGGTGACGTGACTTCGTGGATGAGGTGCAGATCGATGTACATCAGGTCGGGCCGACCGACCTCGCTATGCACCACGTGCGCATCCCAGATCTTGTCGAGCATGGTTCTAGGCATCGGCGCTCGCCTCCATGTTTGCAATCTTGGCCGCGACCGCTGCCCCCACCTCTGCCGTCCCCACGGTTCCCTCACCGTTTCGGGCGAGGTCCCTCGTGCGGAGCCCGTCTTCGAGCACCTGTTCCACCGCGCTCTCAATGGCCGCGGACTCCTCATCGAGCGAGTAGACGTGGCGGAGTAGGAGCGCGGCCGAGAGGATTATCGCGAGCGGATTGGCGGTGCCAGTGCCGGCGATGTCCGGAGCCGACCCGTGTATAGGCTCGAAAATGCCGCTGCCGCTGCCGATGCTCGCGGATGCCAGGAGGCCGATGGATCCGACGACCGCGGCGGCCTCGTCGCTGAGCACGTCACCGAACAGATTGGGCGTCAACATCACGTCAAAGGTCGAAGGGTTCAGCAAGAGCTCCATAGCCGCACGATCGACCAGCATATGATCACACTCGACGTCAGGATACTCCTCGGCGACCTCGTCGACCACGCGGCGCCAGAGGCGCGAGCTATGTAGAACGTTGGCCTTGTCGACCGAGAGCACACTTTTTCTACGCCCGCGGGCCGTCTCGAAGGCCATCTTCGCGATGCGGACCACTTCGTTCTGGTGGTACTTCATGGTGTCCACGGCGGCTCGGCCGTCCTCGACCGGGCCCCGCGGTTCGCCGTAATAGAGCCCTCCGGCCAATTCACGCACGATCACGAGGTCGGTGCCATCCACGATCTCCGGGCGGAGCGGCGAGGCCGACGCCAAGGCGGGTAGAAGCCGAACCGGCCGGAGATTGGCGTAGCACCCCATCTCTTTACGAAGGGCCAGGAGCGCGGCCTCCGGACGTAGCTCGACGGGCACGCCCTCGGAGCGCGGATCCCCGACTGCCCCGAGAAGCACCGCGTCCGCGCTGCGGCAGGCGGCCAATGTGTCCTCGGGGAGGGGGGTTCCGAACTGCTCGTACGCGGCGAACCCTACTTCCTTCAGGTCGGCGGTGAGTTCATGGCCGAAGCGCTCTGCAGTTGCGCGCAGCACCTCGAGAGACGCCTCCGTGACCTCAGGGCCGACCCCATCTCCGCCGAGAACGGCAAGCCGCCACTTCATGTCGGGCTCTCGACAGGCACGCTCATCAACCCCCCCACGAATGGCTTCCCTCCTCCATCTCGACGCCTTCGAGGGCCTCGGCCTGTTCAGCCTTATTGAGCACGTTGATGTAGGCGCGGGCAGCGGCGTCCACGACATCGGTTGAGGCGGCCCGTCCAACGAACGTCCGCCCGCCGACACGGGCGTGAAGGTTTACCTCTCCAATCGCATCCCGGCCCGGTGTGGCGGCCACAATCTCGAAGTCTTCGATCTCGACTGTGGCGTCGATCAGTTCATCGATTGCCGAGAAAGCTGCGGCGATCGGCCCGTCGCCCTTGCCGGATGCCTCCATCGGCGGTCCGTCTCCGTGCGACATCCTGACGCGTGCGGTGGACCACTTGCCTCCGCAGTTCACGTCCAGCTCGACGAGCCGGAACGGCTCGGGCGTGTCCTTCATGGCCCCGTGGTGCAGAATGACCAGGAGGTCTTCGTCGACAATCGTTTTCTTCTGGTCCGCTACGAGCGTGAACAGCTTGTACGCGCGGTCGAGTTGGTCATCGTCCAGGTCGTAGCCGAGCTGCTCATACCGGTTCCGCAGGCCGTGCCGACCGGAATGTTTCCCCAGGACCAATTGTGTTCCAGGAGCACCTACCAATTCCGGAGTCATGATCTCGTACGTCAAACTGTCCTTCAGCATGCCGTGCTGGTGAATACCGGCCTCATGGGCGAAGGCGTTGCGCCCTACGATCGCCTTGTTTGGCTGTGGATGGATGCCCGTGATGTGGGACAGCAACTGGCTGGTCCTGTAGAGCTCCTTGGAATCGATGTCCGTATGATGCCCGGTCAGGTCCTTCCGAATCCTGAGCGCCATGACGATTTCCTCGAGGGAGGCGTTGCCGGCACGTTCACCGATTCCGTTGATCGTACACTCGACTTGGCGAGCGCCTGCTTCCAGAGCGGCCAGCGAATTGGCCACGCCGAGGCCGAGATCGTCGTGACAGTGCACACTGACGACGGTGTTCTCCAGACCCTCCACATCGCGGAACAGTGTCTCGATCAGGGCCCGGTATTCGCTGGGCAGGGTGTACCCGACCGTATCGGGGATGTTGATGGTCGTGGCGCCGGCCTCGACCGCTGCCTGAACGACCTGACAGAGGAATGCCACTTCGGTTCGGGTGGCGTCCTCGGGACTGAACTCCACGTCGTCCACCAGTTTTTTCGAACGTTCGACGCCCGCTATCACCCGTTCCAGGCATTCCTCGCGCCCGATCTCCAGTTTGTGCTTCAAATGAATGTCGGAGGTAGCCAGGAAGACGTGGATTCTGGGATTGGCGGCCGCCTCGACCGCCGCCCCCGCCCGATCGACGTCCAACGGGTGTGCTCGGGCGAGGGCCGCGATCACCGGACGCCGGACCTCATTTACGATGGTGCGTACCCCTTCGAAGTCGTCGTCGGAGGCCACGGGAAATCCCGCCTCGATGACATCCACCCCCAGGTTGTCAAGCTGGATCGCCAACCTCAGCTTTTCTGCCGTCGACATCGTGGCCCCGGGCGACTGTTCGCCATCCCTCAGCGTCGTATCAAAAATCGTGATCTTGGCCATGATCGTGCCTGCCCTGCTTCGAGTCCTAAGTGAAATAAAAAAACGGGCCCCTCGTCACCAAGAGGGCCCGCGCGTCGCCGCGTGTCGGTCTCGTTCCGTCAGGCAGTTCTGAGTTCCAGAGACCGATGCCCTCTCCGCGAAGGAGCAAGCTCCGTAAGTCGAATGCTTCCAAGACCGGAGAGGTTTCTGCACATGGTCGCTGCGTGTTTCACTGTTGAGGTCCCTACCTGAGCGCCGTCCATTTTTTTGGAGGCGACGTTACACCTGCTTAGATAGAACGACCCCCTAGCGCTGTCAACCTTCGCGACCCCCACGATGACGCTTGCCATCATGACGAAGATGCACCTGTACGGCGCAACCATCAGGTGCTCCGGGTCCTTCTCTAGCGGCCGATATTGGTTCCGCTCATGCTATACTGTGGCAACTCCAAGGAGAAGTAATGAAAATTGGACTGGTTGGGTTCGCGGGCTCTGGAAAGACGACCGTCTTCAATACGATGACGGGCATGGACGTTCCGGTAGGTTTCGGCGGGGAACTTCGACTCGGAATCGTACGAGTCCCGGACGAGCGAATCGACGAGCTGTCCGCCGTTTTCTCTCCGAAGAAGACGACCTACGCCGAGATGAGCTTTTGTGACGTTCCCGGTGAGCATGGGGCCGAGAAGAAGGGGCTGTCTCCCCGTGGGCTTCAGCAGATCCGCGACCAGGAGGCGCTCTGTCTGGTGCTGCGTGACTTCGTGAACCCTGCGATCGAAGGGGATCCGGACCCCGCCGGGGATCTAGAGGCTTTCCACACGGAGTGCTTGTTCGCGGATCTCGAGGTCGTCGAGCGTAGGCTCGAGCGAGCGAAGAAGGAGCGCGCCGAACCGCAGGAGGTGGCGGCGTTCGATGTGATGAAATCGACGCTCGAGGCAGAGCGCCCGTTACGCGTGCTCGCGTTGGAGGAGCTGAATCGCGACTACCTACGGGGTTACGGGCTGCTCACCGACCGACCACTGCTCGTGGCCCTGAATCGTTGGGAGACCGAGGCCGGCAAGCCCTTGCCCGAAGGGATCGCCGCCCGGCTCGAGGAACTGGATGCGGCCGGTCTGGTGTTGTCGGCCAGTGTCGAGGCGGAGATCGCGGGACTCGAGCCAGAGGATCAGGCCGCGTTCCTGGAAGATCTGGGAGTGAGTGAGCCGGCGCTGGCGCGCTTCATCCGAACGGCGTACGGCCTCCTGGACCTCATATCGTTCTTTACGGTCGGCGAAGACGAGGTGCGTGCCTGGACGATCCGGCGCGGAACCCGGGCACGCCAGGCAGCGGGCCGCATTCACTCCGACCTCGAGCGGGGTTTCATCCGGGCGGAGGTCACCCCCTGCTCGATTTTCATGGAACTGGGATCGGAGCAGGCCGTGAGAGACGCGGGGCGCCTACAGGTCGAGGGGAAAGACTATGTCGTATCAGACGGCGACATCATGCACGTGCGCTTCAACGTTTGAGGTCACCCGAAAGACCTTGTGCGTACAGGACTTTCGTTCGGACTGTGTCTCGAATGTGTCCCGTCAGGCCATATCGAGGACCCGGCGGACCGTCTCGGGGTCGGCGCTCTGGTGTGCGGTCTGGAGCGCCTTCTCGTCCCGCCAGCCGCCTGCGCGCATCACGTCTTGCACCCGAAGCACCTTCCTGCGCGTGGCCCACGCCCGCCTGAAGCCGTGCCACTCCCATCGTTCGGAGGTGGCCGCTTTCTCGTTCAAGCGGCGCGAGACGCACACGCTGAAGTGCTCTTAGCTCTTCGGTTCTGGTTGTGAGTCCGGCGAAGGCTTCTGGGCCGAGTCTGAGTTCTGAGGCGTATCGTTCGTAGACCGGCGTGACCCGCTCATCGAGAATACGTGCCAGTTATTCAAACGCTCCAGCGTGTCCGGCGGCGCGGGTGTAAACCTCTTGCGGAATGCGGATCCCAGATCGCCCTTCAACGTGTGAGGTAGGCTTCGAGCAACTCACGATTATACCCCACGAGGAGCGTTGCTCCTGTCCTGATCGTGGGCGCTCTCAGCTTGCCCGAGCGACCGAGGAGTACGCCGAGAAGCTCTTTGTTCGTGGGTCGATCGTGGGCCAGGTCGAAGTGGAGCACCTTGCTCCCTTTGGCCACCCGAAGATGTGCGATGCCATCGAGCGCATCGAGCGCCGCCTCGCCGAGGACCGGCTCCTTGGTGGCATTCTGAACCGCGCCATCGACGATCCCGTTCCTAGCAAGAAACTCTTGCGTGCGTTTGCAGCTTTGTCACCCTGGGCGGTGATACCGCCAATCGAGAGTTCGGGGGAGTGGGGTCATGTAGAACCAGAGTCCTCCTCAGCGGTTCCGCAGCCAAGTGAGTCGTTGACTGCTCCCTTCGGGCGAGAGCACGAGACGGTCGGGTCCCTCGAAAACGAAATTGCGCACCTGATCGCTCCCAACAAACGGTACGGATGAGCTTCCTAGCACGTGGTGTGTGACCGTCTGGGCCGCCTCGTCCAACGTGTAGCCCCCGTAGTAGGTGAAGTGCCGCCTAGAGAGCCGTCCCATCACCTCCTGAGCACTGAGGCTGCCGACGTCACCGATGTCGATGCCCGCACAGCCGAGCTGGGCCGACATGTGTCCGTCGAGCGAATAAATGATCTGACCGGACACACCACCTTCCTCCTCCGAGCAACGTGGCATGCCGTTGCCCAGAGTCCACGAGTCCAGGCGCCAGGAGCCTATGAGATCAGATGCCAAAGTGTTCGCCTGAGCCCTTGCTGCCAGGGGCAGCGCACACGCCGCCACTAGGAAGCCAAGCCAGAGATTGCGAGAGGTGTTCGACATGTCGTCCCCCGTCGTGTCGGGTTTGTGTTCGGCGCGAGGTCTAACGGCTCACGCTGCTGCTGCGCGCGTCAACATGCGATCCTCTTGCGCGTCGCGCGACCCCGCGCTGGCGTGTCTCCTCTGACTGAACGCCGAATGTGCCGTCTAACCAGCTTCCCGACCGGGTGCGAACAAGGATCCAACCTCAAGGTTGAGTGGGCGCCCGTCTCGGCCTCTCAGCTTGATCGGAATGGTACGCCCCGGTTCGCCCAGCATACGTTTACCCACGTGGAAGTGCAGATGTGGTTGGCCTACGAAGCCGGTTGCGCCGCTCGACCCCAGCACGTCTCCAACGCGCACGGTGTCACCGACCGACACTCGAATGCCGCTTCTGAGATGGCCATAAGAGGCCATCGTGCCGTCGCGGTGCGCCACCGCCACGAGGTTGGCCCGCTCCAAGAGGTCCGGATTCGTCCCGCCTCTGGTAAAGCCGTCTTGCAGGTAGAACACCGTTCCCCCTCGGGCCGCAAGAATTGGCGTGCCCTGTGGCATCGCGAAATCCAGGGAGTAGCGCATGCTGGCCAAGTGCGAATCAGTTCCGTCGAATCCTTGAATCAGCTCACGTGGCCGTTCGCCGCCGAACGGGACCGCGTAGAGGTAATCCGCGTCCGCCTCGGTCGTGCTTGCGCCGAGGTCGATCGCAATCGAAAGTCCGGCGCTGTTCGACGGATCCCGAAGGACGTCGCTCATGTGGACCAGGATCGTGTCGGACCGAGCCGGAACCACCGTCTCGATCGGACGTCCCGCCCTGAGCCGTAGATTTCCCGGGGACCGGAATGTCAGCACGATCGTGGCTGGTACCGGCTCTCGATTGATGGCCTGATATGCTCGGCCCGAATTCGTGTTTATGGGCCTCACGCACACCCGCCATGCGCAGTTCCCCAAGCCGCTGTTGTCGTTCGGACCGCCCGCGCCCGTTGCACAACCTGTCAGCAGCAACACGAACAGCACTACCGGGCGCATCCAATTGCCTCCGTTTATCCAACTGTGAAGGGATTTTTCTACCAGCACTTTACGTTGCATCGGCAGCGCGCGCGAGAGCCACTACACCACTGTTCGGCCGACCTACCTCGCGACGGATCCGGCTCTTGCTCCTGCGGTTTCGTCAGGTATCGGGTCCGCAACCATCGCGATCTTGGATCCGTCCGGGCTCACAGTGATGCTACTGAGCGTCGCCACCAGATCCCCCAGATCCGCCACTAGGCGCCAATCCTCGTCCACTTCGGAGTCCCACTGGTAGATTTGGCTACCCCTGCTCATGAGCAAGACGCCCTCTGGGGTCCAGGCATGGGACTCGCCGCCCAGAATGGTCTCGATTCTTCGCCGGACCTCGCGTGTCCCGATATTGATTTCACTGAGCCACGCCTCGCCGGGGGAGACCCTCTCGACAAAGCTCCACGCGTTCCGATTGGGAATCTTGTTCAAAGAGCGTCCGACGCCCCGGGCCACCACCTCGGTCTGGCCGGTCGTGAGATTCCCAATCCGGACGGTGGCAGGGTCACCCAGCACGTAGAGGAGTATGGTCGACTCATTACCCCATGCATGGTGAGCGACAGCGTCCAGATCCCGGAACAACATTTCGCGGTCCATCCCCTGCATCGTAAACCGCCAAAGGCGTCGGGTGGAGTCGGCTTCGACGCGAATTACAGAAAAGGCTCGTTCTCCGAGGACGGGGGAGGGTGAGTACTCGTTCTCGTCGGTGCGAGTGATCCGGGTTTCGCGTCTGGAGGAGAGATAGTAGCGGTGGATTTCGGTCTGGACCTGCGCCCCGTACCCGTACTCAGTAGTGTACAGAAGCGATTGACTGTCTGGCGTGAACATCGGCTGATCGTCGTAGGAGTTCGTCCCGTCGGTCACTTTCTGAAGAGGCCCGAGGTAGTGCAGGCCATCGAAGACCGAGAGTTCAGCCACGTAGATCTCCGGCTTCGGAGGTCCGACAGCCACGAGGGCCGTGTCCTCGGGCTGCACCAAGAGAGAGTCTTCCGGTTGCTGCGTGCCCTGAGGCGGGTCCTGCCCTGCCAAACGGAGTGGGGCGAGAAGGGTAAGTGTCAGTACAGCGACCCAGAGGTTCATCCGGGTTCTATTCGGTGTGGTTGTTTTGACCATAGACCAACACGCCCGACTGCTCGAGACTAAATCCGACTTCACCTCGTTAATAGCGGAGCCGGCTGTGGCGCAAGCCCTTCGGCAATGACACCGCCTTTGAAAAGGCAAGCCGGGACGCCGGAGCCAGAGACCAATATATCGAAGGACACTGTTTGGGGGCTCCTCCTTGGTCATCTGCTTCATTCCCGTATATTGGCTCTGCGTAAGAACTGTTGGCGTGGCGGACCGAAGGACCCAGTGACCGCTCGCCTGTCCGAAACCCCGGAGCCATGAACCCGGCTAATACCGCTGAAATTGCACAGGCGCGAGTGCTGGCCGTGACCGGTCCCGCTGTTGGTGCCCATCCGATGCGCTTTCTTCGGCGTGCCGGGAGCGGTCCTCGGGGGTTCTGGGCGAGGTCCGACCGCTGGATCGCCCATTCGGGAACTCTGGCGACGGTGGTGTCCGACGGGACCGAGCCGGGCGGACTCTTCTCCGGGATCGAGGCGAATGCCCGGGCCCTCTTCGATCCCAACTCCGTGCAGGTTTTGGGCGGTGCTCCGGGCCTGAGATTTTTTGGAGGTTTCGCGTTTCGCTCGGAATACCCGACCGCAGACCTCTGGTCAGGTTTTCCACCGGCTCTTTTTCATGTCCCCGCGTTCGAGTTAGCGGGCGTTGCCGGCGAGGTCCCACTCTTGACCGTGCGCATGCTCGTCGACCACGAGGGCGAAGGGGCAGAGGCGACTCTGACCCGCCTGCTGACCCATGCGGGGCAAATTTGCCAAGAGCTCGAGGCGGTGGGGGGGGATGTTTCCGTAGATCCAACGGGGTGGAGCCCCAAGGCGCAGCCAGCCTCTCGTGTTTCTTTCACGATGGGTGAAACGGAGCGAGCCGGTTGGGAAGCTGCGGTGAAGGACGCCTTGGCTGCGATCAGTGAGCGCCGAGTCTCCAAGGTCGTTCTCGCCCGGACTCTCGACCTGATTACCGAGTGTCGTTTGGATCCGATCGAAGTTGTCCATCATCTGTGGCAGGAGAACCGCGGCAGTCACGTCTTCTACTTCGAACCGGAGGAGGGATGTGCGATCGCCGGCGCGGCCCCCGAAACGGTGACCACCGTTTCGGAGGGCCGTTTCCACGCCACCGCGGTCGCGGGTACCGTGGCGCGCGGAGAAAACCAGAGAGAGCAGAAGCAGTTCGCGGAGCGGCTGTTGGCGAGTGAGAAGGAGGGCGCGGAACATCGCATCGCCCTCGAGGACATGGTCGCCCGGCTGGGTCCGCTCGCCGAAGACATCGAGGCTCAGCCCGAGCCCCAGATCCTCACTCTGGCACGGCTTCAGCACCTCGAGACGAAGATCCGCGCTCGGCTTCCCGAGGGAATATCGGCCCTCAACGTGCTCGAGGCCCTTCACCCCACGCCTGCTGTGTGTGGCCTTCCTCGTGACGCGGCGTTGGAGTTCCTGGGCGAAAAGGAGCCTTTCGAGCGCGGTTGGTATGCGGGTCCTGTGGGATGGTTCGATCTGGATGGGAATGGTGTGTTCGTACCCGCGCTTCGTTGTGCGGTGGTTCAGGACCTTCGGTGGAGGCTCTTTGCAGGGGCCGGAATCGTCGAGGGCTCCGATCCCGGCCTCGAATGGGACGAAACGAGCATCAAGTTCGAGCCAATGTTAAGGGCCCTCGCGGCGAGCGGAGCACGGTGAGTGACCCGGCGGTCACCACCGCCTGGGTCAGGGCTTTCATCGACGAATTGGCTCGTGCGGGGGTCGAACACGTCTGTCTTGCCCCCGGGTCGAGATCGACACCCTTGGTGATGGCCTGTGCGCGGGAATCTCGGATCCGGATGTGGGTCCATTTGGATGAACGATGTGCCGGTTTTTTCGCCCTTGGGCTCGGTAAGACCACACGGCACCCAGCGGCCGTGATCACCACGTCCGGCACCGCCACCGCGAACCTTTTCCCAGCCGTAATCGAGGCGTCACACGCTGGAGTGCCGTTCCTTGCGCTCACCGCTGACCGCCCGCGTAGGTTCCGGGGGACCGATGCGAACCAGACGATCGACCAGTCCCAACTCTATGGTTCGTTCGTAAGGGAGAGCCTTGACGCGGGTGAAGCCCCGACGGGTGATCTCCGGGGCATAAGAAAGCTCGCGGCCGGGGCGGTCGCCGCGACGGGGGGGATGGATCCCGGCCCCGTCCACGTGAACTTTCCGCTCGACAAGCCTCTGGAGCCTGTCGAACTCGGTGCGGAGCCGGAGGCGGGTGGGGTTTCCCGTGAGCCGGTCATGGATCAGAGCGGGGCTGCCCCGGCGGAAGACGAGGTGCGCGCTGTTGTAGCCGCTTTGGAGACGGCTTCACGTGGGTTGATCGTCGTGGGTCCGGTTCCCGATCCGCAGACGGCGGGGCCGGCCATCACGGATTTGGCTCGCGTCACAGGATTTCCAGTGCTCGCTGATCCTCTCTCCGGTGCACGCTTCGGCGAGCATTGCGCGGCGAATGTGGTGGGGGCGTACGACCTTTTTCTGGCCTGCCTTCCGGACCCGAATCTTCGAGAAGTGCTCGAGCCCGACGCCGTAATCCGAATCGGGGGGGCGCCGGTGTCGGCTTCTCTGTCGGCGTTTCTGAGCGACCTCGCCCACGTGCCCCAGGTGAGGATCACGTCGGGACATTACTGGAAGGATCACCTGAGCGTGGCTTCGCCCAGCGTCCGAGCAGAGGTGGCTTCGTTCGTGCGGGCGGGGACGGAAGAGCTGCCTTCCCACCCG
>PYIM01038357.1_pt1 | contig 12637 bp, 6 predicted proteins | sample 3577991 | NCBI WGS metagenome assembly PYIM01 (sample SAMN08408024, study PRJNA431606) | Marine metagenome isolate SA_KN192-05_S13_500m, whole genome shotgun...
AGTTCCGCTTCAACGATGTCACCGGGTTTTAGGAGCGCGAGCCCGAGCACATCGAACCCTGGACCGAGATTCGATGCACTGGACGGAGCAAACACGCGTACGCGGTTATTCATCTCCGTTCAGAGTAACAAATCCGGTAACGGCTCTTACCAAGAATTCGATTTCTTAGTCCGCAGAACCACATTGTCATAGCGGGGTCTTTTGAACCATGCAACTCTCGACTGCCCAGCGGCCCCCTTATCCCAAAGCCGCATAAATGGTTTCATCACAATGTCTTACGGTCGCTCTACACAGGGAAACACGTTTTGGCGACCTAGAGCCACCAAAGTCCTACGGTTCTACATGAGGACCGCTATTAGTTATTCCGCTAGCTTTCAATGACAAGCTCGTTCTAGAATGCCAGGTTCTGTCGTTGTTTTAGAGTTGCTGGTCTTAGTTAGGATCGAGTTCAGTGGGGTGGCCCACCCGAGTGCCATCGCGGCACCGAAGAGGCAAGAGATTCGTAAACGGTTTTTGATGTAATTTGGCACTCGAGGAGGATCTTATGTCGCTCTCGCGTCGCGCGTTCTTTGGCAATTTTGGGGTCGACCGCGCCGACTCGGTTTCACCAAGTCTCATTGCATCCCGAGGGCGTGAAGCGCTTGAATTGTGGCGGAACGGCCTGAACTACGAAGACGAGGCACAATTCACGAGGATGAGTGAAGATGCCATCGTCATTTCCAGCAATGAAAATCCTTTGGGGCCTGGGCCGGCGGCCTATCAAGCGCTTCTCGATGGTCTCAACCAGCAGGCTGGTCGCTACCCAACCAACTTCCGACCGAGTCATCGTGAACTGATGCAGACGATCGCCGACAAGTATGGCGCTCGCCCGGAAAACATCACGCTCGGCACTGGCTCGGGGGAGATTCTCGAGAACGCGGCTCTGGCATTCACCGGTCCGGATAAGGCACTCGTCACGGCTGACCCGTCTTATCTACAGGCTGTCGGCGTAGCCAGGCGGCATGGGCATCCTGTACGCACGGTGTCACTTGACGCGAACTTACGGCTGGACTCGGAAGGCGTTGCACGCGCAGCGAGTGGTGCGGGCTTAGTCTTTCTGTGCAATCCAAACAACCCGAGCTCAACCGTCATGCCAGCTACCGATGTCGAGGCCCTCGTGGCCGAGGTTCGCCGGTCATCACCGGATACGCGCATCCTGATCGACGAGGCGTACCACGATTACGTAACCGACCCGGCACACCAGACGGCGATTCCATTGGCGCTTCGAACACCTAACGTGTTCGTGGCTCGGACGTTCTCAAAGGCCTACGGCATGGCTGGCCTCCGGCTTGGCTACGGTATCGGGCACGCGGAGACGATCGCAACCCTGGCGCAGTGGACGCACGTGTTTAATTCCAACAACCTAGCCAATGCGGCGGCTGTGGCCTCTCTTAACGACCCGCAGCATGTCGAGCAGGAGCGCGCACGCAACAAGGAGGCGCGCGACTTCACGATTGGGGTATTCAACGACCTCGGTTGCGAGGCTGCTGATTCACAGACGAACTTCCTGTTCGTCAACATCGGTCGTCCAGCGGCTGAGTTCCGTAACGCGTGCGCCGAGCACAATGTGGCCGTCGGTCGGGATTTTCCACCGATGGAAAACACGCATGCCCGTATTTCGATTGGCACAATCGGCGAAATGCGCCGAGCTGCTGAAGTCTTCAAGCAGGTACTGGCCTAGAACACGGTGCCGCTAGTGAGACAACAGATGACTAGACACTCTCTGCCCGGACAGAAGCCGGGAATACTTTCCAGTATCGAGGAGGACTCCATGTCGTTTTCGCGACGCGCATTTGTGAAGACTCTCGGGGTCGGAGGCGCAGCAGCGCTCTCTGGCGCCTACATCCCAAGAGCGTATGACTTGCCTTCGTTTTGGACACCAGCCTTACTGGCACAGGAAGGTCCACTACTGCTGCACAACAACGAGAACCCGCTAGGTCCAGGCGATAAGGTGCTCAACGCGATCCGCGAGCACATTGCACCGGACGGTGCATCAGTCGGCCGCTATCCGTTCCAGCTGATGCGGAACCTAGTGCAAGCAATTGCCCAGCGGTTCGACGTTCAGCCTGGTAACGTGATTCTCGGCACTGGCTCGACCCAAGTGCTCCGGACAGCTGTCATGCGCTACACGAGTTCGAGCAAGCCACTCGTGACGGCGACGCCGACTTACGAAGAGTGCACACAGTATGCTCAACTCCTCGGTCATGCCGTCGTCGAAGTTGGTCTCAACGACCGGCTCATGCTCGACCTAGACGAGATGGCAGAAGCTGCCAAAGGCGCCGGGATGGTGTTTCTGAACAACCCGAACAACCCGACGGCGACGGTGTATCCAGCCGATGAAATCAACGGATGCATCGACAAGATCCTGACGGCATCACCCGACACGCGCATCCTCGTGGATGAGGCGTATCACGACTACGTGACCGACCCGCGTCACGAGACGCAGATTCCACATGCTGTGCAGAACAATCGGATTCTGGCTGCGCGTACTTTCTCGAAGGCGCACGGTATGGCGGGCCTACGGACGGGTTACGGCATCGCTCACGAGGACATGATCGGCGAGCTCAGGGAGTTCCACAGTGGCAACACAGTGAACACACCTGGCATTATCGCCGGTAGCATCTCGATCCTCGACATACAGCGGCTCAACGAGGAGTCAGCCCGCAACACTGAAGCGCGCCAGTACACGATTGACTGGTTCAAGAACGCGGGCTTTGATGCTACCGATTCGCAGACCAACTTCATCTTCGTCAAGACCGGGATGAACGCGCAGGAATTCCGTGACGGCAACCGCGAAAATGGCGTATTGGTTGGTCGGAACTTCCCACCGTATGAGGAGGAGTGGGCGCGCATTTCCATCGGCACACTGGAGCAAATGGAGCAGGCAACCGAATCGTTCGCGAAGGTGCTCCGCGTCAACGCAACAGCGGCCGCCTAACCGTTTTACCAGACCCGGCGCATCGGACACCACGGTGTGTCGGGTCGTTTCGTCTCCCGTCCCAGTAACCGCCCCGTCCTGTTTCAGTATTCCCGAGTGGTCCAATGACTGGCACGCCTCCAGGTGAGCTTAAGCGCTCGCTGACTCTCGTGCCTACGACGGCAATAGTCGTGGGCACGATCATCGGTGCATCGATCTTCGTGCAACCGTCGGAGATCACGGCACTGGTCCCGTCGCTCGGTGGCGTCGCGGCTATCTGGTTCGCAGCCGGTGTCAGCCACGTGATTGCCGGCAGTGACTATCCTCACAAGATCGGCAGCCTGCGCAAAATGCTCGACGGCATTGCCGGCCTGTCGATCTCCGACCAGGCCAGGGCCGACATTTTAGGTAACAACACTGCTAGGCTGCTTGGTTCCTGAAGTGCGGAGGCGCTTCTTACCACCCAAAACCACGGTTAACACTCTGCCGTGGCCGACAGCCAGGCGTCAACCGACATCTCAACGGCAGTGAGATAGACTGGCGTTTCACGTTCTTTCCACACTGACTTGGAGTTTGCATCATGCGAAATCGTCCACTGCTTTGGCTAGCTGTCCTAGCATTCATTCCTGCCGTCGCGATTGTTGCTCAACAATCGGCATCCACAACTCGACGCATCCCTCAGTTCGAGAATGACCACGTTAAGGTGTGGAAAAGTATTATCCTGCCGAATCAACCGCTCAGCATGCATCGTCACGAGCATTCCCGCGCGCTTATTGCCCTGACCGACGGGAATCTCGATATCGTGCAGGATTCTGGCGAGCGGGAAACGGTCCATTGGCAAGCGGGAAATGCTTACTGGCTCACGCACGATGAGCCCGGCACACTACATGCCGACGTCAACAACTCCGGCCAACCGATCGAGGTCATCGTCGTGGAGTTGAAGAACGACCGGTGAGCTGTCAGCGGACCGGATCGCGAGGCGGTTTGATACAGTGACCACGTGACCCGAACGTGGTGGCGGGGCGTGGTGGCCGGACTCGCAGTCGTTGTGGTAATAGCCGCGTGGTGGCAGCTGACACGGACTAAATCCACGACCACGGTTAGCGGCGCTCTGCGCGGTGCAAACCTTCTGCTCGTCACGGTCGATACCCTACGAGCCGACCGGGTCGGCGTCTCCGGTCTGACCCCAACCCTCGACGCCCTTAGGGCACGCGGCCTCAGCTTTTCACACGCTTACGCCCACGCACCGGTCACACTACCCTCTCATGCGTCGATCATGACAGGGCTCGCCCCACCCGCCCACGGCGTGCGCGACAACGGGTCCTACCGCCTGGCAGAGGCGCGGACCACGCTCGCCGAAATCCTTCGCACGGCTGGTTATCGGACTGGCGCCTTCATTGGCGCGTTCGTGCTCGATGCCCGGTTCGGCCTGGCCCAAGGATTCGACGAATATAACGATCGCTTTGATGAGGTCGCGACGTCGTTCGCCGCCAACTTCGTCCAGCGCCGAGCTCCTGAGGTCCTTCGTCGAGCCGGTGATTGGATTGTGACGGTCCCCGACCAAGTTGGGACCTCCGCGGAGCCGACGCCGTGGTTTGCCTGGGCCCATCTTTTCGATCCCCACGATCCGTATGACGCACCGGAACGATACGTGTCCGAGCCGTATGACAACGAGGTTGCGTTTACTGACGCCGCCCTCGGTCGTTTTTTTGCTCGGCTCAGACAGGCCGGCATGCTCGACAACACCCTGATCATCGTCACCGGTGACCACGGTGAAGGGTTGGGCGAACACGGTGAGGTGACCCATACCCTGTTCGCCTATGACACGACGCTCCACGTCCCGCTGATTATCGCAGGGCCGGGCATTGCACCGGCCGTGCGCGACGTGCCGGTTTCGCACGCTGACCTTCTACCGACGGTGCTCGATTTGATTGCACTCGACCCCCCGGCCGGTCTGGACGGACGGTCGCTACGCATGGAACTCCCAGCAGACACCCCCGTGCCGTTGATCTATTTCGAGGCCTTGAACGCGAACCTGACTCGCAACTGGGCTCCGCTCACGGGTATCGTCGCGAACAGGTGGAAGTTCATCGATTTACCGATCCCTGAGTTGTATGACCTCCAGGCAGACCCAGATGAGAGGACTAATGTATTCGCGCAGGAAACCGCGCAAGCCAGTCGCATGCAAGCTGACCTGGCCCCGCTCAAAACGCTCGGAGCACTTGCATCCGCCCGCGTCGCACTGGATAGCGAGGTTGAGGCTCGCTTGCAGGCACTCGGCTACACCGCGAGCCGCATGAATCGTCAACCCCTCAACCAGGTATACACCGAGGCTGACGACCCGAAGACGCAGCTTGCCGTGCACCTCGCATGGCGCGAGGTGCTTCGCCAACTCGCTACCGTGCTTGCAGCCCCTGAGGGCAAGCAAGATGCTCTTCGGATTCTCATGGCACAGATTGAGCAACACCCGCGATTCGCACCTGCATATACCGCAACCGCGACTCTGTTGATCGATTTGGGACGTTCGGCTGAAGCGGTCACCGTGTTGGATGCGGCGGTCGGCCTCAGCCTCGGCACTGATGCGGTTCTCGAGCGTCTCAGCCTCGCGTTGTTAAATGCTGGGGAGCCCGAGCGCGCAGCTGGGATTCTCGAGACTCTCGTTGTCGTGGACGCACCGTGGGCGGACGACGTCAACCGACTCGGGGCTGCCTACGGCGCGTTGGGCCGTGTCGATGCCGCGCGGGCTCAATTTCGGCGGGCCTTAGAAATCGAGCCAAATGCTGAAATTTGGAAAAACTTGGGGGTGATTGAACTGCAGGATGGCAATACGACAGAAGCGATTCTCGCCCTTGAAGAGTCCACACGTGCGGACGCAGGGTATGCGCCGGGCTGGCGACTTCTCGGTGCGGCACTCAGGCCGACCGACGTCGCCGGTGCACTCGTGGCCTGGCGCCGAGCAGTCGACCTTACCCCTGCCGACGTCGATGCCCTCCTTGACCTCACGGCTCTCATGGTCGAATCGGGCGCCCAGGAAGACGCGCGCCGCTACCTCGAACGCTACCTCGGAAATGCCCGCACCGACGAGACTTCGACCGCCTTACAGCAGGTAAGGCGACAACTCAGCACACTGGGAACACGCTGATCTGTATTGCTACTTTTCCCAGACGCATTGGTTGAGTGAACGGGTGGTAATGGCTAGCATGGCTCCTACGAGCGATCAATTAACGAATGTAGTGTGTTATTTGTTTAAGGTGTTTATTATCAATAATTTAGCTAACATCTTAAATATCCATTTTTCTGAATTCAGTGTTTCGTAATACCTCAGAAACAATAGGGTTTTTAAGCAATTCAAATAATTGAAGATAAGTCCTCTTTTTTGGTTAATCTGAACCTTGCAAGAAAAAAAATAGCATTTTTAGGCCTGTTTTTAAGTATCATGAGGTGGCTCGACTTTTGCATATATAGCTGTTGCGGTATTGTCTATTTTCCTGCGTTAGCATGGAAACGAGACTTAACACCGCGGGTTTTATGGAATGTGGATTCAAATCGGTTCTTTCGTTTCGTTCATTTCGTTCGGCGTTTGTTCTTTTGAGGAGGAAAACTGCATGAAGAGAAAGTCGCTACTGCTCGTCGTTAGCGCGCTCCTGCTGTTTGGTGGAGCAACCGACGCGATGAGTCAGCAGTTTACGGGCTCGATGCGTGGCACCGTGTCTGACGCGCAGGGGGTTATCCCCGGCGTGACGGTGACACTGACCAACGAGGGCACGACCGTAGCCCGTGAAACGATCACCAACGCTGTTGGTGACTATGCGTTCCCCGCTGTGACTCCAGGGACCTACTCGGTCCGCACGTCGCTGCCCGGTTACAAAACCTACGAGCAGCGTGGAATCTCAGTCGGCTCCGCGACAGCCTTGACAATCGACTTACTGCTGGAAGTTGGCACGGTCGAAGAAGAAATCACTGTCACGGCTGACGCCCCGCTCATCGAGACGTCCACCGCTTCGGTTGGCGACACGTTGGACCGGGAAATGCTAGAGACGCTGCCGGCCCCGGGCCGCAACGCCTTTTTAGTTGCGGTCACAATCCCGACGGTTAATCCGGTCGGCGACCCGCAGTTCAACCGCCAGCAGGACCAGTCGAACGCCTCGCGTATTTCGCTAGGTGGCGGCGCCATTCGTAACAACAACTACCTGCTGGACGGGGTCCCGATCACCGAGCTGAACAACCGCGCGGTTCTGAACCCGACGATCGAAGCACTGTCCGACGTCAAAGTTCAGATCCACACCTACGACGCTGAAATGGGTCGTACCGGTGGCGGTGTGTTCAACACGACCGGCCGAGTTGGCACCAACGAGTTCCACGGTAGCGGTTTCTACCAGACTCGTCCGGTGTGGGGACAGAGCATGAACTTCTTCACCGGCCTCGCTGGTGGAACGAAGGAGTCCAGTGGCCTAGCCGACGCCTACTACAAATTGTATGGCGGCGGCATGGGTGGTCCGATTTGGCAGAACCGGACCTTCTGGTGGTACGCGATGGAAGGCTATCGTTCCTTCACAACGCGGAACCAGACGCAGACCTGGCCAGGAACCAAGCAGCGGGTTGGTGACTTCTCCAATTCGTCCATCAATGGAGTTGATACTCGCATCTGGAACCCGTGGTGCCGTGGCCTAACCGCTGCGACCACGAAGTGCCCAGCAACTGGTTCAGGCTCGCTTGCTACACCTGAGTTCACCGGTGCCATTATCCCGACGAGCCATCCGGCTCTGAGTGCACCAGCGAAAGCCATCACTGCTCTCTGGCCGACCGCTTCCGTTAGTGGTAAAGCCTACGATGGCACGATTGAAAATGGTGACACCAACGTGGCTGACACGTCGCGCACGATCGACCTGGCCGACATGTACACGTTCAAGGTGGAGCACAAGTTCAGTGACAACTGGTCGCTCTCCGGGATGTATATCTACAACAAGACGGACGAACCGTCCTTCTCGTACATCCTCCCTGGCACCGCGAAAGACGACTACTTCTCGTCTAGTGGTGCTTGGTATCTCGAGCGGCGGCCGCACGTGCTGGTGTTCAACAACACGAACATCCTGAACGACAGCACCGTGCTCACCATGCGCTACGGGTGGACTCGTTGGCTCGACGCCACAACGCCTGGCCTCTACGAGCCTGGCGCGGCTGGCCTGGGCTTCAGTTCCACTTACTCGAGTGCCCTTGAGTCTTCGCTCGGCCAGAAGATGATCCCGCAGATCAACTTCGCTGGCGACGTCGGCTATTTCGACGTTGGTAAGAGCGCCGGTTCGACCGGTCGTGTGTGGAAGGCCCCGTTCGCGATCAACGCAGCCGTCTCGAAGTTGGCTGGTAGCCACAGCTTCAAAGTGGGTGGCGACTTCCGCGAGATGGGCATCGCGACACCGACCCGGTCTCGTCAGGCTGGTAGCTTCAGCTTTGACGAACGGTTCACCTCGGATGGGTCAGGGGTTGGCGGCCACGAGTTCGCTAGCTTCCTCCTAGGTACACCACACTCTGGGTATGTGGATGCTAACCGTGGTCTCATGGACCTGTATGTTCGCTACTGGGCTGCATACGTCCAGGATGACTGGCGTGTGAATTCGCGCTTAACGGTGAACTTCGGCGTGCGTGTGGACCACGAAGACGGCATGCGGGAGAAGCAGAACCGCTTCACCTACCGTCTGAACCGGGATATCACAAGCCCGATCAACAGCGTCCTGAACGCCAATGGCGTGACGGTTCAATCGGCCTTGGGTAGGGAAATCAAGGGCGGCCTCGAGTTTGCTGGTGTCGGCGGAGCGCCGGAACAGCACTCGAACATGGAGGCTATGCGAGTGTCACCTCGACTCGGAATGACCTACTCCCTCGACGACCGCACGGTCCTACGAGGCGGTTATGGGTTGTTCTACGCGCCTTGGAACTTCTCGAACAGTAACCAAGGCCAGGTCGGGTTCACGCGAGCGACCTCGCTGTCCCAGTCCAATGCCAATAGTGAGCTTCCAATCAGGTCACTTACCAACCCGTTCCCGACAGGGATGCAGGCGCCGGTGGGCTCTTCGCTAGGCCTTCTGACTGGTATCGGTGGCAGCATCGCGTACGTGGACGACACCCAGACCTCTGGGCAAGTTCATCAGTACTCGATCGACGTTCAGCGCGAGATCGGCAACAACATGGCGCTGACAGTCGGCTACACCGGTTCGACTGGACGTGATATCGGCTATTGCGGATCGAACAGCTCCTGCAGACCCAATATCAACCAGATCCGACCGGCTGCTGCCAGGGCTGCCTACCCAGGCGCCGGTGGATGGGATCCGGACAAGCTGCGTGAAAGCGTGGCCAATCCCTTCTACGGAGCCGCTGGCGCGGGTGAGTTCAAAGACCGTGCGACTATCTCGCGCGGACAGTTGATCAAGGACTTCCCGCAGTTCACGAATGTCGAACGGTTGCAGCAGAACTCGGGCGGCAAACGCCAGTACAACGCATTGGTGTTCAAGCTCGACAAGCGGACCGGCGGCAGTGCTTGGGGTGGCCGTATGAGCTACACACTGAGCAGCACGAAGGACAATCAGTGGGGGCAGAGCAGTGGTTTTGCCACTCGAACGGCAACGCCGCAGGACGCCTTCAACATGGACACTGGAGAATATGCCGCAAGCATCTTCGACTCCCCGCACCGGGTCATCCTGGCTCCGATCATCAGGATCCCAGGGCCGGGCGACGATATGGGCATTGCCAGCCTCATTTTCCAGGGCTGGACCATGTCCGCGGTTGTCGAGCTGGTTAGTGGTTCTCCGCTCAACGCCGTTGTCAGTGGTGGGATGTCTTCCACCAACTGCGGTGGCGCGTGCGGCCGGCAACGACCTAACAAGGTCGGAGCCGCCAGCACCTCTGGTTCTGACTCGGCCCGCGTGGCCTCGTCGGGACAAGCGTCCGCTCGCTGGTTCAACGCCTCTGCCTTCGCCGATCCTGGCAAGGGCGTGATGGGGAACTCGCCGCGTACGGTCACCGAGGACCGTGGTCAGTTCCGGAAGAACATTGACATGGTCGTTGCGAAGGACACTGAAATCGGTGCGGGTGCCGTGGCTCAGGTACGATTCGAGCTCCTGAATCTGACGAACACTCCAAAGTTCCGAGGAATCAACTCGAATGCGTTCAACTCCTCGAGCTTTGGCCGTATCACCGGGCAGTCTGGGTTCATGCGGATCTGGCAGATCAGCTTCCGTCTAACTTACTAGGACGGTAGTCGAACTGCCCGACGAACAACTAAGGGGCGGCCTACGGGCCGCCCCTTTTTTTTGGTTTTTTCAGACGTCTTTCCACTGGCAACAGGTGAAACAGCCCCTCTATGCGCTTGACAGCACAGTAGTTCTCGGCGATGGTGGGCTGGAGACGAATTGTTGAAGAAAACGATGAGAAGCACTTGGTCTGTGGCGGTCGTGACGACGGGGGGCCTCCTCGTAATCGGCATCCTCTCATTCTCCCAGGCGGTTCCTGCCGCGCAGCAGGTCCAGCAGCTCCTTAACCAACGTCAGGAGCTGGACCAAACCCTGTGGCAAGCTGAGGAACAGGCTCAGCACTACGAGCAGCGTATTGTCCGACTCTGGGACGAACTGCTTCGCAGTAACGACAAATACGAGATTCTGAAACGATTTCCACTGGCTACCCTGGTACTCGGCGAGGCCGAGAGCCATGACTCACTGGCGCTTGGTATCACGCGTGTCCGGTTCGGACCGGCCCACCGCGAACTGTCGTCCGCGGCGTGGAAAGCGCGCCTAGACGACTTCGCGGAGCAGGGTTACGTGATTGATCAGACCGAGTGGCACCATAGTCGCTTCGTGCCGGCCGAAGGCGCCCGGCCCGCGCAGTCTGAAGTGTCCGCCGTCATCCACGCCGCGCGCGAAGAGCCACCGCACCGCGTGATTCTCCAAGCGACCCTGGACATCACGTGGTCCCCGCGGGTCGATGCACAGGACCTCCCAATTCCTGACCAGATCGCGGTGTCCCACCTCGACGTGCTGGACCGGCGGGCAGCAGCAGCTTTCCAGAAGGTGTTCGAATTTGCGCGGACAGCGACCCGCTTTCCCTTGGAGCCGCTTATCGTTTACGACCTCAACGGGGATGGGCTATCAGAAATCATCCTGGGCGGCGCGAACTCAGTCCTCTGGAACCACGGGGCTGGCCAGTTCGAAGTGGCGCCGTTCCTTGACGACACAGACCACGTCTTCGCCGATGCAGCCATCCTGGCGGACTTCACGAACGACGGCTATGTCGACTTCATCGGGGTCGACATCGCACGCTACCCTCTCTTATTTGAAGGAAACGCTGAGGGGCGATTCACAACCACCGGACACCGGATTGTGGATGCCACATTCGAACAGCCCAAGTCGTTCACAGCCGGCGATGTCGATGGAGATGGCGACCTGGACCTCTTTATCGCCAACTACAAAAACGCATACGAGGGTGGCCAGATGCCGACTCCGTATTACGACGCCAATGATGGGCATCCCGCTTACTTACTCCGGAACGATGGCAACGGTAACTTCACTGACATGACGGAGGCAGCTGGGCTAACGGCCAAGCGCTTCCGTCGGACCTACAGCAGCTCACTGGTCGACCTCGATGACGACGCCGACCAAGACCTCCTCGTGGTCAGCGACTTCGCTGGCTTCGACATGTACTTGAACGATGGCCGTGGCCGGTTTACCGATGTCAGCGATCAGTTCGGGGAACATCGGCATCTATTTGGCATGTCGCACACGTTTGGCGATTATGACCTCGATGGGGCGATGGATTTTTACGTCATCGGGATGAGTTCAACGACCGCGCGGCGCCTAGAAAACCTCGGCATCGGACCCTCGGATAAGCCCGAACATAACGCGCGGCGTGCCGCCATGGGCTACGGGAATCGCATGTTTCTCCGCCGCGGCGATGGCTACGAACTCGCGCCGTTCAACGACCAGGTGGCCCGCAGTGGGTGGTCCTGGGGAACCTCAACCTTCGATTTTGATAACGACGGCGACCGGGACATTTTCGTTGCCAACGGTCACCTGAGCGGCAATAGCACCGCAGATTACTGTACAACCTTCTGGCGCCACGATATTTACACCGATGACTCGCAGGACAACGCCGCGCGCGAAAACATGTTTCAGTTCGTGATGTCGCCGTTACAGGAAACCGATATCTCGTGGAATGGGTATGAGCATAAGGTGCTCTGGATGAACGAGGGGGGCGGTGCATTTACAAATGTCGCCTACCTCTTTGGGGTTGCGTTTGAGTACGACGGCCGTGCCGTGGTCACCGAAGACTTGGACGCCGACGGGAACGTCGACTTATTGGTCGTCGAATATAAGTCTGGCGGGGGAGCGGGTGATAACAACGATTATCGACTCCACGTCTACCAGAATCGTCTGGCTGAGACCGGCAACTGGATTGGGGTCCACTTGCGGGATGTCGGTAACGGCTTCTCAACGGTCGGCGCGACGGTCACGCTCGAGAGTAGCGCGGGGTTACAGGTGGGGCGCATCGTGACTGGCGATTCCTACTCCGCCCAACACGCGGCGACTGTTCACTTCGGTCTCGGCCAGCTGACCGCGGTTGAGGCCATTAACGTGCAGTGGGCCAACGGGGCACAGCGCCGGATCGAGCGGCCAGTTATTAACCAATACATCACTG
>PYIM01136283.1_pt1 | contig 12635 bp, 14 predicted proteins | sample 3577991 | NCBI WGS metagenome assembly PYIM01 (sample SAMN08408024, study PRJNA431606) | Marine metagenome isolate SA_KN192-05_S13_500m, whole genome shotgun...
CGGTGTGAACGAGTTGATCACCGCCCTGGTTTTTGTCGTCGCCGGCGCCCTGGCGGGCGGCCTCACCAATTCCATCGCCATCTGGATGCTCTTTCACCCATACGAGCCTCCTCACGTCGGGAAGCGCAGCTTAAAGATGCTGCAGGGGGCGATCCCCAAGAGTCAGGCGCGCCTAGCCGCAGCGATCGGGCGGACGGTCGGCACGCGCCTGCTCACGCCTGAAGATTTGAGCGCGACCTTCAGCGACGCATCCGTCCGGCAGGCGTTCGGTGAGCACCTTTCAGGATTTCTGAACTCCATGCTGCACACTGAACGCGGATCCTTACGGGACTTGATCCCGGAACGGATGCACGAGCAGACCGACAAAATACTGCAGGAGGTCGCTGAGTTCGGGCTGGCTCGCCTGCGGGAGTACCTCGACTCTGACGGTTTCACCTTGACGATCTCGGACCGCGCCGACGAGATCGTGCGATCCATCAAGGACGAGCCCGTAGCAGGGATCCTGACGCCTGCCCGTGAAAGCACCATATCCGAAGCCGTCGAGGACTGGATCTCCAACGCGGTGGAGGGCGAAGACTTCAGCACGGCCATCGACGACTACCTGAGCCGCACCACCCGCAGGCTCCTCGAGCCGACCCGCACGTTCGAGGAGGTACTGCCGCTAGGGCTCGTCGGAGCAGTAGAGAAGGGCATCGCGGCGTACCTCCCCATGGCCATTCGCCGCTTGGGCTCGACCCTGGAGGACGAAGACGCGCGAGACAAATTCAAGAACTTCATCCACGAAATCCTTCAGCGCTTCCTCGGAGACCTCAAGTTCCACCAGCGGGTGGTGGCGAAGCTCATCGTCACCGAATCGGCAGTCGACAACGTCCTCGACACGATCGAAGAGGAGGGCGCGGAACGGTTGGCCGAGATACTCCAGGACCCATCCATTCAGGACGCCATGGCGCAGGGAATCAACGACGCGATCGTGGACTTTCTGCGCAGGCCCGTGGCAGACGTGCTGGGTGATGAGGAGGACGAGAGCGTCGTGGACGCTCGTCGGACGGTCGGCACGTGGATCATCGGTGTGGCCCAGGATCCGAACTCCCGGGGATTCCTCGTAGAGAAGTTGGAGGTGGCTCTGGACGGCGTGGGCGCCCGGACATGGGGCGAAGTATTCGAGAAACTGCCGCCGGAACGTTTGGCCGAATGGCTCGTAAGTGGAGCGCGTAGCGAGGCGGCGGACACACTGTTCCGTGAGTTGGCCACCCGACTCTCATCAAGCCTGCCGGATCGACCCATCGGAACACCCGCGAACTGGCTCCCTGAGGGATCAGTGAGAAAGTTGGAAGAGGCGATGAGCGACCCGGTCTGGGAGTGGCTCCAAACCCAGGTTCCGTCCGTCATCGAACAGATCGACATTGCGGGCCGAGTCGAGCAGAAGGTCCTCGAGTTTCCGCCGGCGAGGATGGAGGAGTTGGTGCGGAAGGTCACCCACAAGGAACTCCGCGTTATCGTGCGGCTCGGCTACCTCCTGGGCGGCGGCATCGGGATAACCCTGGTGATCCTGGACCGGTTTATCCTGCCCTTCTTGCTGGGCTGAACCGCCGAGCGCCCCTCGGCCTACCTTCGTTGACCAATGTCTCGATCTCTTCTTCTCAGGTTGGGTCGGTCGTCACGGTCACGGGCCACGGCAGTCTTGAACCGTTGCCGCGTGCGCCCGCGAGTGGACGCGCGTTCATCCGTCTTGAAATAATTGAGCCACATAAAGTGGCGCTTGGCCCGCCGTGGCTTGCCGGTACCCATGCGAGCCTCGATCTCTTCCTGGGACTGCGAGTAAGGAGCGTACCCGAGATAGAAACCGAGTGCGACGGCAGCAAGGGCGCCGAGGATTTGGAGAAAGACGATCATTGGCGGAAGAGGATCACCGGGAAACGATCAGGCCTTTCCGACCGACTCCAGGAATAGCATGCCCAGGCCAGCCACGAGAATAGTGGCCACTGTCATCGTACCCACACCAACCAGTGCCATGACGACCCAAAACACGGCGTGAATGAAGTTGTAGCCGCCCGGAAGAAGATCCATGCTCTGTGCCTCGAGTCCTTGCAGTGAAAGCCGTGACCGAACGCTCAATATGTACTGTGGTGGCTAGGGCTACAATGGGTCGCTAGGGAGAGGCTCTGAGGGAACTCCTGGGGGGCCCATGGGAATCCTACTTGGACTCGTCCCTTCCGCTCTCCACCCTCTTTCGAACGTCGGCCAGATGACCCGGCGCGAGGTCGAGGAGATGGCACACTCGGCGCATCAGAGACTCCTCATGACTCGATAGCTGCCCGTCCGCATATACCAGACCCCACATCACCTCGACCAACACCATCTTTTGGCCGAGAGAATAGTTTTGTTTGATCAGCTTCGTGAATTGCCAAAGGTCGACGGCAGAAACGCGTGCTTTGTCGGCCAATTCGAGGAGCTGGTCGGCCTCCTCCTCCTCGAGCCCATACTGCCGGCGCACTGCCGACACGAGATGCTGCTCTTCGTCCTCCGTGAACTCCTCGTCGGCATACGCGATCTCGATCAACAAAGCACACGCGGCCAGACGGACGTCCTGCTCTCCTACCTCCTCCTCCGGTGACTCCGGCGCCATCGATGCACCGAAAAAAGACCGGATCGCACCTAACATGGACTTCTCCTTATTTCTCTGCCGACAACCGTCAAAGGCTCCAGCCTCGAACCCACAGAGCGAAGAATGCACTGCACGTCGGCCGTGACCAGATCTTCAAGGCGTACGTCAATCACAAATAGTTCAACTCTCTCGCATGCCGGTACATCTCCGAGGCCCGCTCACGGTCGTCCTTGCGGTCGAACAACATCCCGAGCGTGTGGTAAGCGCGCCAGTTCCCCGGCTGGAGCTGAACGGCCCGTTCCATGACTTTCAGCGCTTCGTCGACGCGACCGAGCCGGTTGAGGGCCTCGCCACGGTAGAAATGGGCCGGCCCGTGAGACGAATCCTGTATGCAAATCGCTTTGAGCTGTACCTCCGCGGCGGCGTAAAGGCCCTTCCGGAACGCGAGAATCGCCTCACCAACTCGCACCTCAACGTTCAGGGGATCGAGGCGAATAGCCGTGTTGATGGCCTCATCCGCTTCCCCGAACTGGCTCAGCGCCCCGTATGCTGTTGCCAAGTGAGCCAGGTTCTCGACGTTTTCGGGGTCCAGATTTTCCGCCGCGAGGAACTCTTCGATCGCCGACTCATGACGGCCGTGCTCATAGTGCCGTAAGCCACGATTGATATGCGCCAGCAGAGGGGTCTCGTAGGGCCTCATGATGTCGCGGTAAATGTCCACAGCCTCCCGGCCCCGGCCCTCCCGGAACTGGCGAAATGCACGGGCAAGCCGCTTCGGGTTGGGGGGGACGTCAGGGTCGGGGATGTCCGCTTGGGAAGCCTCCGACTCGGGGAGGTCGTCCCGGGGCCGATCCTGCTCAGAACTACTGTCGGCCATCAAACTTCTCCACCGACGGCGCAGGAGGCGCCTCTCCCGACGTACATTCGTGCACCCAATCGAGGTACGGACCAAACCCATCTTCCACGGGAACTGACAATACCTCGGGCACCTCGTACGTATGAAGCTCCGCGACCCGGGCGATGAGCGCCGGGCTCTTTACAGCACTGGTTTTCAACATAAGTAGAACTTCTTCTTCGACGTTCACCTTTTCGTCCCAGCGAAAAACAGACGTGACGTTCGGTATCACGTTGCCACACGCGGCCAGTGACTCTTCCACGACCTGGCGAGCCAGCGCCAGTGCCGGCTCCTTCCCCGGCGCCGTGACAAAGACAGTGACGACCTCTGTGCCCGGCATCACACCTCCACGAAGACGGTCTGGTCGAAGTTCGCTTCCGCGTAGAAGGCGTCGATGAGATCTCGATACTTCTCCTCGACCACCCCTCTCTTGACCTTCTGTGTAGGTGTAAGCGTGCCGTCCTCGACCGTGAACGGAGCCGCAATGAGACCGATCTTTTTCGGCTTCTCATATTTGGCCAAGTCATCGAGGCGGGCCTGGACCCTGGCCTCCATATACTCCTGCACCGGCTTTGACTCCAGTAGCAACTTCTTGTCGAGAGCACTGATCCCACTCTTTCGCGCCCAGGCTTCGAGGTTGGGAAAACCCGGCACCACAAGCACAACACAATAGCTGCGGCGATCACCGAGCATGACCGCCTGCTCGATGAAGTCATCACCCTTCAATTTGTTCTCGATCGGTTGCGGCGCAACGTTCTTGCCGCCAGCGGTAACAATGATGTCCTTGATGCGATCGGTGATCCTGAGAAATCCGTCCTCATCGATTTCCCCCACGTCTCCGGTGTAGAACCAGCCGTCCGCATCGATGGCCTTCGCCGTGGCCTCGGGCATCTCGTAGTAACCCTTCATTACCTGGGGCCCTCGGACCAGAATCTCTCCACCCTCACCGATGCGGATTTCGGTACCAGGAATCGGCCTTCCGACCGTACCGATCCTGAAGTGCTCCGGCGTATTGAAGTTCGTCCCGGGACTCGTCTCAGTGAGTCCATAACCCTCGTAGATCGGAATCCCCGCGGAGAAGAAGAATCTGTTGATCTCCGGAGCGAGGGGGGCCCCTCCGCTCACGAAGTATCGCACCCGACCACCCATCGCCGATCTGATTTGTCGGAATACCAAAAAGTCAGCGATGGCGTACATGAACTTGACTGCACCGCTCGGTTCCCGCCCCGCCAACTTCTCGTCCGCCCACGCTTCACCGACCCTCCGAGCCCACTGCACGACCTTCTTCTTGATGCCCCGCGCCTCCATGATCGTGTTGTACATCTTCTCGTAGAGCCGGGGGACCGAGTTGGCAAGATTCGGACGTACGATCATGAGGTCCTCGGCCACCGTGAACATCGAATGGGCGAACGTCTGGATGACACCACAGGAGAAGTGGAAGTAGGAACCCGTCCTCTGAAACACGTGCGATAGAGGAAGGAACACGAGCGACGTGTCACCCGTTGTGCTCGGCAAAATCCGAGTTATCGACCGCACATTGCTGGAGATGTTGTGGTGCGTCAGCATCACTCCCTTCGGATTCCCGGTGGTGCCCGACGTATATAGGATGGTCGCCACGTCCTCCGGACCGGCCTCGAGGGCCTTGGCCCGAAAGGCCTGATCAGAATCCACCGCGGCGTTCCGTCCGTGTTCCAGGAAGTCTCGCCATACCAGTACGCCGTCCTCGGGCGGCTCCGTAGAGCCGAACATCACCACCCTGACGTCACGCTCGATCTGCCGACTCGCCTCCAGAACCTTCCGCACCTGACTGATATCCGAGACGAACACCAACTGCACCTCGGAATTTTTCAGGATGTAGGCGACCTGGGAAATCGTCAGCGTGCTATAGATGGGCACGTCGAGAATGCCAACACACAGACACGCAAAATCGGCGAGTGCCCACTCCGGGGAATTCTCCGCAAGAATCGCCACCTTGTCCCCGGAGCCCAGGCCCAACGCCTGGAGACCTGCCGCGGCGGCGCCCACGATTTCGTAGACCTCGTCGAAGGTGATGCCCTCTAGGTGGCTGCCCTCGTCGGGAAAATACTGATAGGCCAGGCGGTCCCCATGTTTCTCGACCGCCGTAAGAAAGAGTTCGGCCAGCGTTCCTGGGGGCAGGTCATCCTGGTCGTACGCCGGATGGGAAGTGTGGTCGATGGCACTCATGCCGTCACATGCCTTCGACAACGGTTTCGAACTCGAGATCCGGGCGAAGGGAGTGAAGCACGCTGCAGTATTTATCGCGCGAGAGCTCGATAGCCCGATCCACCTTCGAGCGCTCCCCCGGCAAAGGACCGTCCAGTGAGAACGTAAGGCGCACTCGCGTGAAGTATTTCGGAGCTTCGGGAGCCCGCTCGGCCTCTACTCGTGTCTCGAGGGAGTTCACCGTGACCCGTCCCTTCTGAAGGATCATCAGCACATCGATACTCATGCACCCCATGAGGCCCAGGAGGAGGGAATCCGTCGAAGACGGACCGGCCTTCGCATCACTGTCGATGGTAACTGTGGGTCCGGATCCCACCTGTCCGGAAAACGTCAGGCCCTCTCCCGTCCAACGGAGGACTCCGTTTCTAGGCGGGCTCATCGCGGCCCTCGGACCGCCCCGCCTGCCCCCCTCGCCCCGCCTCCCCGGTCAGACCAGCGAGCGTTTCACGAGCATGCGAAACATGCTCCGAGGCTTCCTGCCCCGCCGGGGCGTTCTCGAGGAATGCGCGCAGATGGGGAACAGCCTCCTGCTCGCGTCCGCTCCGGGCAAGCAGGAACGCCAACCCATAGTGGGCTCCCGCGGCTTGCGGGTCCTTTTGCAGAACGTGCCGATAGGTCTTTTCCGCCTCCTCCGTCATCCCGATTCGTGTGTAGGCCATCGCGATCTGCTGGAGCACCACGACATCACCGGGGGACGCCTTCAGTGCCAAACGGAAGGACGTCAGGGCCTCATGGGTCTTGTCCTCCGCGATGAGCGCGAGGCCCTCGTCGTAGTAAGCGGCTTGATCGCTCGGACCGGAATCGCCGAAAAGCTTGTTCCACCATGCCATGGAAAGGAAGCTCAGAAAGAGACAGATGTATCCATTCCCAGCGAAGTTAGGGGGGGCCCAAATTCGGCGCAACGAGGCCCTGCCCTCTCGCCGATGACCCTCCTAGCGAGCCACCTGTCTGACCACCACGGCTGTCTCCTCGGACGCGAGCACATCCAGCCCCTCAGCTTTCAGGGCATCTTCCCACTCGCGCACCGCGGGCCCAGCCGTTGGCCCAGCAGCACCCCAAACCGCAATCCGTCCATCGCGGGCAACCACACGAGTCAGCTCCGCGGCGATCGATGGGTTGGCAGCCGAACTCGGTGAACCCTCCGCAACGAGTCCGACCCCACGCAGACTCCCGTTGCTGAACGGGAGGGAGGCTCCGGCGGTCAGCCGGCTCACACCTTCTCCCTCCTCCCATCCACGGAGACCCGGAGCGATGCCGATGAACTCGATACCCGGAACCAACCCGGCGAGCGCGGTCGCGTGCCCCGCCACATCCCCGATCAAGGCCACATTCCCCGGACCGTCGGTGAGGCCTAGGAGCGCGGCAACCTCCATAGCCGAGGGAGAAGCTGGCGGCTCGACGTCAGCGACCTCGTCCAGGGTGCTCCGCGGCGGGGGCCGCAAATCGCCGAACCCGCCTGCGACGGGGAAACGGTCACGACAGTTCGGACATCCCAGCGATCCCTCGATCACCCGTCTGCTCTCGAGGCGATCGGCGATGAGGATCAGGCCGAACCCCGGCCCACAGCGGGGGCAGATCAGCCGGTCCGTAAGCAGGATATGCAGGGTTACTGCGAGAGCGGATTGTGATCGGCCATGCAGAGCCGGAGGAACTCGTCGCGGGTCATTTGCTCTTCGAGAAACGACCCCCGCATGGCGGACGTAATGGTCTTCGAGTTCTGCTTCTGTACACCCCGCATCATCATACAGAGGTGGTACGCCTCCACCACGACGCCCACTCCCTCCGGCTCGACCTTCTCCCAGATCGCTTGGGCGATCTGCTCCGTCAGTCGCTCCTGCACCTGAAGGCGGCGAGCGTAGACCTCGACCAGGCGGGCAGTTTTGGACAGCCCCACGATCTTGCCGTTGGGGATGTAGGCGATGTGCACCTTGCCGAAGAAAGGGAGTATGTGGTGCTCGCACAGCGAGTACATCTCGATGTCTTTCACCAGAACCATGTTCCGGTGGCATTCCTCGAAGAGGGCCCCGTTGATGACGTCGTCGGACTTCATCGTGTAACCCTGAGTGAGGAACGCCAGGGACTTCGCCACTCGCTCGGGCGTCCGCTTGAGTCCCTCCCGGTCGGGGTCGTCACCCAACCGCCGGATCATCTCAGCCACCAGATCCTCGAACGCGGCACCCGAGAGATCGCTACTCACCGGAGTACTCCACGTAATGGCGAGGAGTCTCCCAGAGGGTGAGCTTCGCGAGACTTACACCGTCGGGCAGGTGGTCGACGAGCCGGCTCCAGATCACGATCACGATGTTTTCGGCGGACGCGATGATTCCCTCCATCCACGGCACATCGAGATTCACGTTCTTGTGGTCCACATCCTCGACGACGCGGCGCTCCACGAGCGCTTTCAAGTCCTTGAAGTCCATCACAAACCCCGTGTCCGTGTTCAGCTCCGCCTCAACCGTCACATGCAGCACGTAATCGTGGCCGTGCCAGTTGGGGTTGGCGCACTCGCCGAACACCTCCCAGTTGCGCTCGTCACTCCACTCGGGATTGAACACGCGGTGCGCCGCACTGAAGTGGGCCTCCCTTGTGATACGCACCTGGGGCATGGACTCGTCGATTCGAAAGGCTGTTGAAGGAGTGCCGTAGAGCTACCTAACCTACATCGGAGAGTCCGCATCGGGGAGCCGGGTGGTTGCCGATCTCCCCGTTGGAGGACATCCTCAACCACGTGACGGAGGCGCCGGCTACAGAAGGCTGTCCTAGGAGGATCGATGACATGGTTGCGCGCGGGTGTCGGCGGGATGACCCTGGCACTTCTTTTTGCGGCCGCCGGTGGCGCGCAAGTGACCCAGTTCTCAGAGCGGGTCTTCAATGAACAGGTGCTCCGGCCAAGAGGGCAGCCCGTCATTCCCCTGTACGAAGGATACTATCCGAATCCGGACGGCACTTACGAAATCTGCTTCGGATACTTCAACCTCAATACCGAAGAGGACGTCGACATCCCGCTGGGTCCCAACAACATGATCGAGCCGGCGGAGTTCGACGGCATGCAGCCGACACACTTCGATCGGGTCCCCGAGGGAAATTACCGGCGGCGTTTCTGCGTCTTCACGGTGAATGTGCCGGCAGATTTCGGACAGCAAGAGGTACTGTGGACCCTCAACACGCACGGCGAAGCGATCACGACACCGGGTAAGGTGCTCCCGAGCTACATTCTCGATGAACCGGACTCAGGCGGCCGTGGCATCATAGCGCCCGTGCTCCGTTTCGAGGAAGACGGACCCGAGTTCAAAGGCCGCACCGGATTCACGGGAGCACCTCTCACGGTGGCGGTCGGAGACCCCCTGACGCTGTCCGCTCTGGTCGACCACCCCGGCAATCGGACTTGGCAGGCGTGGACGCTCCATCAAGGACCGGGGCAAGTCGAATTCACGGAGCCCGAGTTCTGGGTGGCCAATGCGGACGGAGTCGGAACAACCAGCGCCAGGTTCGACGAACCAGGCGAGTACTTGATTCGCGTACAAGCGATCGACAGTCCGACCTCTTCATTCGAGTTTCACTGCTGTTGGACGAACGGATACATACCGGTTACGGTTGTGCAATAAGCCGAGCTGAGAAGGAGCAATCATGAAAGGAGCAATCATGAGAGGAGTGACTTGGGCGAACTCGTTGGCGCTTCTGGCCGCATCAGTGGCCGTACTCGTGGCCCCACCCCTGGCCGCATCCGCCGCTCCTCAGGAGCTCACGTTCGCGAGGGACGTGGCGCCCATTCTCTATGAAAACTGTGTCGAATGCCACCGGCCCGGTTCGTTCGCGCCGATGTCGTTGCTCACTTATGAAAACGCCCGGCTTTACGCGCCGTTGATGAAGACCAAGGTGCAGACTCGCCAGATGCCGCCCTGGCACGTCGATCGAACCGTAGGCATTCAGGACTACGAGAACGACGCGTCCCTGACCGACGAGGAGATCGCGACGATCGTCGGATGGGTCGACGGCGGCGCGATCAAGGGCAACGACGCAGACATGCCGTCGCTCCCCGATCTCCCCAAGGGCGGCGCTTGGCAGCTCGAAGAGCAACTGGGTCGCGCGCCTGACATGATCGTCCGGTCCGCCGCATACGATGTGATCGCCAACGGACAGGACCAGTGGTGGGGTCCAACGATGGCGGTCGAGGGGTTGGACGAGGCGCGATGGATCCAGAGTTACGAATTCAAACCCGCATACCCGATGGGCCTCAAGGTCGTCCATCACGGTCACGCCTACCTGCGGGTCGGCAATCAGAACCTCCAGATCGCACATTACGGAGTCGGCAAGCGCTACGAGTCCTTCCCCGAGGGTGTTGGGATGCTGATTCCCCCCGGAGAGGCCGAAGTGACGTGGAACCTCCACTACTTTCCGGTCGGAGAACGCGTGGAGAGCGACGTGGTGGAGGTCGGGCTCTGGTTCTACCCGGAGGGCGAAGAGCCCGAGATCCGGACCAGGGGTGAAGTCCTCATGAGGGTCGACTACATGAACGGCATGCCCCGTGGCGGCGACATCCTGATCCCACCGTACGGAAAACAGGTACTACAAGGTGTACACGTGCTCCGACGCCCGACCCTCATCAGCAGCTTCCGGCCGCACATGCACATGCGCGGTAAGGAGATGTCGATGGAGGCCATCTACCCGGACGGCCGCAGGGAAATGCTCGGCAAGGTCTCCGACTATCGGCACATCTGGCAGCTTTCGTATCAGTACGCGGTAGGCGCCCAGCCCCTGCTCCCCGCCGGCACGACACTCTTGTTCACATCCGTTTTCGACAACAGCGCAGAGAACCCGCTCAATCCCGATCCCACTCAGTGGGTGGTGTTCGGCAGGCGGGGTGTCGACGAGATGTCCCACATGTGGGTCGGCATCACCGACCTGGAGCAAGAGGAATACGAGCGGCGGGTGGCCGAAAGGCAGCAGCGCGAGCAGCAGATAGCGGCCCGGGATGGTGGCGGTTAAGCGGTTCGCCTCGGCAGCTGCCTCGGGAGGTGCCGCGGCGGTTGTCTCAACCGCACTTGCCTTGGCTGCGATTCTCGCAGCCAGCGGGATCTCTGCTCAAGCTCCCGATCAGACCCGCCAGGCGACCTATACGGCGGATCAGGCAGTAGGGGGAGCCACCGTCTATCAGCAGTCGTGCGCGTCGTGTCACCTTCCGGACTTGGCCGGTTCGTTCGAGTCACCACCGCTCGCTGGACCCGACTTCCGCAACACGTGGGGAGCCCGTTCCGTGTCCGACCTTCTGGCGCTGGTGCGTGAGACGATGCCCCCCGAGTCTCCCGGGTCGCTGGGCGAAGGCCAGTATGTCGCTCTTGTGGCGTTCATACTTCGTGAGAACGGCGTCGCTTCTGCCCAGGCCCGGCTCAACGTCTCCTCGTCGGGCCGGGTGTTCGCCGCAACGGACGCCGAGGCCGTAACCGCGTCTGTCCCCGTCCGCGCCCCTGTGCGGCTTCCGGTCCCCGGACGAGTCGGCACGGACCCGACCCCGGGGACCCTGAGTTCCGCTCCGGAGGTCGCCGTCATCACGGAGCGAGCCACCGGGACCACACGAACCTACAGAGCGCCCCGAAATTTCACGCCTGTCTCCGACTTGGATCTCGCGAATCCGCCCGACGGGGACTGGCTGCATTGGCGCGGCACACCGGGAGCGCAGGGCTACAGCCCTCTCGCTCAGATCACCTCAGAGAACGTGCACCGCCTCAGCTTGGCCTGGGTGTGGGGCATGGAGCCCGGTACCAGCCAGCCTTCGTTCCTCGTCCGAGACGGCCTGATCTTCATTCCGAATCAGGCCAATGTCATCCAAGCGCTCGACGCCAGCGACGGAACGCTCCTCTGGGAATATCGCAGAACGTTTCCGGAAGGAACCGCGATCGGCAGGGGACACTTGAGAAGCCTCGCCCTGTGGGAAGATCTCATTTTCGTGGCGACGCTGGACGCCAGCCTCGTGGCCCTCGACGCCCGCACCGGTGTGGTCCGGTGGGAAACCGTGATTGAGGACCCGGCGCTCGGGTACGGAAACAGCTCAGGACCGATCGTGGCCGACGGGAAGGTCATCAACGGCATCAGCGGCTGCACGCGCCTCAACGAGCAGAGCTGTTTCATCACCGCTCATGACGCCCGTACGGGTCGCGAGCTCTGGCGAACCCTCACGGTAGCCCTTCCCGGTGAACCGGGTGGGGACACCTGGGGCGATCTGTCCTTCGAGCAGCGCGGCGGGGCGGATGTGTGGATCCCCGGAAGCTGGGACCCGGACTTGGGCCTGGTTTATTTCGGCACCGCCCAGGCCAAACCGTGGGTGGCCGCGAGCCGGGGACTTTCCACGTCCGATTCAACCCTGTACGCCAACTCCACGCTCGCCCTCGACGTGGACGACGGCCGCATCGTCTGGTACCGGCAGCACGTTCCGGGCGAGACGCTCGACCTGGACGAAGCCTTCGAGCAGGTCCTGGTGGACGTCGACGGGCAACCGCTTCACCTCCGATCGGAAAGAGTGGAATCCTCTGGAAGCTCGACCGGCGCGACGGCTCTTTCCTGGGACTGACGGAGACCGTCTACCAGAACGTCTTCTCGGTAGTGGACCGGGAGACGGGGGCCGTCCAGTACCGCGAGGACATCCAGGAGGCGAGGATCGGAGACTGGATGTCGGTGTGCCCGTCTACTGCGGGCGGCCACAATTGGCCCTCCACCGCCTACCATCCAGGGGCCGGCGTGCTGGTCGCTCCGCTGAGTCAAAGCTGCATGGAGATGTCAGGGAGAGAGGTCCGCCTGGACCCGGGTCGCGGGGGCTCCGGAGGGGACCGCCGATGGTTTCCCATGCCCGGCACCGAAGAGCGCTTCGGCAAGTTGGCCGCGTACGACGTGCGAACC
>PYIM01005602.1_pt1 | contig 12607 bp, 12 predicted proteins | sample 3577991 | NCBI WGS metagenome assembly PYIM01 (sample SAMN08408024, study PRJNA431606) | Marine metagenome isolate SA_KN192-05_S13_500m, whole genome shotgun...
CCCAACTGCACAACGGGCTGATCTACCTCAGCGACATGCACTCCGGTCTCTGGGTATTCAACCCGTTGTGCTTAGAACCTCGACACGTAGTCCGAGTCGCCGCCCACTCGGGGCGCTGTTAGAACGACCAGGAACGTTTGCTACGACCAGGAACTCTGCTTATGAGGGACGTTTCCCCGTGAACGGCCGTGGCTGTCCGCCGCCACCGCGGCCGCCGCCCTCAATGGTCCCCGTGAGGGTCGCACCATCGATGGTACCCGAGTACGTCTGCGTGATGGTGTTGTCGCCGAAGGTCCTGATGAGAGAGAACGAGAACGAGCTCCCGTCGATCTTCCCGTCCGAGATCTCAACGGCCTGGGGGCCACCACCACCACCACCACCACGACGACCGCGCGTGGTGGTGACAGTTCCGGTGAGCGTCATGCCATCTACGGTAAGCGAGAGCGTCGAGGTCCGTGTGCCGCGTCCAGTCTCCTGGGAGAGCTCCCACATTCCGGCCAAGTCTTGAGCCGAGGCCGGTGCGGGTGCCATGGCCACCACTGCTGCAGTGAGCAAGGCAGTAAGAAGGGCGCCGTGCTTCATAAGATACTCCGGTTAGAGGCATCACAAGCGTGAAATACAGACCCCTAAGGGGCACCGAGTGTTAAGCCCGACATGAGGACTGGACAGAATGTGTTGGGAAGAGGACTGTTGTCACCCATGACCAGTCACGGGGAAACACAGGTGAAACTCAGGCGAAGCTCAGGTGAAGCTCAGGAGGAAACGATGAGCAGTCCGAAAACGGCCGTGATCTCGAAACAGTCCAGCGCCCGTCGCTCCTTCATCAAACAGGTGCTCGCCACGGGCGCTGCGGTCTCGGCATCGAGCGCGTTCGCTGGTCGCGTTGCGGCAACCATGAGCCAGGCGCGGGGGATCGTGGCTCTCGATCACGTCGCGATTCCGATCCAGAACGTCGAGGAGATGGTGTCGTTCTATCGAGAGCTCGGGTTCGGCGTGCGTGAGGCCGGGCAAATCGTTTCCATTCATTTTGGCGATCAGAAGATCAACTTCCACCGTCCGTCTCTATGGCAGAGCGGGACGTTTACGCTTCGAGCGGCCGCAGCGCAGCCGCCGTGCGGCGACTTCTGTTGGGTGTGGGAAGGCTCAGAGGCCGCGCTTGCCGAGGTGTTGGCGCGTGCTGAGGCTGAGATCGTTGCGGAGGGGGAGCGGGCCGGTGGACGTGACGGTGGAGACGCGGTAGGTCAGAGCGTCTATATCCGCGATCCGGACGGGAATCTGCTCGAATTCATCCGGTATTCGTAAGAGGTTAACCTTCCTCCAGTCCCAGCGCCCACCGGATGCCCCCGGTGACATGGGCTCGGAAGACCGGGTCATTGCTCCAGATATCGTCCCGGTGGCCGAGCGAAGTGTAGAAAGATCTGCCCTCGCCGAAGTCTTGGTACCAAGCCTGGGGGTAGTCGCCACCCGCCTGCACGCCGTCGAGCCCCCCCAGGTCGGTCTTTCCGGTATCGATGCTGAGTAATACGTGTACGCGATCGCGTGAAAATCCGATCGGGATCTGGTTGCCGAAGAGCACGTCCACGTTCTCGTCGGGTCGGTCCGCCCTCCACGGTGCCGTGCCGTACAGGTAGAGCTCGTCGACGATTGGCCAACTGTCTCCCAGCATTCTCGTCGCGGGATGGTCCGTGTCCTCGACGTTGAGAACGAAGACGTGGTTCTGCTGGATCGCTTGGCGGAAATAGCCGCCCAGCATCTCCCCGAACTCCGGAGTGTTGTAGAGGGTCAGAGCCGCGCAGTGGACACCGACGAAGCCGCCGCCATCGTTCACGAAATTGATCAGCGCACTCTTCTGCGAGTCAGTGAGAGGCAGATTGCCGTTGGTCATCATCATGACACCGTCGAACTGGGCCAGATAATCCGCCGATATGATCGAGAGATCGAGGCTCTCGGCGTCCTGTTGGTATCCCTGCAGTGTCGTCACCTCGAATCCCGCGCGCTGTCCCCACGAGGTCACGGCGAGTTCGGCGGGCCCGAGGCTGGTGTGCTTGTACAATCCGGCGTGGGTGAGGAAGAGCAGCTTGCTGGGCTGCTGCTGGGCAGCCGCTCTTTCGCCGAGGAGGGCAACTCCGGCCACTGCCAAGACGCAGCTGATCCATAGTGTCGAGGCTAGCGAGTATTTTCGATTCTTGACCATGGCCGGGGCTCCTAGGTAGCGGTGGTGCGAGAACGGTCATTATGGCACGTCACATCCGGGGGCGGAAAGAGGGAGGGGAGGATTAGCGGTCCCAGGCGTCCTGTCCTACGTTCTCGGTTCGAAGGTCCCACGGGCATCGGGGCCGAGAGGAAGCAACTCTGGTGGCCACCAGACGTGATCCCACACCCGTAGGGAGTGAACGATGAATCGGTTCGCAACTCTTGCCGCAGCAGGTCTGACGGTCTTCGCAGCGGCGATCACACTGGCGCCGTCCACCGTGGCTGGCCAGTCCTACCGGCCGGTTACCGACGAGCGGTTGGAGAGTCCCGAGCCCGAGAACTGGCTTTCCTATCGGGGGACCTACAACGGGTGGGGATACAGCCCGCTCGACCAGATCGACGTGTCCAACGTGCGGGATCTCAAACCAGTGTGGGCGTTCTCGACAAACACTACAGGAGGCCACGAGTCGCCACCCGTGGTCAATGACGGGGTGATGTTCATCACAACTCCGGGCAACCTATTGTATGCTCTGGACGCCGAGACCGGTGACTTGCTGTGGCGCTACCGGCACAACCTTCCTCAGGGTCGGATCGCGTTTCACGACACCAACCGGGGTGTGGCGTTGTTCGGAGACAAGGTGTACATGGCCACGCTGGACGCCCGAGTGGTGGCGCTCGATGCCCGTACCGGCGATGTCGTGTGGGATACGCCGGTGGCAGACAATAGCGCGGGGTACTACATGACCATGGCGCCGCTGGCTGCACGGGGTAAGGTCATGGTCGGGGTCTCCGGCGGGGAGTTGGGTATCCGCGGTTTTGTCGTGGCGCTCGATACGGAGACGGGCGAGGAAGTCTGGAGGACCTTTACGGTGCCTGCACCGGGCGAGCCGGGAAATGACACGTGGCCAGAGGGGGCATGGCGTACGGGTGGGGCCGCGGTGTGGCTCACTGGGCATTTCGATCCTGACCTCGGTCTCACCTATTGGGGCACTGGTAACCCGGGCCCCTGGATCGGAGACCAGCGCCCGGGGGACAATCTCTACACCAACTCGGTGATCGCCCTCGCTATCGAAACCGGCGAACTGGTAACTCATCACCAATACCATTGGAACGGGTCCTGGGACTGGGATGAGGTTTCGACGCCGCTCCTCATCGACGTGGAGCGAGACGGGCGTACGATTCCGGGGCTCGTTCATCCGGGCCGGAATGGGTACCTGTGGCTTCTGGAGCGCAGCGCCGAGAACATCCGGTATGTGGACGCCCAGCCTTTCGTGCGCCAGAACGTCTTTACCAGCCTCGACCCCGAGACGGGTCGGCCCACGTACGATGAAGACCGGAAGCCCGGTACCGGGAAGCCGGCTGATTTCTGCCCGTCGCTCTGGGGGGGCAAGGACTGGCCACCGGCGGCTTACAATCCCATGACCGGACTTCTCTACATCCCGGCCAACGAGAACCTCTGTGGGAGCAGTGTGGGAGTGGAGGTCGAGTACCAGGCGGGGCGCTCCTTCACCGGCGCCAGTACGGGGATGAGTGTGGCCCCCGGGGCCGACCATATCGGCGAGTTACAGGCCTGGGACATGAATACGGGCCAACGTGTGTGGACCCAGGAGTTCGACTCCCAGAACTGGGGGCCCGTGCTCACGACCGGAGGGGGACTCGTCTTCGCGGGTGGTACGAGCGACCGCTACTTCAGGGCGTTCGATGCCCGAACCGGCGAAATCCTGTGGCAGCAGCGCACTAATTCCGGGGTCATCGGCGTGCCGTCCACCTACATGGTGGATGGAGTTCAGTACGTCGCGATTCAGTCGGGCTGGGGTGTGGACGCCGCAGCGATGGGACGGCGCCTTGATGGGTTGCGTGACACGAGTAATTTCGTGCCGCAGGGCGGCGTGGTCTGGGTGTTCGCGATCGAGAACTAGTGTGGTGTAGCTGGTTCAGTTCGCGGCGAAGTGCTCCCGGAGCAGTGCGTTCAACTGGTCGGCGGCTTCCTCCGGGATCCAATGGCTGACACCCTCGATGACCTCGAAGCGATACGGTCCTTCGACGTACTTCTCGGTCAGCTCAGCGCCCTCACGCCCGAGTGCCGTGTCCTCCGTGCTCCACACGAACATCGTGGGCATGCCGATCGGGGTTACCGCGGCCCCACCCGCGCCCAGGTTCATGGCACCGTACCAGTTGAGCGCGGCCTGTAGCGCTCCCGGCTCGCTCAGAAGATCCACATAGACCTGCACGTCTTCGTCGGAGAGCCCACCCCCACTCCAAGCGGCGTAGATGCCGCGCAGACCCTCGGCGTCGTTCGCGAGGAAGGTCGCCGCGGCACTGTCGGAGGCGAAGAGCTGGAAGTAACCGGAGCGCTCCGCCTGGTCACCCGTCGAGCTTCGGAGTGCTTCGCTGAACGCGTAGGGGTGAGGGACCGACAGAGGCACAAGCGAGATCACACGGTCGGGGTTCGTGAGCCCGACGTTCCACGCCACGGCCGCACCCCAGTCGTGCCCTACCACGTGAAAGCGTTCTTTCCCCAACACGTCGGCCATTCCGACCACGTCAGCGACGAGGTTGCCGACGGCGTAAGCCTCCACACCCTCCGGTCTGGCGCCTGGAGAATACCCGCGCTGATCGGGCGCCACGACCCTGAAGCCCATCTCGGCGACCGCGGGGATCTGATTCCGAAATTCGTATGAGCTTTGGGGAAAACCGTGGAGCATAAACACCAACTCACCGTCTACAGGTCCGGCGGCTATTGCGTCGAACGTGAACTCCCCGACTTGCAGTTGGATTCGCTCCATCGCCGTCTCGCCCGAGGCCACGGCCTCGATCATTGCCTCCCCGTCCACTTCTTCGGCTTCGTCCTGACCCAGGCACGCCACAAGTGCGAGCACGGACAGAATGGTGATTGACCTCATCGCTCTCACGGATACCTCCGAGTTGTCGTTACGCCAACGAGCGGCGTTCAACTGACGGCGTTAGCCGAAGACGGCGGGCCGCTGCTGACCCGAGCATATCCGGGGTGGGCGACGAGTGCAACGATCGGAGGGCCCATCGTCGTCTAGTCTGCCTGTAGTTTCACTCGCGGTGGGACGGATCAGCCGAAGCGACTAGACCAGACTGCTCGCGACGAACGCGTTGGTGGCTTGGAGCGTGGCCAGGATTGAGGTCCTCTCGACCCCGTCGCTGACCGAGGCAGCACCCGTCAGAGGAATCTGGCGGCCGCGGACCACCGCCTCCACCAGCACCACGACCGTATCGTGTTGCGGATGGCGGAGGCGCCGTGCGGACAGGAATCTGAGCACGACGCTCGGCCCGTCTTCACGGCCGGCTCGAAGAAACTGCTGGGTCACGCCGAGGACGGTATTGGCTGGCACCTCCAACGAATCCTCCTCTGTCCCGGCAGCTTCGCGTTCGGCACCGATGGAACGGTCTTCGTTGGCCAATCGCACAGAAATCGCAAAGCTACCTTGCGGGTTCTTGTTCAATCTTATGACACGCTGGGGGCCGGCCCTCCCGGCATCACTGTGTGGGTCTTGGCACCAGACCCGGTGGGATACGCGCTCTTGTCGCGTCCTCGAAGTCGTACGCGTAGGCCAACAGCTCTGCTTCGGTCCAGGTGTCTCCGATGAAGGCCAAGACGAACGGCGTCCCGTCGTCGTAGTAGGCGAAGGGCACCGTGACGACTGGCAGACCCAGAGCGTTTACTATGTTGCTCGGCAGCTCCGGATGATTGTTGGGGCTGTACTCGGGACGTGTGAGGTCTTCCACGAGGTCCCTGATCGGCGCGCCCGCCTGAGGAAAGAACAACCCGTCGAGATCGAAGATCTCGAAAACCGCCCGGTACAGCTCTCTCATCTCCTGCCGCCAGGCCTGGAAGGCGTCGCCTTCCTCCGTCGCACTCGGCCGGGTCGGTGCGCGGTCGACTCGCCCGGGGAACTCCTCGCCCGTCAGCGCCTCCCACTCGGCGACGCTATGGAACTGGGCCAGATCCCCAAGACCTCTCAGATAGACGAGCATGCTGTAGGACCCTACCGAAGGCACACGGGGCCGCGCTTGATAGAGTTCGACGAAATCGCTGTTGAGGAACGGGTCGTCTACGACCACAGCGCCCTGGTCGGCCAGGGTCGCGATCGCTTGCCGATACAAGGCCTCCGTTTCCGGCGCAAGTGGGAGCCAATCGTCCCGCCAGCCAACGCTGACCAGCCCAAAGCGCTTGCCCTCCAGCGCGGAGTCGTTCAGTAGGGCGGTGTACCCCTCCTCCGGGATGTGGTCCACGGCGGCGTACGTGGCGAGATCCTCTGCGGTGGGGCCCGCGATGACGTCCAATGTGCTCGCTGCGTCGTAAACGGTTTTGGCGAGTGGTCCGACGACGTCGAGGTAGGTGGCGTCAATCGGAACGACACCGTGCAAAGGAACGAGTCCGAAGGTGGGCTTGATGCCCACGAGTGCCTGGGCGGCTGCCGGGTTCTGGATCGATCCTCCGGTTTCGGTGCCCAGCCCGAGCACAGCGAAGTTGGCGTTGACGGCCGTCGCCGTCCCGCCGCTCGATCCTCCGGGGGCTCTGCCTGTGTCGTAGGGGTTGAGGGTCACCCCGGCGACCGAGCTTCGCGTACGGGTACCGTCTCCCGCGAAATCGGGCAGGTTGGTCTTGCCGAGCACGATGGCACCGGCCTCTCGGAGTCGCGCGACAGCCACGGCGTCTTCCTGAGGGATCATGTCGACGCCCCCGGTCGCTTCACTGAATCCGGAGAAGCCGGCCGTAGTTACGAGGCCTCCGTAGTCCAGGTTGTCCTTGATCACCACCGGCACACCGTGGAGCGGACCGCGTGGCCCTGTCGAAGCATACTCTTCGTCGAGCGCGGCGGCGATCGCCAGCGCGTCCGGGTTCATGGAGATCAGGGCGTTGTAATGGTCTTCATAATGGTCGATCTGGTCGAGGAAAGCCGTTGTGACCTCGACGGCTGTAAACTCTCCGGCCGCATATGCGGTCTGGATGTCCTGGACGGTGAGCTCGACGACGTCGATCGCCCCGGACCCGATCGCACGGGGCCCGGCGGTTGAGGGCGTGGAGGGGGCGGCTACGGTCGAACACGCCTGCAGCAAGCATGAGAGAAGAAGTACTATCGGGGCCTTGGAGCGGAGAACAAGAAAGTGCAAGGTCGGCGACCTACCGGCGTTCGGTAATCGCCTCGTCGACACCCGTCTTGAACTCCTCGCGGAAGCCCCTGCCGCTGGCCGGCGAGACCTGCGCCATGACGATGGTGACCATGTTTTCGGTCGGGTCAATCCAGAAGCGTGTTCCCGCGGAGCCGTCCCACCAGAAGTCGCCGTCGTTGACCGGGTAGGCGTACTGGCTGGCGTCCATGACGATGCTGAACCCGAAGCCCCAACCTTGGCCGAGTGTCGGGCGGCCGAAGCCGATCGGAAGGAGCGCGTCGGGAATACGATTAACCGTCATCATTGCTATCGTTTCGGGCTGGAGCACCCGATTTCCGTCCAGTTCACCACCGTTCAGGAACATCTGAGAGAAGCGGAGGAAGTCCATCGTGGAGGCGACCAGGCCGACTCCGCCCTCAATCAGGACGGGCTGCTCGGTGAAGGGGATCTCCTCCATCTGGTACGGCCGGAGCTCACCCTCGCGGGACGCACGGTAGACCGTGGCAAGGCGATCGGCCCGCTCGGGTTCGACCCAGAATCCGGTGTCCGTCATGCCGAGCGGCCCGAAAACGCGCTCCTGGAGGTAATCTTCCAATGGCTTACCCGACCAGACTTCGACAAGCCTCCCCAGGATCGTGGTCGAGATGCCGTACCGCCAATTCGTGCCCGGATCCTCGAACAGGGGTGTGCGCGCCGCATTGTCGACCATCTGCTCGACAGAAATAGAGCGTAGACGCACACCTTCGGCCCGATAGATTCCAGAGCTTCGGCTTCCTAGTCCGGACGTGTGGAGCAGGAGGTGCTCTACGGTGATATCGCCGTCACGCGACTGGGTTTGATCCATATCGGGTGACCCTGCATCGGCGAAAACCCTCTGACCCATGAACTGGGGCAAATACCGCGATATGGGATCGTCGAGCTGGAAGGCTCCCTCCTCCCACAGAATCATCGCGGCAAGGCTGGTCATCGAGCGGGTCATCGAGTAGAGCCTGAAGATGGCGTCTTTCGGCATCGGGCGAGCGGCTTCGATGTCCGCCTGTCCCAATGCCTCCATGTAGACCAGCCGTCCGTCCCGGACGACGGCGGCCACGACGCCCGCGATGTGCCCTTGGTCGATGTGCGCCTGTAGGCCGGCGGTCACGCGGTCGAGTTGTGCGCTCGAGAGCCCCACGGACTCGGGTGCGGCTGTGGGGAGGCCCTGCGCGGAGGCCGGAGCATCGAACACCACGATGACCAGCGCGATGGCCGTGAGGAGAATGGTTTTTCTCATGGTTGGGATATCGTGGCGTGAAGAGCGAAACCGCGCAACCGAGTGATTCATTCGTCCTCCTCAGTGGAGAGTCGGCCCCTGAGGTGCCGGTGAAGCCCGCTCACGCCTCGATGCACCACGTTCTTCGCCGCTACCCGGTTCGCCTGCGCCATCACCGGCTCCAGTTGATCCCCCCGTAGGAGCCCGGCGAGGAGCGTGGCTCCCCAGACATCTCCACAGCCCGTGGGATCCCCCATCACTTCGGAGTCCTCGGCGGGTGCGACCCCACTGCGTGCGGGTCTGGGGGTTGCCACTCGATGCCGGGTGTCGGGCCAAAGGGAGGGATCACTGTTGAATGCGGCGTCCGCGACGTACCCGGCCCCGTTGGCTCCGAGCGTAATGGTGATCAGCTTCAGCTCGGGACCCACGATCTGCGCGGCCAATGCCCATGGATCTCCCACCGCTCGCCCGAGTAGCTCGAACTCCTCGGCGTTCATCTGCACTGCGTCGAAGCAGCGAAGCCACGCTCCCCAAGACGGTAACTCCCGGGGGACGCGAAGGCCGCTGCTGCCGACACCCAGAAAGAGCGAATGTAAATCGGCGTAGGTAGGTCCGGCGAAACCACTTCGGAGGGACTGAGCCGTATCCAGCTCCATCTCGAAGCCCGAGATGAAGTTTACGTAGAGGGCGTCGCACGTCCGTACCAGGGGCTCGAGCTCTGCCCACAACCAGGGCGGCACACCCCCGGTCAGGCGCTCGGTACGCCGCTCCGGCCCGGTGTAGACGAGTTCCACCCGGTTGTTCAGTTCAGGGACGACCCGAATCCCCGTCTCCACGTCGATCCGCGGAAAGGATCGCAGAAATCTCCATGCCGACTCCGACAGGTCGGACCCCACTTTGACGATCGGTACGATTTCCCAATTATCCGGGAGAGCGGCCTCGAAAGCCGATAAGGCGTACGCCACCCCGCCCCACCCTTCCACCTGCTCGGGCTGACCATCCCGATATCTGATCGTATCCCAAACGAGAGTCCCGACGACTCCGAGGCGTTTGGGAGTCGTTTCATACATTGAATGCGACCCTCAGCGGAGCTCCATGGACGCCTGTACAATATGTGGCGTCGCCCTGATCCGCAGCATAAGGTTCATCGAATAGCATTGTTTCCAACCGCCGAGTCAAAACCAGCCTTGAATCCTCTACGACGTTTTGCGCACGAAGCGACCATATCGCGATCCCTGGCCGTCCAAGAAGGTGCTGGCATACATTGAGGCCAAGTCCGGGACCGAATTCGATGGGGGCCCTCGCCCACGCGTTTACGGCGATGATGGGCCAATGGGAACCCCGACTCAGGACCCTCGTCAGGGATGAGACGCCGCCGGCCGCCGTGGGCTTCCCGGCCTCGACTGACCAAAATTCGGGGCCACCCGAATAGGTCCGAGTTGCCCTACGCCACACCCCCGGAATAGGTTGTCCCTTTCCGAGCTTCAAGAGAAGACCCCGACCACACCGCTAGGAGTTGTGAAATGATTCCGTCTAGACTGGCCCTCCTGGGGCTTATGCTCGTCGCGTGCAGCGATTCCGCTTCCGTCCAGATCGTCCTGCCGGACGAGGGGCCGTTTGAAGAGGGCAGCTCGGTGATGGTGACGCTGGAGGTCTCTGGCTTGACTATCGCTTCTGCGGGTACGACTGACCCGGGTACGGGTCACCATCATCTGATGATCGACCGCGACCTTCCGGTGGGCGGCCTACCGATTCCGTCCTTCCAGGGGCAGGTCCATCTGGGTCAGGGGCAGCTGGAATACGAAATTGAAGGTCTGGATGCCGGAGAGCACGTGGTCATCGCCGTGGTGGGCGACGGGACGCACATTCCTCTGGATCCTTGGGTCGTCGACACCGTACGCTTCGTCATCGAGTAGTTATGGCGAGGTCCCCCAGCGTGGGATCGGCTCGTCGGGGAGTGTGAAACGAGCGTACTGGTTGACGAGAGGCGGTCGGTCGACCTCGGGAATCATGCGGTTCAGGGTCATCACGAAGGTGGCGTCCTCGTCGCCGCCCCTGACGAACGTCCACGTCAGCTCGTTTATGCCTCGCGGGTCGGGCTGAGTTCGTCGGCCGCCGCGGCTCCCTCGCAGAATCCATGTCGGCGGCGAGGGCCACACACCAGGCGTTCAGTTCACCAAGCGTGGTCGGTCGCACAGAGAGGGTAACAAAAATGAGCGCGGAGAGGGTGCCTCCCCCCCTCCGCGCTCATTTCATGTCGTGCTGGCGTATCGTGCTAGCGTATCGTCCTAGCGGGGACGGCCACACAAGTCCGTAAGCGGGCATCGGTTGTAGTCGACAATAACGCGATCCAAGGTCTGCACCCACTTGGCGTCTGTTTTTGTGCCGGAGCCAAAGTCGAACGTCATAATGGCTGAACCGTCGGTCATAGTATCTGCGGTAAGCGTCAGGTCGTCACCGGTGTGGGCGAACTTCCAAACCCCCGCCACCGCATCAGCTACGTTGATTATCATCACGTCGCCGCTCGTGGCTGGCTTGCAGAACTCCACGTCTGCGACCGCGTCCACGCAGTACGTTTCCAGCGGGTACAGAGAGGCGTCTTTCCAAATTCGAGGAAGAGCTGCCCAATTGGGCTGGTTCGTAGCCAGGGTGTCGGGATAGTTGAAAACCGACAACATGGTGCCGTCGTCGTACAAGAAACGCCACGCGTCGGTGACACCGTCTTGCTCGACGGGGTCCCCTGCAGTACCGGCTAACATGTTTACGACGGTATTAGGAGATGCTACCTGCGTGACGGTCCACGTTTGGACCGACCAGGTGCCCCTCAAGCTAAGCATTTCTGGGTTGATTGCTGTTGAGTCACCGCACGCGGTCATCAAAATCATGGCCAGCGGGAAAATCGTCAGACGTCTGTTTCTCATCGTCCCCTTCCTTTCTTGAAGAAGTTCCTTACAACTATATCCCTTTTGCCCCGTTGCGGCGAGTACGCACATTACCCCGGCAACTTATAGGGCGCGAAAAGGAGGCCGTCAAGGGCGCTCCAAGGCTAGGCGAGTGACTGCGTTGTGATAGGACTCGCCGGCACCGCGCATCCTGTCAGAAGACGGGGGACGCCCATAATCTTAGAAGAAGGGCCAACTCCTGCCAAGTGGAGGGTGGTCATTGAGCCCCGGCGAGGGATTTGGAGGGGGCCGCGCTCCCCTCCGCGATCGTCGTGGCAGTGGTGGTCAGATGTCTGAATTTCATTTGTATCCGTCCCTTTGATTAATGAGAGTTCTCATAACAAGTATGTCTATGGAGCAGCGACTGCCGTGAGTACTTTCTTGGCTCACCGCGGTGCACCGCGGAAACACGTGGACGCGGCGAGACGCTCTTCGCCGGCAAACGCTTCCTGAGTGCGACGCGAGCAACGTGCCGTGATCCCTGCCCTTGCCGAGCTGGGGGTCGATGGTTTGGATGTGGTATGGACCACCCTAGACCTACCTTCGCGCGCGCCTCTAACAACGACGGGGGGCCCCTATCGCTGACCGTCGCGTCGTAGTGGTCGGTGGTGGCGTGATCGGCGTGTGCTGCGCCTATTTCTTGGCCAAGCAGTCGGCCGAGGTGATCCTGGTGGAGCGCGGCGAGATTGGTGGAGCTGCTTCGTTCGGCAACGCCGGATCAATCGCGCCCGGGCATCCACCCCTCAACAAGCCGGGCAGAATCCGGCGCTCGCTCCTGGACCTTCTCAACCCCAAGAGCCCGCTTTACATCCCGGTTCGATGGGATCCCGGCCTGTTCCGGTGGCTGTGGACGTTCCGAACGTTCTGCACCGACCACCACCTGGCGGCGAGTATGGAGGCGTTGGCACCGCTCGGGCATGCCTCTCTCGACCTGTTCGACGGCTTGGTAGCATCCGAGAATCTTGCCTGCAACTACGAGCGTAGTGGCTACTATGAGATCTGCCGTACGAAGGAGGGACTGGTTGAAGCGGCACATGACGCTTCCATGATGCGGCAATACGGCTATCACCCCCGGGAA
>PYIM01046955.1_pt1 | contig 12463 bp, 10 predicted proteins | sample 3577991 | NCBI WGS metagenome assembly PYIM01 (sample SAMN08408024, study PRJNA431606) | Marine metagenome isolate SA_KN192-05_S13_500m, whole genome shotgun...
AGTAGAAACACCATCGATCTCTTAGGAGCAACTGGCAGTGCTGCCATTGCCTCTGCCACAGAAACTATAGCTATCGTCCCTGAAGCATCGTCGTCAGCCCCGTTGAAGATTGTGTCTCCATTTGCGTCCGGTTCACCTATCCCGACATGGTCCATGTGAGCTGAAAAGACCACGTACTCCTCAGCAAGGGCAGGATCACTACCATTCAAGATGCCAACCACGTTAGGTGCTAGGATGCCCTCGTCTCTGACCACCTGGTTAAGGGTAAGTTCGAGGCCCTCTACGAGACGGGCTTCGATATCACTGCCCGAGCGCTCCTGAAGAGAACTAGCATTGATTCCGTGAGGCTCTAGAATCTCTCTTAGGGCTGACATCCGTAACTGAAGAATCGGTGCGAAAGAACCTTCTGCTCTCCGCTCACCCCAAGCCTTACGTACGGTGGGGCGTAGTGCTCTCCTGGCACTCGCAGTCCAGGACTCATCACCACTAGAGTTGGTGACCATCACTGAGAGAGCTCCAGCAGTTATTAGGGCAGAGAGCCTCTGTCGCATGCTTCGATCTACTCCATCTGAATCCGCAGGAGCGACCACGATCACGTGATTCCCTGCAAACGGTCTTGCTTCAGAGGTTTCGAGAGTACCGGACCCTGAGATCAGAATTAGTCCACCTTGAGCATTACCGGTTACGGTAGTTCCTGAGACGGGGATGAGATCCCGGCCAAATACCAACCGCATACCTGGAGCGTTAAGGCCCGATGCCTCTCTATCGACTACAATGGAACGGAGTGGGTACCTCTGAATGAAGCTACCATCTCTGGCTCCGCCCCGAAGGCCTAGTTGTTCCAACTCTTTAGCGATCCAGGCCGCCGTCATTTCAAGGCCTGCACTCGGGGTATTTCGACCCCCCATAGAGTCATGGGCAATCACATTAATCCGCTGAGCGTACCCTGCTTCCGTAATCGTTGCAGCAGCTTGCTCGAGACCCGGCTGTTGGGCGGTGGCCACCACGGGAAGCGTAAGCGCGATCAGGATAGCTACTGACCTCTTTTTCATAACGGATTCCATCCCAGCAAGGTATATGGGCAACGAAGTCTGAAGGATAAAGTGATGGCACACCAGCCCTTAGGCTACACTCATACGCGTCACGCAACGTATGAGGAGCCCCCCCTGGCACAGATTGGTTATCGCAGCCTGATTTCTCGTCGCGGGAAGACCCGGATATGGATCAGTGCTTGGGGTGCTGCCGGTGCCTTCCGCAGGTACTACATATCACCGATCGACCGCAGGTACTCCCGGTCCCATGCCGCGATTATGCTTTCCAACTCCGAGTAGGGGCCGGGCGTGTAGGCCTGGGACGAGATGCCTTGTTGGGACAGGGCGCTGACGTTCCAATCCTGTTGGTTAGTCATGCTCCAAAACTCGATCGCGCTGCTCGGGTCGAAGTCCGGGGCCGCCATTGCCGAGGGATGGAAGAGCCAGTCACAGATGACCCTCGATCGTTCCGGCGCCAATCGCTCAATCCGGTGGATGAGTACGTAGTCGGGAAGCAGGCTCAAAAGCATGTTCGGGTAGACCGTGTAGTACTGGACACAACTTAGCTCCTCGCCGCTTAGGTCTCCCAGTGAAGGTGCACATGTCTGTCCGCTCATGGTCATGCTCCCGCCCTCGATCGACATCCGCATGGGGCCACCGAGAAACGGTCCCTCCTCCAGGTCGTTCGACGAGTTCTTGAAGGATGTGAGCTTGTTCAGGATGGGATGGAGGCTCGGACAGTGATAACACTCTGAGTAGTTCTGGAAGATCAGCTTCCAGTTCGCGGGGATCTCGTAGCTGATGCTATGAGCAATCTCCAGCTCGTCCATTGTCCATGAGCCAAACTTGTCGATGATAGGGGCAAAAGCCCGCTCGAAGGGCTCAGGATCTTCGGCGAGGTTGATGAATATACAGCCCTCCCAGACGGCCACGGCTACGGCCTTGAGTGGGTAGGCGTCCTGGCAAAACGATTCGACCTCGTCCATGAACGGCGCGCCGATGAGCGAGCCATCGAGCGCGTACGTCCAAGCGTGGTACCTGCACTGAATGGACTTGGATAGCCGACCTTCAGGCTCGGTGAGCAGCCGTGTCCCACGATGCCGGCAGACGTTGTGATGCGCGTGGATCTCGTGGTCATCATCCTCGAGGACGATGATGCTCTCCGACTCGATCTCGCGCAGGAAGTAGCTGCCGGGGCCATCGAGTATGCTCACGCGCCCAGCGTAGATCCATCGCTCGAAGAAGACCTTCCGGGTCTCAGCCTTATAGACATCTTTACCCGTGTAGTATCTGCGAGTGAGGGTCTTCGCTCCTTGGGCTGTGCGAGTCGACATGGCGTGTCCCTGAGCGTGTGGTTCCGCGCGGCAATCTGTTAAAATATTGGCCTTTTGGATGTCCGGAAAGCTCAGACACAGATGTCTTGCCTGTGGATTGGCCGCGGCCTAGACTGCGCGCCATGCTGAGGACCACTCCCTTCCACTCTCGTACCGCACCCCTGAGCGAGGCGCAGAATTGGCGGCGCTGGTCGGGGTATCTCGCGGCAAGTTCCTACGAGCTCCATCACGACCGCGAGTACTGGGCGATCCGTAACTCGGCTGCGCTGATCGACGTCTCTCCCCTCTACAAGTACGGGATCGAGGGACCGGACGCCGAGCGATTCCTGGACCGCATCGTGACCCGGGATGTCACCAAATGCAAGCTGCACCAGGTGCTCTATACACCCTGGTGTGACACCGACGGCAAGGTGATGGACGACGGAACACTCGCTCGGCTCGCCTACGACTCCTTCCGGCTCACTTCGGCCGAGCCGAACCTGCGATGGCTGTTGGATAACGCACTCGGGATGGACGTTTCGATTCGGGATATCACGGACGACCTGGCTGCGCTGGCCCTCCAGGGGCCGACCGCGCGACGGATCCTGCATCACGCCGCGGATGGGGTCGCAGACGACCTGGGCTTCTTCCGTCACACGACCGGTGAGATCGGGGGTGTGCCTGTCGAGATCACGCGAACCGGGTATACCGGTGACCTCGGTTACGAGATCTGGACGGCGGGCGACAACGCGGAGGCTCTCTGGGATGGGATCATGGAAGCCGGAGACACCCACCTGATTCTCCCTGCGGGCATGCTCGCTCTCGATATCGCGCGCGTCGAGGCCGGTCTGGTGCTGATCGGGGTCGACTATGTGCCTGCGCATCGGGCCATCATCGAGGACCGGAAGTCCTCCCCGTTCGAGTTGGGGCTGGGCTGGACGGTCAAGCTCGACAAGAAGTCGTTCGTGGGACGTGACGCTCTGATAGCTGAAAAGGAGCGTGGTCCCGAGTGGGAGCTCCGAGGGCTCGAGGTGAATTGGGATTCTCTCAAAGCTCTGTATGGCCTGGTAGGCCTTCCACCCCAACTTCCTTCCGAGGGCTGGCGCACGAGCGTGCCCGTCTACAGCGGGAATGCACAGATCGGGTACGCGACGAGCGGGTGCTGGTCTCCGCTTCTCAAGAAGTACATCGCCCTCGCGCATCTTCAGTCCAGATACGCCAGAATCGGGACCGACCTCAGTATGGAGGTCACGGTCGAGCACCACAGGAAGAAGACCAAGGTACAGGTGGTCGAGACTCCCTTCTTTAATCCGGATCGCAAGCGGAGTACCCCTGAGGTCCCGAGATGAGTGCGAGCCGATACGACGCAATCATCATCGGGGGTGGTCACAACGGGCTGGTAACCGCGGCCTATCTTGCCCGGGCGGGAAAGGAGGTCCTGGTCCTCGAAAAGCGGCACGTCCTCGGTGGCGCCGCAGTCACCGAAGAGATCAATCCTGGATTCAAGTACTCGGTCTGCTCCTACGTGGTGAGCCTGCTTCGGCCGGAGATCATCCGAGACCTTGAGCTGCCAAAACACGGACTCCAGATCCTGCCGCTCGAGAGCACCTTCACGCCACTCCCAAACGGCGACTACCTCGCGCGTTGGGCAGATCACGATCACACGCGGCGGGAGATCTACCGGCACTCTCCTCGGGATGCAGACGCGTACGACGACTTTGGTAAGCTGATGTATCAACTTGCGGTAGCGGTAAAGCCGATTCTGGCTATGGTGCCGCCTGATCCGACCTCGATGAGCCCCAAGGATCTCATGGGATTCCTTAAGCTCGGAAAGCACTTCCACAACCTCGGCCACGAGCAGTTCCATGCGCTGTACAAGCTTATGACCATGAGCGCGGCGGACTATCTGGGGGAGTGGTTCGAGACGGAGGCGCTGAAGGCGACGATGTCGGCAAGTGGAATCATCGGAACCTTCCTTGGTCCGCGTTCTCCAGGAACTGCCTACGTACTCCTGCACCACTACCTGGGCGAGATCGACGGGGCGATGCGCGCATGGGGCTTTGCCAAAGGTGGGACAGGTTCAATCAGTGAGGCCATCGCTAGTGCCGCCCGGTCGCACGGCGCCGAGATCCAGACCGGGGCCGGAGTCGTTCAGGTTATTGTGAAGAACGGCAAGGCGACCGGTATCGTCCTCGATGATGGCAGGGAGTACACCGCTTCCATCGTAGTCTCCGCGCTCGATCCGAAGCGCACCTTCCTCGAGCTTGTCGATGAGGAGTATCTGCCGAGGGACTTCGTTAGTGACATCAAGCGCTTCAAGATTCGCGGCTCCTCCGGCAAGGTGAACCTGTCGCTCAGCGAGCTTCCGGACTTCACGTGCAAGCCCGGCGTGAACCAGCTGCACAAGGGCGCAATTTCAATCAGCCCCAGTATCGACTACCTGGAACGCGCATACGACGAGGCCAAGTATGGTGGCTTCTCGAGTCGTCCGTATATGGACATCATCATCCCGTCGATGATCGACCCAGGCATGGCCCCGCCGGGCAAACACGTCATGTCGATTTTTGTACAGTACGCGCCGTCGGATCTGCTCGGCGGTTGGGACGAGACTAAGCGAGAAGTGTTCGGAGATGCCGTCATCGACACCCTCGCCCAATACGCCCCGAACCTCCCGGGCGCGATTCTGCATAGGCAGGTGTTGACGCCCTGGGACATCGATCGTGAGATGGGACTCACCAGTGGCAACATCTTCCACGGAGAGCTCACGCTCCATCAGCTCTTCTGCATGAGGCCAGCCGTCGGGTACGCGGACTACACCACCCCACTGCGCAACTACTATCAGGCTGGCTCGGGGACCCACCCCGCCGGCGGCATCACGGGTGCGTCCGGGCGCTTGGCCGCGCTCCGGATCCTGGCGGATGCACCTCGATGAGCGTCTTCTACGACACCATCGTCATCGGGGCGGGGCACAATGGTCTCGTCGCGGCGGCATACCTCGCGAGGGCCGGTCACAAGGTGCTCGTGCTGGAGCGGCGTGACACAGTCGGAGGGGCCGCCGCCACCGAGGAGGTATTCCCAGGCTTCAGGGTCGACACTGGTGCGCACCGGACAGGCGGACTCAGTTACCGGATAGTGAACGATCTGCGGCTTGCTCACCACGGCCTCGAGCTGCTCGATGCTGACCCCACTGTGTTCGTTCCCGTCGTCGGAGGAACGCCGCTCACGCTCTGGTGCGACCCTCGCAAGACCGCGGACGCGATCCGTGAACTTTCGAGTGCAGACGCTGACGCTTGGATCCCATTCACCGAGTTGATCGGTAGAGCTGCCGACTTCCTCGAAGCAGCATGGACAACGACCCCGCCTGACGTGACCGGCAACGACATCAGGGACTTGATCGCTTCGGCCAAGCTCGGGGCGAAACTTCGGCGGCTCGGTAAGAAGGACATGGTCGAGGTCATGCGGATTCTACCGATGTCCATCTACGAGTTTCTCGGGGACTGGTTCGAAAGTGACCCCGTGAGAGGGGCGCTTGCCGCGTCCGCGGTGACTGGCCTATGCCAGGGACCGATGGCGGGGGGGACGGTCTACACACTACTTCACCACCACGTTGGTGCCGGCGCGGGCGTTATTCGTCCGACGCGGCGTGTGCGAGGTGGAATCGGGCGGCTTAGTGACGCGCTAGTGGCCGACTGCGAAGCGTCTGGGTCGGAGATCCGGACCGGCACAGCCGTCGAGCGCATCGTCGTTGAGGGTGGGCACGCCGTTGGCGTCGTCGTCGATAGAGGGGAGATCCGTGCTGAACGAGTCGTCTCGAGCGTCGATCCGCGTAGGACGTTCTTCGATCTTATGGAACCCAGTGAAATGGAGCCGGAATTCGCGCGGAAGATGAGCAACATCCGCTACAAAGGTGTGTGCGCGAAGGTGCATCTCGCGCTGAGCGGGCTGCCCGACTTCACATGCCAGCCTGGAGTGGGGGACCACCTAAACGGCGTCATCTCCATCAGCCCCAGCCTCGAGTACGTGGAGCGCGCGTTCGATGCGGCCAAATACGGCCAAACGTCTCGTCAGCCCTATCTAGAGGTCTCCATCCCTTCGCGCACCGACCCTGGTATCGCTCCCGACGGGAAGCACCTCATGTCCATCGTCCTCCAGTACGCGCCCTACACACTTCGAGAGGGCACCTGGGATGACGCAGCCCGCGCCAAGCTGAGTGCCCTCGCTGTCGCTACACTTGCGGAGTACGCCCCCAACCTGAGCTCACTGGTCGAGGCTAGCCATGTGATGACACCGCTCGACCTAGAGCAGCAATTCGGGTTGTCCGAAGGCAATATCTACCACGGCGAGATGACGCTCGACCAACTGCTCTTCATGCGGCCAGTGCCTGGTGCCTCACGCTACCGGACTCCGATTCCTGGCCTCTACCAGTGCGGAGCGGGGACACACCCTGGAGGTGGCGTCACCGGGGTACCTGGGTTCAATGCGGCTCGGGAGATTCTCAGGGACTGACGTCTTTAATGGGGTTAAGGAAATCTGACACTGGAGCTACATCAAAGATAAGGATCGGCGACTAACGAACTTCCGGACTCTCCCTAAGTATCGGAAGCCTACCACCTTCGATTTCGTCATCGAGAATCGCCCAAGAAACGAATCCGTCGTCAGAGCGAGGTTCCAGTAAGGTGAACGCAAGCCGACCCAGGGGTTGATCAACCGATACATAGGCTGTTCCAACTGGGAGTGTCTCAGTTGTCGAAACCCATTCCCCCCAAACCGTTCGCTCATTGTGCCCCTGGAATGAATTCGGATTCGTCCTGGTAGAATCGATTTGAAAGCGCTGGACTAAACGTTCACGCTCTGTCGTATAGCGAAGGACTGTGATCCCGTGTGCTTCCAGCCTTTCAATCGCCACCTCACCCTCTGGAAGCACGTAATACGCTTCGGGTGCGGTCTCAATTTCTGACGGACGGAAGGTCCCGTACTCGTACATTTGTGTCGGGACAGAAATGTCGCGGCGCAGAAGTATGGTCTCACCGGTGTACGGATGCAGGACCTCATCTACCTCGCCCATAAGTATCCTTACCTCTGTTTCCGATCGACTGAACTCAGCTCGCGTAGCGAGTTCCCTTCCAACCACGGATTGGAGGTCTGCCGCCTCCACAATTTCTCTGATTTCTGCAGCGTTTTGCTCAGCATAATCCAGGATTTCCTCGACGAACCAGAGGGACCCAAGAACCCGATCTTCAAAACTCGCATACGCGTAGGCTTCGCTTAGAATCGCCACACGATTCCTCAGCCCCATATAGTTGTTATTAAATCGGGGGCGATGATCGAACGTCCGCCATCCTGAACCACCACCTCGACCTCCAGCATTACCGTAGTAGTAGTAATCCCAACCGTGTTTTTCCTTGATCAGTCGTGTGACTTCAGGCAGCCAGCGGCGCCTGAGAAGACCGTCTATCGCTGTAGGAGTATTCGGATGGAGTGGCGGTGCATATGTGAGATGATAGGCGTGGCGGGTTCCATTTGTAGTATGGAGATCTACCGCAACATGGGGGTCATATTCAGTCATGATGCGGACCAATGAACGGGCCTCTGGCGAATCGAGTTTGGTATGGTCCCGGTTTAGATCGAGTCCCTGAGCATTAGGACGCTGCCCCATCCCACCGATAGGGCCATGTTGTCTGGGCCGGTTGCGTAACAGAACTCGTTCATTCCCATCAGCGTTATAAATAGGAGCAATCAGAAGAACAAGCTCGTCCGTCCAGCTAGGATAGCGACCCATGGCATACTGACGAAGTAGCATCAAAAGAGCTTCTTTTCCGCACACCTCACCCCCGTGGATATTGCCCTGCACATAAACACGGGTCTTACCAGTCCCGAGCACAGCTGCAGCCGAAGCACCTGGAGCTCCGACCACAAGAAGAGGAAGGGCTCTACCCTCATTCGTATACCCGAACGTGGTCAGATGAATATTCTCAGACAATTCAGCTAGGCTCTTGGATAGTGCCATTACCTCCTCATAAGAGGTTGTTTCAGTGAAATCAGTTAGTTCTGCCCTAGTCAACAAATCCTCAACCGTCTGACCCTGGAGATCCATCGCTGATAGCAGAACCACAAAAAAGAAACTCCACTGAATCTTGGAAACCCGACTTGCGATCATAGGAAAAGCTTCTGGGGTTAGGAGAAGTCCGTGAGACAAAGCAAGCTATGCGGGAGTATCAAGCCTGGCCACGAACCAACATCTATTCAGCAAAGACACTCAACTCGTAAGAGCTGATACATGTTCTTGCCCCCTCCTGACTAGGCCATCCGCTGCGTCAGCCAAATAGGTCAAGCCATTCAACGCAGTACGCCGCCGGACCGGGTCTAATCCATCGATCATCCGTCCCACTCGATCCGGATCGAGGGTGCTGTACGCCAATCGCACCCGCTCCCCCGCTTCCGTTAGGCAAACATTCATCACCCTTCGGTCCTCAGGGTCCCGTTGTCTGGTCACGTATCCAGCTTCTTCCAGACGGCCGAGATTCAAGGACATCGTTGAAGCTGTGACACCCAGATGGTTAGCCAATTCACCCACCATCGTGGGGTCAACCACATCCAAGTGAGACAAAATTGTAGCCTGATGAAAGCTCACAACTCTTCCATCAACGGGATCCGTCACCTGCCGTGGTCGACAGGCGAAGTAAATGCGTGGAAATACACTCAAGATCGTCTCTACATCTGACATTGCACCCCTCCTCTCGCTTCCTTTGATCTCCCATGCGGGCTACTTCCTCGTATCTATGATGATAATATAGTATTTTGATTCGTCAAATCAATATATTATATATTGTAGGTATTCCGCATAATAGCTAAGTAATATGATCTTGGGAGTCACTTGGTCACCGTGGATAATCGGAGCACGAAAATGGTGCTGAGTAGCTCAAGCGTGCTTATTTCAAGCTACGGAGCTAGAATTCTTAAGAATTCGAACAGAAAGTGTTTCTTTCGACTAACTATTCGGTGGCAGAAGAATCGAGAGTATCTCAAACTGGTAAGTGATTCATATGGAATGGATAAGCAGCCCTGAAGCTTGGATTGCCCTTCTCACTCTTACGGTGCTTGAAACCGTCCTGGGAATCGACAATATCATCTTTGTTGCGATCATAGCTGAGCGAGTCCAGGAGAAATCTAGAGCGAAAGCCCGACAATTGGGGCTCACATTGGCCGTAGCCACACGAATCCTCTTGCTATTCTCCATCGTGTGGATCATGAGGCTCACGGAACAACTCTTCGAGCTGTTCGGGCATGGTGTGTCGGGGAGAGATCTGATCCTCTTAACGGGTGGCCTATTCTTACTCTACAAGGCTACCCATGAAATCCATCATAAACTTGAGGGCGAGGCACCAGATACTTCAACAAGTGGAGGGGCCAGCTCCTTTGCGTCCGTTATCGCACAAATTTTAGTGCTAGACATCGTATTCTCGATTGATTCCGTAGTCACCGCTGTCGGGTTAGCAGAGGATCTGGGTGTAATGGTGATCGCAGTGCTGATCTCAGGCTTGATCATGATCATCTCCGCTAACCCGATTAGTCTGTTCGTCGAGGCCCATCCTACGGTAAGGATGTTAGCGCTCGCGTTCCTGCTACTCATCGGTATGGCCCTGGTAGCTGAAGGAATGGGCCAACATATCCCGAAGGGCTATGTCTATTTTGCGATGGGATTCTCGGTCCTAGTTGAAGTCCTCAATCTTAAGGCGCGATCCCGGAAAGGACCTGTAGTACTGAGAAAAGCAATGACAATGGATCCCAGTAAAACCTGAGACGATTTGCTCCGGATTGTATCGAGAAACCGAAAGAAGATCCCGCTCTTTCTTCTTCTAGTTAGAACGGGACCTCTTAAGTGAGCACAGACAGCCTGCTAGGGATTCTACTGCTGCACACCCACTAACCCATCTGCTGACACGTTAAAGTAGACCCACATTCCTGTCAGAGCGTGTCCCGCGATGTAGCACACCATCGAGTAGTTACCAGCCTGATCCACTGTGAATTGGATAGACTCTCTTTGACCGGGCATGGTGCTCTCCATCATTGATGCAGGGTTCGAAGTGATGGCGCCTGGAAATGCTGGCACTGGCTCTGGAGCTCCACTGAAAGATGACGTCTCCGTGGAAATACCCAGACTATGAGCCATAACCGGGTCGTTGTTAACCAGTTCGACAGTAACGGTGTACCCCTCGGGAACGGTTATAGTCATCGCACCCTTCGTCACACCATTAAAGTTCCAATAATTATTTTCAGTTGTTGAACCGGCAGTGATCGTCATGCTCACAGTGCGTGCGTCATTGTCCACTTGGAACCATGACGGCATGGTCATTTCACCCATGGCTGGCGGTGGAGCAGCCGCTGGAGCAGCCGTAGCGCCTGCAGAACCAGCACTATTAGATGTCTGAGCTGGCTCACCACCACCACAAGCTATAAGAGCCGTGCTGGCTAATACTGAAACTAGGGTAAATCTCTTCTTCATTATTCAAAGCTTCCTGGTGCAGTTTGGACCACAGGGAGAGTAAGAAAATTATATAGTTTGAGGTCCTACACGAGAGCAACTAGGGGGATCCAAGCAAGTGATCCGTAGCTGGGACCCTAGCGAAAGCCGTGGTACGTGCGCTGTCCAGGTGGTGGGCTGAGCTCCGGAGGCAACCACCTGCCTGATTCAAAATCGAGCCAACGGTCGAACAGGGCATCCGAGTAGGCTAGGTCGAGGCCTTCACCCGACATTCCTCGGGCTACTTCACTTAGAACGACTGAATATCCTCCCCTAGCTACAGTCACTAACTCAATAAGGCCATCGTACGCCTCACGGAAATCCGATGCCTGAAAACTAACGCGCTGGTCTCTATACTTGATGCCGGGAACACCATCGAGCATTGATAGGTCTGCAGGTGGAACCGCGTGGAGTACAGCTTGGACTGGTTCCTCCAGACGCATCGATGAAGCATTTCGGTAGTTTTCCATTGCACGGCGCGCCGTAGCAGTCAGTTCAACCCGTGCTTCATCAACTGGCCTGGGATCCGCAGTCGAGGCAGAAGTGGCCGTCTTCACAGTCACAAATTCAACCCACGGCATGGGACCAGCTAAATCCAATGCCAAACGATCATCGCCCGACGCAAAAATCACTGGAACACCAACTCGGCCCCAGGAATAGCCAACAATCTCGGTTTCAGTCACCGACATATCGTTGAAAAGGATGTCAATTCCTAAGGTGAACGTATGTGAAGCAAAGCCACCACTTCCTGTTTTAGCATGCATGCCGACCACAGCCACCGCATCGTAAAGACCAGGCTCGATCAGATCTACATACGCATCGAAAACAGCGTCACGGCTCACTAATTCAGCTCGAGGATCTAGATCTTCAAGAAGCAGATCCGGTTCAGGATTGCCACTCCCGTGACCATCCACAATGTGCACCTCATCAGCCCCACCCTCGAAAAGCCCTGCGACAACGGCGTTAACATCTCCGGTCAAATACGTGCGGCCAACGGCATACCGGTCGGTGTGTGCAAACCGAAATGTTTTCGGGTCGGACTGGCCAGTAAGCCCTTCCATATCATGGTAAACGAGAACCCTAGTTATGCCATCCGTGTCTTGTGTAGGCTCTTCTAGAATCCGCGATGTTGTACCGCCAGGGGCTTGTACTGTGCAGGCCCCTGCAAGGAGCCAAGTGAAAGTCAGTCTGAGATGTCTCATCGGTCCCACCCAGTCCAGCCAGGCCCATACACTGGCCGGCCTGGCATCCGATCAGTGTGCTCCCCCTGGGATACAACTGGGACACCATTCACTAAGACGTAGTGCACACCAGTCGAGACTTGGTGCGGCTCGTCATACGTGGCATGATCGGAGACAGTGTTTGGGTCAAAGACTACGATATCAGCGAAAAACCCTTCCTTCAGCAAGCCTCGATTTTTGATATGGAGGCGTGTAGCCACAGCTGATGACATCTTGCGAACTGCCTCTTCTAGGGTTGTTGCTCCTTCCTCACGGACATACTTGCCAAGAATACGTGTGAACGTCCCATACGCCCTCGGGTGAGTAAGCCCTCGGGCAGTCTCGGGATCGATCCCCCCAGCATCAGTCCCAAATTTC
>PYIM01095134.1_pt1 | contig 12265 bp, 9 predicted proteins | sample 3577991 | NCBI WGS metagenome assembly PYIM01 (sample SAMN08408024, study PRJNA431606) | Marine metagenome isolate SA_KN192-05_S13_500m, whole genome shotgun...
CTTTAATCATTTGAAAATATATTCCTGGGTTTACAAAAAATAAATTTATCTTAAACCACACATGAGAACGTTTTATAGTAAAATTTTCTATTCTTTCTTCACCAGGTAAATCTTTATTGAATGTATTTGGGTTATTTGCAAAATCTAAATCTGTTGTATAGATTACTACATCATTTCCTAATTTTGTAGCTTCTCTAGCAATATCAACCGCAAGAAACAGAATCCCACCAAACTGAGTAGCGGGTAGTGATGCAGGACATACCAAAGCAATTTTCATAAACTTCAGTTTCAGTTTAAACTATTTAGCATTCACTCAGTTTTTATCAAACATTGAATCAATAATTCTTGCACTTTATGCACCGATTACTTTCTAGCTATCAAAAACCCCATATCATCATAGTGTGGTCTAGTTTGTATTTTAAAACCAGCGTTTTTGATTTTTAGTATAAGATTTTTTGCAAGTTCAGGCTTTGTATCAGCTGAATGATATTCTATTACCATGTTTTGAATTTTAGCCAAATATTCTGGTGGCAATGAATCAATAATGTCGTATTCTGCTCCCTCACAATCTAATTTTAATAGCTTACAAGAAGAAATTTTATTTTCCTCAAATATTTTTTGCAAAGAAATGGATTCTACAGTAACTGATTTTGAACTTTCAGAAAAAATACTATGGGCTGATTGATCACTATTTAGAAATAAATTCAATTTACCTGAATTTTTTGAGACCGCTACATTAAATGGAAAAACATTCTTCATACGATTTAATTCTAAATTGGATACAAGCAAATCAAAATTCTCACGCATCGGTTCAAAACTAAAGATTTTCCCAGTTTTGCAATACTGTGAGACTAATAACGAAAACAATCCAATATGTGCACCAATATCAATAACCACATCATTTCTATTAATTTCAAAATCTTCTACATGATATTCATTTATCATCCACACATTAGTCAGTGCCATGAGATCAGTTGTTCCAGCACGAATTTTGATCTTCAAGCCATCTTTGGTTTCAAAAATTACAAATTCATTGTTGGTAAGTTTGCAATACACTTTAGGATAGATATACCAATTTTTGAAAATTTTTCTTGAGTTAAGAAGAATTTGTATTTTTGAAAAAAAACCACCCGTCATACTGAATGTTAAAAAAACATCTGAAATATATTTTCGTAGTAATGTGTAAATGAACTTTTAACTAGCTATATTTTGAAATAGTTTATTGAAATTATTAATAACAGGTGGGCTTGGTTTCATTGGAAGTCATCTTGTAGATTCATTATCAAAAAAAGGTCACACGATCAAGATTCTGACAAAATCTCTTTCAAAAAAGGCTAATATCCCAAAATCTACTAGAAAGATCCAAATTGAAAAAATTGATCTGGTTAATTTTAAAAGGTTAGGACAAATTATACAAAAATTCAAGCCGGATGTCATAATTCACCTGGCAGGTAACACATCACATTCCAAATCATTTGAAAAACCACTTGAAGATGTTGAATCAAATACAAAAACTACTTTATTTATGTTAGAAAAGATTAGAGAACTTGAATTACCATGTAAATTTGTACTTGCTAGCACTTTTATCGTAATTGGTAAACCAAAAAAACTTCCTGTCACTGAAAATACACCATGTAATCCAACCACAATTTATGGAACCAATAGGTTGGCAAGCGAACACTTGTGTAAAATTTATCATGATGTTTATGGGCTAGATACGAACATTTTCAGAATTACAAATTCATATGGACCACGCGAACAAATCATCCCAAATAAAAACGCGGTAAATTTTTTGATTCATAAAGCATACAAAAAAGAAGAATTACATATTTACAACAAAGGAAAATATTTCAGGGACTTTATTTACATTGATGACGTTATTACTGGAATAAATACAATTTTGAAAAAAGGGAAACCAGGTGAATTATACTGGATTTCATCAGGAAGGAAAACTTGGTTCATGGGATTTGCAAATATTTTACAAAAACTCACTAAATGTGGAATAAAGTTTGTAGTTACACCAGGATATACTAAAAAAGTTGATGTTGGAAATTTTGTTGTAGATAATTCAAAATTAAAAAAGTTGGGTTGGCAGCCTCGGGTTTCTACTGAAAGTGGAATTATAAAAACATTAAAGTTTTTTGATTCTAAATAGAAGAGTTTGATGATTTATTATTAAAATGTATAAGTAAGTATTAACCAAAAATTTTAATTGAATCAGAAAGAAACTAATCTAGCAAAAAATATAATTAAAAAACATTTTTCGGTTAAAAAAAAGAATCAATCTGCTAATACAAAAACAAGAATTCCATTGGCAGTTCCACCATACGGTTGGGAAGAGGTATGGGATGCATTAGATTCTATGCTAAAAATGAAGACAACAATGGGAAGGAAAGTGAAATTATTTGAAAAATTATTTGCAAAATACATAGGTGTAAAGTATGCAGTAATGGTTAATTCTGGATCTTCAGCTAATCTATTAGCCCTTTCCATACTTACTAATCCATTATTAGATAAAAAACGTATTAAGATCAATGACGAAATTATCACCCCTGCGGTTACTTGGTCAACCACAGTTTTTCCTATTGTCAATGTTAAAGCGAAACCAGTGTTTGTCGATGTAGAATCTGAGACATTTAATATTGATCCACAAAAAATTGAGGATGCAATTACTAAAAAAACTAGAGCAATAATGACTGTCCACTTACTTGGTAATCCATGTAATATGAAAATTATTAACAAAATCGCGAAGAAACACAATTTGTTTCTAATTGAGGATTGTTGCGAAGCTTTAGGCGCAAAATATGAAATGAAAAAAGTAGGAACATTTGGAGATTTATCTACATTTAGTTTTTTTGCGTCACATCATATCACAACTATGGAAGGTGGCATGTTAATAACAAACAATCAGCAACTGTTCGAGATAGCTAAATCACTTAGAACACATGGTTGGACTAGAAATTTAAAAAACAAAAAAGCTTTAGAAAAGAAATATTCCGAAATCGATTCTAGATTTCTTTTCTCAAATTTAGGATATAATTTACGCCCTACAGAACTACAGGGTGCATTTGGAATTCATCAAATAAAAAAAATTAATAAATTTTTAAAGATTAGAGCCACAAATGCAGAATTTTGGAAAAAAAGATTATCAAGTTATTCTGATTATATTACATTTTTAGAGGATAAACCTAATAATTTTAATGCAAATATGCTCTTTCCAATTAAAATAGTAAAAAATGATTTTTTCACAAAAGATGACATGGTAAATTATTTGCAAAAAAATGGAATTGAAACTAGACCAGTTATGGCAGGAAATTTTGTAAAACAGCCCGTAATTAAGCTGATTAGCCACAAAGTTAGTGGGAGTTTAAAAAATTCAACAGATTTAATGAAGAATGCATTTTTAATTGGAAATAACCAAAACATCGATAAATTTATGAGAAAATATGTATCTGAAATAATAATTAAATTCTTAGATTCCAAAATAGAACGTTAAAATAATTTAGTGATTTTTGCTGTTAAAAATAATTACATATACATTTTTGAACCTTTTTAGGGTCCCATTGTAGAATGTGTAGTCTGAACAACCATGTTGTCAGGTTTATCTTTATTTGAACCATCTATTGACATTTCATACTCCTGCAATTTTTGCAACTGACACTTGTAATTTCCAGCCCGTCTTCCATACCAAATTGCTTTGTAACCCCACATAGCGGGGTCATTTTCAATTACTAAATTCTTGTAGTAGTATTTTTTTGGAATTTGTTTCAATTCGCTTCCATCATTAATAAAGAAATTCTTCCAATCAAATTCAAAATTCTCAGATTTTATTTCATCCTTGTTATCTCGTACTGATAACGTGAAAACTTCAAATTTAACCAAATCGTTTAACAGTTTTTCAGGTGTATTAAGATTAAATTTTTTATCTATGAAGCTAATAAGACGTTCAGTGTCACGATGAAATTTTTCTTCATTATACGTTAAACGTAACCAACTAGCCTCCTCAATTGGCCATATTATATCTCCAAGTTTAGGATCATATTCATCCCATCCTTTACCAGAATAGCCACCATCTCTAAATTCTATTACATGATTAACTTCATCAGAAAAGACAGATTTTGCAGCACGACAAAATTCTAAAAACACTTCATAGAATTTTGTATATCTAATGTTATGTGTTATATTATAATAAGTAGCCATATGTTTTAGAATGCCTAAACTTTGTAATGTCAAAAAACACCAAGAGTATAGATACGTCTCCTTCAGATCTTCATAAGAACACGTACTAGTTTCAGTAACAATTTCCTCATACTCCTGGTGAGTTCCTCTGTTATGAATTGATGAATGAACTAACATTATTGGCGAACGTGCAATTTTAATTTTGTATTTTTCTCTATATTCAGGCACATTCATTGGAGCATTTGGTAAAACTGTACAGTTGTAAATGAAAACAGTGTCCACTTTTGTCATTGCTATGCTATCTAATCCATCTTTAAATGATTGAAGAGTTTCTCCTGGCATTCCCATAATTAACTCTGTATATGTTGGAATTCCATTTTTTCGAAAAATAGAAGCTAGTTCCGAAAATGTATCAAATTTGATATTTGCTCGCTTAATTATTTTTAAAGTATCTGGATCTAGAGATTGTACAGCTAAAGTTACTGCACCAAGTATACCACCATCCTGTAATTGTTTTGCAATAGGAATAATCTTTTCAGACGAATTCTTTGCCCATGCAGGTCTTACTCTTTCAGGATAATTAGTTTTTAATGCAACTTCCTTGAGTTTTTCTGCTATCCGGAAATCTCTTTCTTGAAAAATTCCAAAGTTAGCATCGCAACAATCAATGTATGGTATCTTATTTTCTGCGAACCATTCTATTTCTTTAAATAATCTTGATTCTTCCCATTTTCGAACTTTTGTAAACGTTGCACTGCCCCAATCACAAAATGTACATGCATATGGACAACCTCTGTTAGTTTCCCAACCCACAATCCATCTAATCCCATCTACTTTTTCAACTAAATCCCATACAGTATTAGTTAGATAGGGAGATGGTAAATTGTCTAATTCATTTATTCTTTCTTGAAGCTGATTTCGAAATTCCTTTGTTTCTATTCCATTAACTTGTGAATAATCTTTATCTTTTAAATACGCTGTTAGAATATTTTCTAAAATATATTCTCCCTCACCATGTGCAATGATATCAACATAAGGGTGTTGTTTAAAAAAATCCTGTGCCAAGTCTGGTATTTGTGCTCCACCAAAAATTATAGTGCAGTCCGGATTATTTTTTTTTACTTCACTAGCAAGATATTTAGTTATTTCCCAGTTCCATACATAACATGAACATAAAAGAATGTCAGTATCATGACACTCTTTGATATATTCTTCTACTTCAGTTCTAAACACAAAGCTTTTTTCAAATTTAAAATTATTTTTTATCCTTTCATTAGTTCTTACATATGCCATCATAGATGCAATTCTACAAGGGAAATGAATCTGATCACCGTACTGAAAATTAAATTCTGAACTGTTAACTTTGATCATTTTATTAAATATTGAAAAGAATCACTTATAGTTATTTCGAATGATTTTATTTCCATTTACAAAATTTCAGTAACCTATCTCTTCTGTGTAAGTCCCTTATAGTAAAATCGCTTAAACGGAGTTCGAAAAACAATTCTGTTCTTTGTTGCCCAGTCGAATGTTTTTCTAAGACCTGAATTAATGCTGATTTTGGGCTTCCAACCAAGTAAGTTTTTAGCTTTTTTGTTATTACAACACAGTCTGTTTACATCGTAAGGACGTTCCCTACCTTCATCGTATTTTATTTTAATTTTCTTTTTTGCAATCTTTGCAATCTTAAAGGCTAAATCTCTGATACTTGTCTCATAGCCAGAACCAACATTAACAATCTCACCAATTGCTTTTTTTGCATCAATCGAACGTATAATTGCATCAGCGGTATCTGAAACATATGTAAAATCACGAGTTGCTTCAATGTTACCTAACGTTAATTGTTTATTACCGTTCAAAACCTGACTTAAAATTTCTGGAATGATATATGGTTCGGTGTACCTTGGTCCATACGAATTAAACGGTCTGATAATAACTACGGGAAACCCATTTTCTTTATGTAATGTGAATGCTACTCTATCCCCCGCAAGTTTACTAACAGCATAAGTTGAGTGTGGTGCAGTTGGATGGTTTTCATCCATTGGAATAAATTGTGCAGTACCATAAACTTCACTAGTAGAAATATGTATGAATCTTTGACTAGTATTAGATTTGATGGATTTCCATAATAGATTTACACTTCCAATCGTATTTACATTAAAGAATTCTGCTGGATAATAATATGAATCTGGAATGAATGGTAAGGCAGCTAGATGTATTACCACTTCTTGATTTTTTACAGCTTTCTCTACTATCTTTTCGTTTTTAATATCTCCTTTAATGATTTTTAATTTTTTTGATTTTTTTGGAAGATATTGTTTTTTTCCTGAAGAAAAATTGTCAAGCACCGTCACCATGGCATTTTTCTTGATCAATTGAGTGACCACTTCTGAACCAATAAATCCTGCACCGCCAGTGACTAAAATCCGTCTATCTTGAAAATCCGACATTATTCCATGAACCTAATTGCGTGAAGTTTAACTTTCTTACTTATACCTTTTAATGAGAAATCATCATTCTAGATAATACTCACCATTATTATCAACAATATACGGCTTTGGCATTAAAAAAAGCATTTTTCCTCCATTTTGAATAAAGTTTTGTTCTCTTGACAAAATCTCTTCTTTGAAATTCCATGGAATTACTAACATCGCACTTGGATTAATTTTTCGTGCCTTTTCTTCTGAAATAATTTCAATATCTGTTCCCAAAGTACGCAATCCAACTTTTTCTTTGTTTCTATCACTAATGTAAGGTAAGAGATCTTTACCAATTCGACAGATTTGAAGTAGAACATTACCTTTTGTTGACGCACCCAACCCAATTACTGTACCACCATTTTCAATCTCATTCACAATAAATTCTCTTGATTTTTTAATTATATCTTTAATTTTCTGTTCATATTGAACATATGTATCAAGTTCTTCTAAATTCCATTTTTCCTCTTCATCTAGAATTTCTTGATAACGTTTTGATTTAGGTCTCCTGCTATCCTTATGAGTCACTAAAACTCGTAAACTTCCACCATTCACAAAATTTGTTGTTGCATCAATTACCTTTAATCCATTTCTTTCCATCAAATAATTTATTGATTTTAGCGAGTAGTATTCTAAATGCTCATGTACAACATCATAGAAATTCATATCTCGTATTGTGTCTAGCAAATAACTTACTTGAATTACACAGACACCATCTTCATGTAAAATGTCTTTAATATCCTTAGTTACTACATTAGGATCGTCAAAATCATAAAACATAGCAGTAGCACTAATTATTTTTGCCTTTTTGTAATTAGTTGCTTTCAACACGATATCCTTCGAAAAATAATCATTCACAATCGTGATTGATTCGTTAACATTACTCCAATCTATATTTGTCGCAGGTTCTATTCCAAATCTTTTCAAATGATCTGGATACATGCTTACCATAGTACAGTCATTAGCACCAATATCCACAATAACATCATTTGATTCAGTTTTTACATTTTCCACCGCATAATTTACTACATCTTGTAAATCTCTTTTCATTGTCTCATTTATTGCAGTACGATAGAAGTAATTTTTATAGAGTAAATCTGGTTTAACTGTTTCCTTTAATTGAACTAATCCACATTTTTTGCATAAAATTAATGTTAATGGAATTTTAATTTTTGCCATCGGATTATTTTCATTATCAGTTACAAATGTTGTGGCAATATATTGAGGTTCTAATTTCAAAATCTCATTAACAGAATTGTTAGAACAAATCCTGCATTTGTTTATTACCGTATACTCGTTCGTCATATCATATTATTTTTTTATCTGATTACAAAAATCTGTTACCAGATCACATTCATCTAAAGTCATATTATTATAAATTGGAAGTGTCAACGCTTTCTCAAATATTTCATCTGCTCCAGGACAAGCAAAATTTGCTAATTCAATATTACAAGGTTGTCTGTGTATAGGAAGATACGGTAGACGTGCGTCAATACCATTTTGACGTAAAAAATTTAGATATTTTTCTTTCATTTCACTATTTTCTGCAAATGCAAAGAAAAGCATATGTGAGTGCGTTGTGACATATTCAGGAGTTTCCTGGAATGTAAGATTTTCAATATTTTTTTCGTAGGTATCAGCAATTTCAATTCTTCTTTTTATGAAATCATTAATTTTCTCTAACTGTTTTATTCCTAACGCTGCATGTATATCATTAAAACGAAAGTTTACACTATTTAGGCGATGAATATATTGTCCATCGCCAGCACGTCCAAAATTTCTTATTTGCAATAACCTTTCATGAATTTTTTTATCTCCCGTAGTAATACAACCTCCTTCAATTGTAGTAATTATCTTTGCTACAGTAAAGCTAAAAGTAGTTGTATGTTCAAAAGAACCAATTTTTTTATTTTTATATTCAGAACCAATTGCCTGAGCAGCATCTTCAATAAGAACAAATTTGTAACGTTTTGATAATTCTATAATAGGCTCTAAATTAAGAGGCAATCCTGCCATGTCAACAACAATTACTGCTTTTACATCATATTGTTTAACCAATTTTTCAATAGATTCAAGTTTTACGTTTAATGTATTGGGGTCGACATCTGCCACTAAAACCTCAGCACCTATGATTTTAGCTGCAGAGGAAGTAGCAATGAAAGTATAATCAGGCACCACCACTTTATCCCCAGCTTTAATTCCATGAGCAAGTAATGCCGCAGTAATAGCAGACGTTCCATTATTCACAGCTACCACATTAGATGAAAAATACTCTGAAAGATTTTTTTCAAACAGCTCAGTTTTCTTACCTTGACTCCACCAACCGCTTTTGATAACATCCAGCATGTAATTTTCAGTTTCAGAATCAAATGCGGGTTGACTCATAGGTACCCTAAATTCGTCGGCCAATTCAATTTTTTTCCTAATTAACTTATATTATGTTTTTCTAGAATTTTATCAGCTAATTTGATAGGTAATTTTTTAATGTCGGTAGAAAACCGAATAAAATATGCTTGTAGACTTGATTGTTTTAACATTAAATGAAATTGATGGATTGAGAAAAATCATGCCGTGCGTGAAGAAAGAATGGGTAAATCGAATTATTATTGTTGATGGTGGTTCAACTGATGGAACGGTAGAAGAAGCTAAAAAGATGGGCTTTGAGGTTATTCCACAAGAAGGTAAAGGACACGGTAATGCATTTTTAACTGGCGTTCGTGCATCAAGTGCAGATTATGTTATTATGTGGGCTCCAGATGGAAATTTTGAACCGGAAGAAATCCCTAAATTAACGGAAAAAATTCGTGATGGATTTGAACAAGTAGTCATTTCTAGATTTGCAAAAAATTCTATTAATGATGATGCAGGATTTTGGGATACATTTGGAAACAAAATGTTCGCTTTTTTAACAAATGTTTTTTTTGGTGGAAACTGTACTGACTCATTAAACGGCAGTAGAATTATTTCTCGAAAACTTATGGATGAAATAAAATTTGACGCCTTACAAATGAATTCTACGGAACAAATGACAATAAGATGTCTTAAGCTAGGTAAAAAAATGTGTGAGATTGAAGGAAATGAACGTAAAAGAATAGGTGGTGCAAGAAAGATGAAACCAATTTCTGTAGGCGCATCTATCAGCTGGACAATAATAAAGGAATTAGTTTTTTGGAAACAGTGATTGACTAATTGAAAACACTTCACGTTATTTGCTTTTTATTTTTAATATGCATTGCATCTTTAGGTTTTAAATTATATCTTATTGATTTTGATTCTCCGCCTATTACTGAAGATACATATGGTTATGTTTTACGGGCATTTTCAATTTTGAATGGTGATCTTTCTGAGCACCCAAGAAAAACATTAGGTTGGTCAATACTTCTTTCGCCGTTTATTTCTGGTCACGAATCAAACGATTTTCTATCTTATCTTAACACAGCTAGGTATCTTAGCATAGGAATTTCATTAATTACAATTTTTCCTATGTATCTCCTAGCACGAAGATTTTTTGAGCAGAAATTTTCTTTAACTGCAGCAAGTCTTTTTGCATTTGAACCACATCTAAATTATAATTCTGGGTTTGGTTTATCAGAACCAATATTTATTCTTCTTATCGTTCTATCGGTGTATTTCATACTTCAAAAAAATATTAATTTTGCATATTTGTCTTTTCTTACCGTAGGTATTCTATGGTGGATGCGATTTAATGGCATTGTTACGATCTTAATAATTTCCATCATTTTTTTCGTAGTTCATAAGATATCACCAAAATTACTTCTTAGATACGGTATCTGTATCTTGATTTTTTTAATGGTTGTATCTCCAATGTTGATTCAAAAAAATGAGCAATTTGATGATCCACTATATTTCTCGCAAACTGGTCCTTTTTTTCTTGGTCAATATTCTGCAATTTTAGCTGAAAATACACAGGAAATAGAATATACTGCTTTTGACTACATTGATGAACACGGAATTACAAATTTCTTAGAATTATTTGTTTTTACTGGCATTTTCAATCTAGCTGTTGTTTTCTACAAATTATTATTTCCATTTCTTATCGTTTTGTTTCCTTTCGGAGTTTTGTTCTCGCTACGGTCGTTTGATCAGGATAAAAATTATCTAAAAAGTATTTGGGTAGTGGTATTAATCATATTATTCACTTTCGTACTATATTTTTCAGTAGTACCAGAAAAGAGATTAATCTATCATGTGCTACCATTTCTTATAATTTTTTCAATTATTCCCATTGAAAGAGTTGTTAAATATGGCTTGAACGCATTTTCCTTTACACAAAAACAAAGAAATTATTTTCTTATTGGTGTAATAGGTGTTGTAATAATTTTATCCGGAGTTTATACGTTAAGATACGATTCTCCGGATAGTACGCTAAACCAAGAGAGAATGCAATTCTCTGAAATTTTAATCGAAAATTTTGATGGAAAAATATTGGATGCTGGTGATACTCTTAGACTAATGAAATTTACAAAACTCCAAAATTCACCCCATCTTTTTAAAGATTTCCAAACAAGCAGAGAATCTGAATTTTTGGTACAGTCAAATGACATCAATGAAATTACTTTACATGCATCATCACTAGATGAGTTGATTAGCATTGGTCAAGAGTATGATTTGAAATTAATTTCGGTGAATCAAGAGGGTGTTACAGAAATTTGGTATCCTTATTTAGATAATCTTTACAACAACGATGAAAAATATCCATTTTTAATTAAAGTTTTAGACACTGAGGAAATAGGTTTCCAAAAATTCAAGGTTAAGGTTTTTGAGATAAATTATGATAAATTTCATTCAGATAACCCATAATAACCATTTTAGATTGCATTTTGCGACAAGTAGTTTGAAAACGAAGTGAATGAAAATTCTTTTAGAATATCGTTCATCCTTTGGTAAGCTTTGTCAATGTTATGGAATGTAACAAAATTATCTTTGAATGGTAGATCTAATTTTGGCATATATTCTGGAGTTAATTCCCATGAATGAATGTAAAAACTGGCTGGAATACCTTGTTTTTCATAATTTTTTATAGCATTTTTTGTAACTTTCATAGGTAATGTTCTAAGGTAGAAACCGCCCGCAGCAGGAATTTTCTTACCTAGAAATGTTGTTGTCATTAAAGGAAATTCGATTAATTTCCCTGAAGAATTATTTTTCTCAATAGATTTACTTGTAATTCTATATGGCTTATGTTCCGCATTTGGTGAGCCATACATACTAGTTTTAGCTGGAACAATACTACTATCATACACATAATCATTTTTTGCCAAAATATCAATTGCCCATGAGCTAGCATTATTAAGTGAAAATGTAGGCGCCCTAAATCCACGTGATTTATGATTTGTTAATTCCGCAAATTTTTCAATTTCATTGGAAAATTTTTCTTTATACCCAGGCGAATCCAATCTATCATGATACATAGTATGAAATCCAATTTCATGATCGTTTTCTACTATCTTATCAAAAATTTCAGGGTTGCTTTCAAGTAATTCACCAACAACGAAAAATGTTGCTAATGTATCATTTTTTCTAAGCATGTCGAGAATTTTATCAATTCCTTTGAACATTCTTGGTTCATGTTTTTTATCTTTAACATA
>PYIM01179241.1_pt1 | contig 12238 bp, 7 predicted proteins | sample 3577991 | NCBI WGS metagenome assembly PYIM01 (sample SAMN08408024, study PRJNA431606) | Marine metagenome isolate SA_KN192-05_S13_500m, whole genome shotgun...
CACCTGCTGGCATATTAGCTCCTCCTCCGGTCATTCCTCCAGGTGGTGCCATCATAGCTCCTCCACCTGCTGGCATAGCTGCTCCTCCGGCTGCTCCTCCAGGTCCAGATGATGCAGGTCCAGTTCCTGCCATTGGTCCAGCTGCTCCGGCTGGTCTAGCTCCTGTTGCTCCTCCTGTTGTTCCAGGTGCAGCTCCTGCCCCTCCTGTTGTTCCTGCCGGAGGTGGCATTTTTGTCATATTAGCATCGAAAGTAGCTGGTCCAAATTCTACTCCTCTATCTACAATATCTGCTGATGCAGCGTTTACTAAGTTGTCAAACATTCCAGGCATAGGACCTGCTGCAGGGGCTCCAAATGTACCATCATTCATCATAGGTGCACTAAACGCATCTTGACGAGGTGCATTCTTTGCCGCAAAAGGATCAGCAAATCCAAATGATGACATATTAGGCATAGGTCCAGATGATGCAGGTCCAGTTCCTGCCATTGGTCCAGCTGCTCCAGCTGCCGTTGCTCCCCCTGGTCTTGCTCCTGTTGTTCCAGCTGCCATTGCTCCAGCTCCTCCTGCTCCAAAAGTTGAAGGAGGTGCAGCATAAACTTCTCTTTTTATACCGAGAGCATCATCATATGCTGCTTGCACATTTGAGGCTCTATTATTGAATGCTGCAGTTTCGGTAACTTTTCTTGCATCTTCAAAATCATTTAAGTTTTGGAAAAAATCTCCACCTATATCTGCAGCTGCAAGATCAGTAGCTATAAAGTCATCAGCCTTTCCAAAAGAATTTGTGCTCTTCATAGGACCGAATCCTGCAAAGGTTGAAGGAGGAGTTGGTCCTCCCATTGGTCCAGTACCTGATCCTGCTGGAGGTTCAACTTGTCCTGCAGTACCCAGATATCCTCCAAATGTTGGAGTAAATAAATCGGCCATTCCTGCTGGTTGTGTGAAATTCCCTTTTGCAGCAAATCCTCCAAGCCCAGCCGTAGGATCTATAAATGCAGCAGGTCCTCCTCTGTCAGCTCCAGTTGGTGGAGCTGCAGGCATTGAAGGCCCAAACATATCTGTAAGATTTAGTGAAAATTCCATCATTGGTCCAGCTGCTGGCATCATAGCTCCAGGTCCAGATGATGCAGGTCCAGTTCCTGCCATTGGTCCAGCTGCTCCACCTCCTGTCATTCCAGGTCGAGTCATTGGTCCGAATTTGTCATTTCTGGAAGCTCTAGTCATAAATGTCATTTCTCCCATACCTTGTTCAAAATCTATTCCAAATGCTGCAGGTCCTCCTCCAGCCATTGGCCCAGTCGTTCCAGCTGCTGGTCCAGGCATATTAGCATTAGCTCCTCCTGCTCCTCGTGCTGGCATGTCCATTTTTCCAAAGAACATCATATCTGTTTTTGCAAAACTTACTGCGGAACCAGCTCCTCCGGGACCCATTGGTCCTTGACCACCCATCATTCCCATGCCTCCCATTACTATAGGAGGTGGAATAAATCCAGCCATTTGTCCATCTGCAGTAAATAAGGTTTGTCCACCTATTTCAGCAATGACAGATTTACCATCAGCATCTTTAGATAATATTTGAACTTTTTCTTCTAAAGATGCTAAAACTGAGTCATTTTGGGAAGCATCTCGGAAACAATCTTGAGTCATACACATAACTTCACTAATTGGTTGGAAGCCTGCTACCTCACCGGTATTAGCATCTCTATGTACCTCCTGCATTCTAAATTCATGCCCTGTTTTTTGAGCTCCACCTGCATCATAGAAAGTGTCCATTTTCGAAGTAAGATCATATTTGTCAAAATCAGCAAGTGTAGCCATTGGACCACCTCCACCTCCACCTCCAGGTCTAGGTCTAGGTGTTCCCGTCATTGGACCACCTCCCCCTCCATATTTAGATAATTTGTCCATTGCCCCTGAAGGAACGAATCCCAATGGAGCAGAACCAAATCCAGAAATTCCCATGGCGTCCACTTTAGCGGTTGGATCAGCAGCAGCAGCATCAACTTTATCTATAAATGAATCACGGATAAAACGTGATTGATCTGCATAGAAATCTTTTGAAAGTACTTTACCTGCTTCAAACCCTGCTACTCCTGTATCTCCAATCATCAGCTTAGGAGGTTCAGACATGCCGAGAGGTTTACCGTCCTTACCAAATACAATTGGTGGCGGAACATTAAATTCTCTAACTCCTCCTTCAGCATCTCTAACTAATAGAGGCATTTGTTTTTGAGATCCTACAGAACCATCAGAATTGTATTCCAATATAGGTAATTTTGGAGGTTCTAAGGCTTCACCACCAAGATCAGTAAATTCATCAGTCATTGGGATTGTACCTACTGGGTTTCCTAAGGGGTCGTATTGTATAATTGTGGGCACTACCTTACCATCAGCATCAAATGTTACCATGTTCAATGCTTGTTCACCGTCGCCACCTACTTTTGAAGAAGTTGGTACTTTTGGCAAGAAAGCATTGAAGAAAGTTGTGGCATGTAGTTTATCATCTCCAGCTTTGTCTTTTAGGTAGAAAACATCTGGAACTTCTGCATTAATATCTACAGCTCCAGAATCATCAACAGCTACCATATCTCCTGGTTTTTTTCCTATAGGAGTCCCCGTTTTGTCAAAGACTACCTGGTCGGGCTGTTTTACTCCAATTTGTTTTCCACTTTCATCAAATAAAGGCTCAGATCTTGGAGGTTCAAAACTTGCCTGTCTAAGAGTTCTTAATGCTTCAATATCTAATTTTTGACCAGTAACAGCATCGGTTGCAGCAATTTCCACAAGAGGCTTGACATCGATATCTAATTCTCCAGATTTTATCAATTCAGATATCTTAGCTGGATCAGCTTGATCTTCTGTTAAAGTTTTTACTTCAACGACATCTTTAGGTAATTCTTGTTCATCAAATTTTTCTACATCAGCTATAACATCATTAACTACAACTGGGATGTCACCAAAGGTTTCTTTTGCAACTTCAACAGCGGCATCAAGATCACCAGTTTCTTTAATTACATCAACAGCTTCTGGTCCTGCAAGAGCTGCTATTTCAACAGCTTTATTTACGTCACCAATGCCTGCATCAACAATTTCTTCCATCAGTGATGCGGGATCTTCAATAACATCAGATACGTCTATTCCTAGATCTGATATAAAAGCTACATCCTGTAGCATCATTATGTCACTAGGACCACTGAACCCATCTCCATCAAGATCAGGGATAGCAGATGCTGCTCCTAAATCTTCCTCAGGATCAGGGGGTGGAGGAGGCAATATATCCTTCTCTTCAGTTTTTAGATATGCAACTCCAGGCTTAACTACTGCCGCTTCTAATGATTTTTCAACTTCTGCACCTAGAGGTACAAAATCTTCACCTTTATCAGGAGTCCAACCTAAAGGCGGACCACCAGTCTCTCCTGGGGCTTTTCCTGTTCCTCCTGTTATATCAGTGAAGTCAGGTGGTGTGACAGCTTTAGGAGCTTCAGAGCCCATCTTTACCATTGTTGCTGTACCTTCCAATAACTCAACTTTAAAATCTGTTGAAAATGATAATTTATTTTCTTTGTCAGCTATAACTTCTATCTCATCTTCTATATCATCTGGAGGATTATAATCAACTGAATCTTGAAATTCTTTTTCTTCATCAGATAACTTTTCTCCTTTATCATCTTTTATTGCTATTTTTATTGCTGTAATTTCTTTCTCAGATAATTTCTCTCCACCCTCTTTTTCTCTATCTTTATTTTTCTTGTTAACAATTAATTTTGCTTTATCTTCAACTGTAAGTTCTTTTTTCTTGACTGCAACCCTTCTCCCTAGAGATCCTTCTGTACCTTGTATCGTAATTGCTCCGTCAACTGTTAGGAAAACCCAAGTATTTGGTGGAGATTCTGCTTTTATAACATTAAAGTCCACATCTCCATTTTCTAATTTTATACGTGCGTGTCTTTGTCCACCCTGAGCAGGTCCTCCATTTACTAACTCAAACTTGTCAATTGTAATTTGAGTACTTGGTTTTAAATGTAGTTGACTTCCATCAACGAATTTCAAGATTGCTCTCGATACTGCGAGAGTTCTTATTGCCCATCCAGCTTCTATTGGTTGAGCATCAATTACGTCGACCCAGTTATCTGTTCCTGGAGTTTTGAATTGAGCTTTACCCTCTAGTACATCTATCGCAGTAGGTGGTGTCAATATCTCTAAAACTACGTCTGAGGTTGATGTCTTCTCTTCTTTACTTGATTTTTTCATAGTAATTGGCTTTATTACTTTTGGAACAGAAGAAGTTGTTTGTTTTGCTGCAGGAGGTCCAGTTGGAGGAGGTGGTGGTGGCGGAGCATCTATTGGAGCTTCATCGCCTCCTCCACAAGCAAATAGTACAACAGCTATTAAGCTAGCCAAAAGTAGTAAATTTAGTTTTTTTCCAAAAAGAGACATATTCATGATAATAAATCCTTAACTGATTAAGTATTCGTTTAAATTTTCCTATTGAAATCTTACAAATTATATATAACACTAAGTCTAAATAGTGCATTTATAAGATATTATATATACATAGTAATTTTTTACCATATCGTAAATATTTATCAATTTAAAGAATTTTGATCTTTTAGTAAATCTTTCTTAAATTATGAGTATTTAGTAAATAAATTAAATATTTTAAATTTTATGGAAGATTCATCTCAATCAATAAAGAAAGTAACTGATAAGACCATTACTGGGGACAAAAAAATGTCCTTTCATGAGTATTTTTTTAACCAGTTAAACAATCCAGGATTACCATTTTTGTTGAGCATTGTTGCCCTAATAGTAATAATTTTAGGGATACCAACTGTTATCAAGACTGTACAGGCCATAGAGGTGAATGAAGCAAGAAAAGCAAAATTTGAGAAGAAATTGATGTCTAGAGCTCTTGCTATTCCAGTCAATATGCTCCCTTATGTGAGATTTCAACAAATGGCGCTATTAAATGGTAAATATAGTAATTGGCAAGAACCTGTATTTAGAACCGGATCTTGCTCTAGTGAAAATTTAGAATCTATGCCAGATGGGATATATAAAAGAGCAATAGTAACTGGATGCTTTCAATTTGATCAATTGCAAAATCAATACAAAAACGAATGTCAAATTGATAATTGTATTTTGAATGAGGATGTTATAGCTCGAATAAGATATATAATGAATCAAGTGGAATCTCCTTTTTGGGACAAAGGTTTTGTTGAACCTCGAGAAACAAGAGAATCAGATTGTCTTAATATGTATGATGGGGATTGTTAGAGGAAAATCTCTATAATCCTGATTTTTTGTAAACCTCAATTTTTTCGCGATAAAATTTGGCTGCCCTTTCTAATAGTTGCTTATGTTTATCCAAAGTTCTACCAATTGCTTTTCCTGGTATACCCCGAACTATTGTATCATCTGGAATAGTAGTTCCTTCTATAACGACTGATCCAGCAGCAATAAGGCATCTTTTACCTATTATCACATCATCATTAAGCACTGCACCGTTTCCAATTAAAGTGCCTGATCCAATTTGCTTTGAATGTATTACCACTCCATGACCAATTGTGACATTGTCACCTATTTTAGATCCATAATCTGAATGTACAACAGAATTATCTTGAATATTGGATCCTTTACCAACAGATATTTTGCCATTGTCTCCCCTTAATACGGCTCCAGGCCAAATGGAAGAAAATTCATCAATTTCTATTTCTCCAACTACATATGCAAATTCTGAGACATATGCTTTATCATTTATTTTTGGTATCAGTTCTCCTAGATTTCTAATCATTTTTTACATTCTTTCTGGTGCGTTTATTCCCAACAAATTCAAAACATTTTTCAAAACTATTTTACTACTTATAACTAGGTTAACTCTAGCTTTGCTCAATTCAATGTCTTCAGATAAAACTCTACAATTTTCGTAGAATATTTGTAATTCTTTTGCTAAATCAAGTGAATATTTCGTTATTAAATGAGTCTGTAGAGTAATAGCAGATCTAACCACTACTTCAGGGAATAAATCAAGAGTTTCTATTAAATTTGTCTCAAACGTTGATTTCAATAAATTTAAATTTGCTTTGGAATAATCAAATTTTACTGAATTGATTATTGAACTTAACCTTGCATATGCATATTGAATATAATAGACTGGATTTTCTGATGATTCTTTTATTGCTAAATCAATATCAAATTCCTGTTGGCTTTCTGGAGTTCTATGCAGAAAATTGAATCTTATAGCATCGACTCCGACTACATCTAATAAATCTCTTATTGTGTAAATATTGCCAGTTCTCTTAGAAAATCTCTCGCTTTTATTATTAGATTTGAAATGGACTATTTGGGTTAATAAAGTGTCCATTTTATTTTGGTCTATTTCGAAGGCTTCAAGAGCTGATTTGATCCTAAATACATGAGAATGATGATCCGCTCCAAAAATGTTTACTATTCTTTCATATTTTCTAATAAAAAATTTGTTGTAATGGTAAGCAATATCTGTTGAAAAATATGTATGCCCCTCATCATTTGATTTATATAACACTACATCTTCATCTGTTTGAAATTGGGAAGATTTAAACCATTGGGCTCCGTCCTTTTCGTACAACAAGTCTTTTTTTTCAAGAATATCCAAACAAACCTTTAGAGTTCCTTCGGATATTAGACTGTTTTCACTAAACCAATTATCATATTTGATTCCAAGCATTTCTAAATCATTTTTGATTGAATCTAGAGTTATTTCTAAAGCTAATTTTTTTATTTTTTCATAAGCTGAATCTACATCTTTTAAATTATTTTTATTTATTTTTTTTATTAAATTTTGCGCTATTTCTTCTATATATTTTCCTTTATATCCGTCATCTGGAATTTTATAATCAATACCCAAAATTTTCTTAATATTTTCTACAATACTTTCTATAAATAAATCTATTTGATTACCTGCATCATTTACGTAATATTCTTTTGAAACATTGAAATCTGAGAATTTTAAAATATTTGCAATTGCACTACCCAGCACTGCACCTCTTGCATGTCCAACATGTACTGGACCGGTAGGATTTACCGAAACGAATTCTATAAGGATCTTAGCTTTTTGTCCCAAACTGTTAGTACCATACTTATCTTTTAGTTTGGTAATATCTACTAATATTTTTCCTCTTTGAAAAGTAGATAAATGAACATTAATAAAACCAGGCTTAGCAATATCCCATTTATCAATTATTTGGTTCTTCTCCATTTTTTTTAAAATTATTCCGGCTATATCCATAGGATTGGAATTCATTATTTTTCCTAAGATCATTGGAATATTTGAACTTAAACTGCCGAACTTATCAATCTTAGGTTTCTCTATAATAATTTCAGGTAAATCTACCTGAGGTAATTCACCATCTTTTTGGGCTTTAATTATTGCTGATTTTATTATTTTTGATAATTCTGAAGAACTGGACATAATATTTGAATATAAACTATAGTAAAATATATTTCATAGTTTGAATAATGCGATCTTTCGTTTAATTTTTTTTATTATTTTGTATTATAGATGTAAATTTTACAATTAAAACTTTTATAAATTGTAAATATCGTTTGTCAAAATGATTAGAAATAGAAAAAGAAAAAAATAATGAAAATAACAGATATAAAAATACTAAAAATGTCAGCCGAGCAGCATAAATCAGAAACGAACAATTGGCTTTTTGTAAAAATATATACCGATTCAGGAATTTATGGGGTAGGAGAAGGTAGTTTACAGTATAAAGATAAGGCGCTTGAGGCAGAAATTTTGGATTTTGGTAAATTTTTAATTGATCGAGATCCTTTTGATATTGAATATATATGGACTTCAATGTACCGAAGAGTTACCTGGACTGGTGGAGCTGTAACCATGAGTGCAATAAGTGCCATTGATATGGCATTGTGGGATATTAAAGGGAAAAGTTTAGACGTACCTGTCTATCAATTATTAGGAGGTAAAGTAAGAGATCAAGTGCCTATATATGCCAATGGATGGTTTGAGGGTTTGAAAACCCAAAAAGAACATGCTGAAGCAGCTTACAAAATCATTAATGAAGGCTATAAATGTTTGAAATTTTATCCATTTATTGGAAATTATGTTATCGACAATGAAGGCTTAGAAAGAGGTGTAGGGTTAGTTAAATCTGTTAGAGAATCTGTAGGTAACGAAATCCAAGTGGGAATAGATATAAGGGCACGGTTAGATTTTGGAAGTGCAATCCAAGTTGCAAAAAAATTGGAACAATATAATATTTCTTGGATTGAAGAACCAATACAATTTGACAATCCTGCATTAATGGGCGAATTTGCCAAAAGGGTTTCAATACCGGTAGCCACAGGAGAACAATTGTACAACAGGTGGGATTTTCAACCAATCTTCGATCAAAAATCTATTTCGATTATTCAACCTGATGTATGTCATGCAGGTGGTATATCGGAATTAAAAAAAATTGCTACAGCGGCTGAAACAAATTTCATCAGTGTGGCTCCTCACAATTCAAATGGTCCAATTTCAACAGTTGCAAGTATTCATCTAGACATGAATATTCCGAATTGTTATAAGCAGGAAATTTTTGTAAGTTTTCTTGAAAGATACAGAAAAGTTTTAACCAATAATATAATCATTGAAGATGGATTTGTTATTCCCCCCTCAGGACCTGGTTGGGGAACTGATTTGAATGAAGAATCTTTGAAAAATTTTCCGCCTTCTGAATACGTACCTATCGAATCTGAGCCCTATAAGGATTTTTTTTAACTATCAAATTCTAGCTCGATAATTTCAAACTTTGGTTTATTGATTTTTTTAAATTTGATTTCTTTTTTGCTCTTAATAGTAATAGAATTTTCTATTAGATAAAATTCTATTACGTTTAGCATATCTTCTGGAACCTTTGGTCCAATAATTAAATTTTCAAAATATCCTTTATCAGTAACGACAATAGGAGAATCAAGATCACCTAATTTTGCATAAAGATGTAATCCTTCTTTTCCAGGCTCACCATCTAAATAGAATTTTCCTTCAAAAATATATGGGAAGCTGGGGGGACCTCCAGGAGGAAGAGGAATATTATTTATTTCTTCTTGTTTCTCACTACAAGCAAGAATTAATAAGAAAATTATACTTAATTTTATAATTTTGGAAAATGTTTGTGCCATGACGTATTTTGTTGAAATTGGTTAGCAAATTGAAGTACTTTTTGATCTCCCATTTGAGGTCCTATTAATTGAATCCCAATCGGCATTTTTTTATAAAAACCAGCAGGGATAGATATAGCTGGTAACCCAGCAATATTTATTGGAATAGTACAAAGGTCACTTTGGTACATTTTTATTGGATCATCAGTTCTTTCTCCCAATTTAAATGCAATAGAAGGAGATGTAGGAGTGAGAAGCACATCAACTTTTTTAAAAGTTTCTTTAAATTCATCGATTATCAATGTTCTAATTTGTTGAGCTTTTTTATAATATGCATCGTAATAACCAGCAGACAAAGTATATGTTCCTATCATGATTCTTCTTTTAACTTCTTCTCCAAACCCCTCAGATCTTGAATAAGACATATTCTCTATAGCAGTATTGCCTTTTGAGCTTCTATGTCCATATTTTACCCCGTCGAATCTCGATAGATTGGATGATGCTTCAGAAGGAGCTATTATGTAATAAACGTCTAAGGCATATTCTGTCAAAGGTAATGATAAATCGACTATTTCCGCACCTAAGTCAGAAAATTTTTTTAATGATTCCCGAAAACTTTCTTTTATTTCAGAATCAACATTATCAAGATATTCTCGAGGGACACCAATCTTCAGATTTTCAACGGAATTGTTTATATGTTCATTGAAATCACCAAAATCTCTTTTTATAGAAGTTGAATCGTTAGTATCTTTTCCAGAAATAACATTCAATATTTCACCACAATCTTCCGCAGACCTTGCTATAGGACCTATTTGATCTAAGGAACTTGCGAATGCTATTAGACCATATCTACTAACTAACCCATATGTAGGTTTCATTCCTGATACTCCACATAGAGAAGCTGGCTGACGAATTGAACCGCCAGTATCGCTGCCAAGTGAATAAGAAGCAAAACCTGCAGATACAGCAGCAGCTGGGCCACCACTAGAACCTCCTGGGACTCTTTTTTTATCCCATGGGTTTTTAACATTCCCAAAAAAAGAAGTTTCATTTGAAGAGCCCATTGCAAATTCATCAAGGTTTCCTTTTCCAATCAATATCCCATTTTCTTTCATAATTTTTTCAGTAACGTATGAATCATATGGTGGTATATATCCTTTAAGAATTTTAGAACCAGCAGTTGTTTCAATATTCTTAGTTGAAATATTGTCTTTTAGTAAAACTGGCAATCCAGTTAGTAATCCTATTTTTATTTCATGATCACTAATTTTTTCATCAATATTTTTTGCATTATCCAGTGTTGATTTTTCATCAAAATGAATAAAAGAATTAATTTCTCCGTCATATTTTTTTATATGATTAATTGTTTCTTCAACCAATTCTGTACAAGAAATCTTAGATTCTTTTATTAATTTATTTTGCTGGTTAATAGTAAGATTTAGTAAATCACTCATTGTCAAAAACTCTTGGTATTTTTACTTGTTGCATATTTATTTCTTTAGCATTTGATAAAACATCTTTTTTATTCAGAATTTGAGAATCTTTATCTTCTCTTAAACTATTCACAAGATTTGTTACATGCGCTGTAGGAGGAACATTGGATGTATCAATTTTTTGTAATGATTGGAATCTTGATAATATCCTACCTAAATCATCAATTAATTTATCGTTATTTTCAATATCAAATTTAAGTGCAGATAAATTAGCTATTTTTTCAAATTCTTCTTTGGAAATTTTCATTTGTTAACACAGTATTCAATTAGATTAATACATAGATTATTTTATCAATATTAGTTTAATATTTGTCATTTATTTGTCATTAAAACTAACAAATAAATGATTGTTTGGTATATTTTCTATTATAATTAATATTTTATGGACGTTTAGTAAGAATTTTGAAATATATTTTTGTTACAGGAGGAGTTGTTAGTTCCCTTGGCAAAGGGATCGTAGCTGCTTCTCTCGGAAGACTCCTGATTTCTCGCGGTGTAAAAGTCTCAGTAATAAAATTGGATCCCTACCTTAACGTTGATCCAGGGACTATGTCTCCCTACCAACATGGTGAAGTATTTGTGACAATTGACGGCTGTGAAACCGATTTGGATTTAGGACATTATGAGAGATTCATGGATGTCGAATTGACCAAACAGTCAAATGTGACAGCTGGCCAAATCTATACAGAGGTTTTGGAAAAAGAAAGATCAGGATTTTATTTGGGGGGTACTATCCAAACAGTTCCTCATGTAACCGACTCAATTAAATCAAAAATTGTGGAATTGGCAGATTCTTCTAACGCAGAGGTTGTTTTGGTCGAAGTGGGAGGAACCGTAGGGGATATAGAAGGGCAACCTTTTATTGAAGCCATAAGACAACTTAGGAACGATCCAAAGACTGATAACGCTTTTTATATTCATTTAACTTTGTTGCCCTATCTATCAACATCAGACGAAGTTAAGACAAAACCTACTCAACATTCTGTGCAAGCCTTACGAGCACTAGGAATACAACCCGACTCCATAATTTGTAGATCTGAAAAAGAAGTTGATGAATCAATAAAAAATAAGATATCACTTCATTGTGACGTTCCACCAGAAAATGTTATTTCTCTACATGATTTTGAAAGTGTGTATGATGTTCCTTTACATTTAGAAGAGCAAGGATTAGGCAACATTGTTTCGGATAGACTTTCTTTAATTAAAAAATCTCCTAATTTAACCAAATGGAAAAATTTGTGTGGAAACATAAGAAATGCAAATGAAACTATAAATATAGGGATTGTGGGGAAATATATTGAATTGCCTGATTCATATTTGTCTGTTAATGAAGCGATAAAACATGCTGCGGCTAACAATAATAAGTCTATTAAAATAAATTGGATAGATTCAGATGTATTGTCTAGTTTAAACAAAACGGAATATCTAAATGAGTTGTCAGGAATAATTGTTCCCGGAGGATTTGGATCGAGAGGTATTGAAGGTATGCTGGAAGCAGCTCAATTTTCCAGAGAATATAACATACCTTATTTGGGACTTTGTTTAGGAATGCAAGTAATGGTAATAGAATTTGCAAGAAATGTTTTAGGTTTTAAAG
>PYIM01158271.1_pt1 | contig 12170 bp, 10 predicted proteins | sample 3577991 | NCBI WGS metagenome assembly PYIM01 (sample SAMN08408024, study PRJNA431606) | Marine metagenome isolate SA_KN192-05_S13_500m, whole genome shotgun...
ATCATATTTTTAACATGTAGGTTTTAACTCAGAATACCATTCATGTTTATGTTTTGTTTCACCATTCTTAATTTAATTTCTGTAAAACCTTCTTTTTTAAACCATTGTTCTACTTCATCAGATGAATAACTCCAATTATAAGTTGGATTCAGCGCATCAAACCATCCATGTATATTTCCTCTACGTTTTTTTACCATGTCCTCACAAAGCTTAATTTTTTCCTTGTCTGACAGTGTTACCCAATACTTATGCTTTTCAACACAGGTTTCTCCACGAAATCCATCATATGCCCAATCATTTTCTTTGTTGTAGATCATAACATGTAACATACCATTTTTTTTAACTTGTGATGCAACCTTTGTGAATGTCTCTCTAGGTTTTTCTGTATGATGTAAAACCCCCCAAGATAGGACAAAGTCATAAACTGGGTTTGGTTTTAAATCCCAGATATCAAACATATATGCATCAGGATTTATTTCTTTACAGCGTTTTATCGCTTCTTCACTTAAATCAAAACTATCAACTTTTTTTGCTCCAAGTCTCTGCATTGCACATGTCCATCTACCTGGCCCACAACCTGCATCTAAACATGTTTTATTTTTGATAAATGAGTCTTTTTTGTACCACGGTTTTATCCCTGTTAAATGCAGAAATTCTTTTACTCTGTCATTGTTACATTCAAATTTTTCTTCTTCTTTCTTCAAAACTTCTTTTCCAAGAAGGTTTTTCCATTGATAATCAAAATCGGCCATAGTAAATTAAAAAATGTGATCTCCTGAGACTGAACCGGATGGATTAAAATTAAAATAAAAACCCTGTATGTATGGATTATCAGCCTTAATGGTAACCCATCCTTCTGTTTTGATAAAATTATTTAGTTCATCATCATTAGATGTGATTAATTTTTGAGAATTTGGCTTCAATGATATTTTTTTGGTAAGTTTAGACGAGTCTTCAATTCTATAAAAATTCAATTCAATGTTTGCGTCCTTTTGATAATCTCTCAAGGTTGAAAAGTTTCCTACAGATATTATGGTTTTTCTGTCATGAAATATGGGTGCCCAATGAAATGAGCCTGGTTTACCCTCAAGTAATGTGTTACCAATATGTGTATTAAAGCAAATATTACATGGTAACTTAGATCTTAACCCAGTTACTCCAACGTTTAATCCAAATTTAATGCGTGTGGGGATTTTATTATTTTTAAAATTTGTAATTACATGAGCTGAAAAATTATCATTTTCAGACAGGTTTAAGCTGCTTAATATTTTATTAAAATTAATTTTTAATAATTTAAGATTGTGCTTTTCTATGTCCAAAAAATCAGAGTTCTCGTATACTCTATTACCATTATCATCATAAATATCAATTTTTAATGTAAAATCAGATGGAGAAAAGTTTGGATATATAATTAAATTTGTATACTGATTGTGTTGACGAATAATCGGCACGTATACAGATGAATCATAATGATCATGACTTGTTCTATTCCAAAAATCTAATTCATTAGTACAAGATGTACAATCATAATATGAGTGAGTAAAACTCACAGAAGGAAGTGAATCCTGTATATTTCCCACTAATAATCTTGGATAAAATCCTTCAAAATTATGTTTGAGTGAGATTGAGCCAAAATCATTATCTAGAATCTCTGACAAGTCTGGAATATAATCTCGAAAATAAAATAGCTTTGTTTCATAAGGAAGAATTTCACCTAAGTGAAAATCTCCTTTACGTTTTTCGGATTTTGCATTTGTAAGTACATACTCAATATGTCCATCCTTATTGTGTATAGGCCCATTAACAAAAGAAACAAACGAATGAAGATCATCTGTTTCATGAATATCAAAACCTGTTTCGGGAACCTTAAATTCTTCATTTTGGTTCAGATCATCAGAATCATTATAGATTCTTCCTAATGTATGAACACAAGTATTGAATTCTTTATTAGAATATTCCAGTACTAAAGCTGGATATGGGAAAACCATATTTCTCATTGTGGTAAACTCGGTTTCAATTGAACCAATAAAGTATGTTTCAGAATCAAAATTAATTTCCTTCAGAAGTGATGAAAGATTTATTGAAAATGCCTTTGCCTCATTAATAATTTCAACCTTCTTTAACAGTATTTTTCCTGACTGGTCTCTTAATGTCATCATAAAAGTTACTTCAGGTATGTTTCTTTTTAACAGCCAATAGCCTAAAAAGTGAATTGAACTGGAATAGTGCTGATTATGTATTACAGGAAAAACAGCAGAGCTTCGTAAAATTGGTTTTATTGTAGTTTCTTTGTTTTCACCAAATTCCATACTGGATTTAAGATGGGTGTAATAGCTTTTCATTTACTGAAAAATTTATTCTGTTATTAAAATAAATTACTATCTCATACGTAAATGAAACACAGAATTAATAATAACTTCCATTAATTAGAGTCAAATAACTTTTGTATGGATTCTTTAAATGGTGTTTTAGCTATACCTTTTTCAGTTATGATACCTGAAATTAGTTCAGGTGGGGTCATATCAAATGCTGGGTTAATCACACTAATTCCATCAGGTGCAGTTTTTTTGTCCCCGATTGATGTTACTTCAGATGGTTTTCTTTGTTCTATTATGACATCTTCTGGTTTACTAACAAGATCAAATGTTGATAGTGGTGCCGCAACATAGAATGGTATATCATGTTGTTTTGCTAATATTGCTATCTGATAGGTTCCAATTTTGTTATAAACATGTCCAGTTAGCAAAATTCTGTCAGCACCAACAATAATTTTGTTTACCAAACCATTCGCTAAAGTGTATCCAACCGCAGTATCTGGAATTAAACTAACATCAATTCCATCATGTTTTAATTCAAACGCAGTAAGCCTTGAACCTTGTTGAACTGGTCTAGTTTCTGTTGCTATGACTTTGATTTTTTTGCCACTATCCTTTGCTGCACGAATTACTCCTAATGCTGTACCATACCCAACAGTAGCCAATGCACCAGCATTACAATGAGTCATTATAGTATCATTATCATTAAACAATTCTGAACCATTTTTACCCATAGACATATTGGTTTGTATATCAACTTCTGCCATTCGTTTTGCAGTTTCGACAACTGATACACGTGTTTCATCCACATTTTTAGCGTCTTTTGCAACCTTCATTATTTTATCAAGACCCCATGCTAAATTCACCGCAGTAGGTCTAGTTTCAAATAGAATTTTTTTTGCAGTCTCAAGATCTTGAATGAGCTGCTCTTTTTCTGTTGCATTACTCTGTAAAGCTGCTAATGCTAATCCAAATGCACCTGAAACACCAATTGCTGGTGCACCTCTTACAACTAAAGTTCTAATTGCTTCTGCCACTTGATTATAATCAGTGTATGTAACAAATTCCAAATTAGTCGGTAATTTTGTTTGATCAATCATTATAACAGAATTATCTTTCCATTCTATGGTTTTTAGAGTCATAGTTAATCTTAGAAAATATTAGGTTATATTAATTCGCAATTTTTTAGATACCAATCCATAGTTAAGTATTTTATAACAATTACAAATTATTATTCAGATAATGAATATAGAAGATTTACAATCAGTAGATTCTAAAAAAATGTATCAGGTGTATGATAGTTGGCCTCAAATTTCAAAAGAAAGTTTTGGTAATAATCTTAAAGAATTTGATGTTAAGAATATAGATCACATAGTATTTGTGGGAATGGGTAGCTCTGGTTCTATCGGTGATGTAATAAGTTCAATACTATCAAAAGAAGATATTCATGTAAGTAATGTTAAGGGATATCATCTACCTAAAACAGTTGATTCCAATTCTTTAATTGTAACAGTAAGTGTTTCAGGTAATACTCAAGAAACATTAACTGTTCTTCAGAATGCTCAGAAAACTAATGCCAAGATAGCTGCATTTTCATCTGGTGGAAAAATGCAAAAATTCTGTAATACTAATAATTTATTTTTTCAAGAAATTTCAATGATACATTCACCAAGAACATCATTTACAAAATTTCTGTTTTCCATTTTAAAAACTTTGCAAGAAATTATTCCTATAAATGAAGCAGACGTTAAGGAATCAATATCTGTTCTAAATAAAACTAGGAACAACATTTTTTCAAGTAATTTAGAAGAAGATAATGTTTCATTAAGATTAGCTTCATGGATTAAAACAATTCCTTTAATATATTATCCATGGGGGTTGCAATCAGCTGCGATTAGATTTAAAAATTCGTTACAGGAGAATTCAAAAATTCATGTTATTGCTGAAGATGTTATCGAATCATGCCACAATGGTGTTGTTGGATGGGAAAAAGAATCAATTATACAACCAATACTAATTAGGGGACAAGATGATTATATCAAAACTATTGAACGATGGAACATTTTAAAAGAATTTTTTAGCGAAAAAGGAATTCAGTATTATGAAATTAAATCAGAAAGTGGTAATATTTTATCAAAAATTGTTAATCTGATTTATCTATTGGATTATGCAAGTATTTATCATGCAATTTTACATAAGATTGATCCATCGCCAGTTGATAGTATAGATTTTATCAAGAGTAGATTATGAATTTTTACGGATCAATCATACGTTAAGTTTTATATTCAAATCGAGAATGGAATTGAAATGAAGATTACAATAGGAATACCAGCATATAACGAAGAAAAAAATATTGCCAAAATAATTATTAAACTAAAAAAAATCACTGACTCCATTATTGTCTGCGATGATGGTTCATCAGACATGACATCTGAAATTGCCAAAAATTTGGGAGTTATTGTTATCTCTCACAAAAAAAACATGGGTTATGGAGCAGCCATACGAACTATTTTCGAAAAATCTGCAGAGATTGGTAGTGATATACTAGTAACTTTTGATGCCGATGGTCAACATAGAATAGAGGATATTAGTAGAGTTTTACATCCATTAGAAAATAGTGAAGCTGACATCGTCATAGGTTCTAGATTTTTGGGTAAACAGAGTAATGTTCCAAATTACAGAAAGTTAGGAATTAAAGTGATCACTCAAGTAACTAATTCGTCAATAAAAACTAAATTAACAGATTCACAAAGTGGTTTTAGAGCATATAGTAAACAAGTACTATCAAAAATTTCCCTCTCAGAAGTAGGAATGGGAATTTCTACAGAAATCCTGATAAAAGCAAGTAGTAAAGGTTTACGAATTACTGAAGTTCCAATAACTATACTATATTCAGGTGACACATCAACACACAATCCGGTAAGTCATGGTACATCAGTTTTATTCAGTACAATAAAATTTACTTCCATAGAACATCCGTTAAAATTCTATGGTATACCTTCTGTGATTTTTTTAACAATCGGTGTGATCTTTACAAGTCTAGCAGTTCAGTATTATGTTGATGTTGGACGTCTAAATACTGATTTAACCTTGATTGGTGCTGGAACAATACTTATCGGAATTATACTGTTGATTTCTGCAATATTATTATATTCTCTAGTAAGCGTAGTTCGTGAAAAGCGTTAGAAATTATTATAATCAAACTTCAGGAAAAAATGTTTTATTAACAATAGTTTAATAGCGATTTTTTTGAGTTTTATTGACTATATCTAAAATGAATAATTTTAAAAAAAGAAAGCTAGGTGGTTTTGATTCAATCAAAGGCATAGGAGCTATAGGAATTGGCGATATTGTAGGAAAAAGTATTGCTGGAATGTTTTGGATATATGTCGCAAGTGTATTAACTCCAGAAGAATTTGGAGAAATTTCATATCTCATGAGTATTGCTGCAACATGTTCTATTTTTGCGGCAATAGGCGCACAGAATACGATAACAACTTTTACAGCAAAAAAAATTGAACTAGTAAAAACACTAAGTGTCATTTCAATTATTTCATCAATATTTGGGACAGTTGTTTTATTATTATTATTTGAAAGATTGGATATTGGAATTTTATCAATAGGGTTTGTTCTAAATAATCTTGTAATCGGAAATTTGTTAGGACGCAAGAAATTTTCTACCTATTCAATACTACAGGCATTACAGAAAGTGTTAGTAATAATTCTAGGATTGATAGCAATTCATCTATTTAGTTATGAAGGATTGATTTTCGCATTAGCATTTTCCTATTCAATTTTTATCATAGGTACATTCAGAATCCTAAAAGAAACAGAATTCAATTGGAATTTATTGAAACAAAAATGGAAATTTATTGCTAATAATTATCTAATGCGTGTTCTTGGATCATTAGGTAACCAGGTAGATAAAATATTAGTAATGCCACTATTAGGAGCAGCAATTTTAGGAAATTATAGTTTGGGTCTTCAAGTATTGGTAGTTTGTAATTCAATATCAACAATTATTTTTAAATTTATTTTGCCATATGATTCAACAAATGTATCAACACAGCAAGTAAAAAAATATTTGATAATAATATCTATTGGTATTGCAGCTTTAGGTTATTTCTTATTACCGGAAATCATGCCTATCCTATTTCCAGAATATAGTGGAGCAACACATGCAATTCAAATACTTGTTCTTGAAGTAATTCCATCAAGTTTTCTTGTAATTTTCTCGTCAAAGTTTCTTTCCTTAGAAAAGACAGGAATTTTGTTAGTTAGTAATGGGGTAGCATTAACCACCATGATAGTAGGTGTTATTTCGTTAGGAACGATTTATGGAATAACAGGATTGTTTTTGACTATGGTACTATCAACTACTTTCAATGCCTTAGTTTTGATACTTTATTATAAAAAACTGGGATACAATTTCAGTGATATTTAATGATAAAAACTTACCAAAAAATCTAGTCAGATTCGATTGAATCACTAATTATTTTCAAGCCAAATTTTGATATTTTGTGCCCTCGATATGTATCATCAAAGTAATTTTCAAAAGTTCCCTTACCTAAACTTGTTAATTTCTTCTTTATGTCTGCTTCATAAATTTTGTAAAGATCATTAGAAAAACAACATGTATCCCATTTATTGAAAATTTGTACCAATTTTCTTTTTTCTCCGAAAGACGACATTACATAGAATTCTTCATAATTTGCTATCCGGTAGAATTCTGGAACAGTGTGTTCATAATCATAATAATCTGTTTCATCTAGCCTTAGAAAGATTGGGTTTGCGCCTGCAATGGAATATCCATGAGAGATTCTTTCATCTAATGCTGGATAGATTATTGTAGTCCATCCACCACCTGATAGACCAACTAGGTATGTTCTTTCAATATTGAATTCATCTATGATGTAATTAAGAGCGACTGCAATAGGTTCAAAATAAAATTTCAGAGGATGGAATTCATCAGTTTCAAGAAGGTGTAATTGGTTATGAAATTCTAATTTTATTTTACCAAACTCAGGAAAATCGATGACAGGATTTTCATTAAATGCAAGTAACGGCATAGCAATTCCAAGAACACAATATCCCTTACTAAGAAAATGTCTTATTGTATCGATCTCACGTATCCAATCACCGCCATGACCTTCATGATAAATAACTAGCTTGCCGTTCTTTTCATTTGGTTCAAAAAAATAGATTATTGATTTCATTTGATGTTCCATATCTATAGTGAGTCTATTGATTTGTTTGAGATTTTTTAAGTTGGAGTACCTTGAGTCTTTAAAATTATTTTCAATCTTATCTGGCATTCTTTTTGGTAATTCATTACTTCCCCATAAATAATGAATTAATTTTTGTCTTTTTTCTGTTATATCATTCTCATTATTTATTCGAATTAAGGAGTTAACATCATTATCGTAAATATGTTTGACTTCTTCTTTGCTCTCGCTTCTATTGTAATTATATGTGATGCCTTTCTTATTTCTGAAGTAAAATTTTTCAATTTGTTTGAATGGAGCAGATTTAAAATTCCCAACATATACCCCATAAAAAAAACCGCCAATCAATGATAATATTATAGCCGGAATTAATATTTCAATCATAGAACATCATTTCATATATTGGGTAAGACGTTTTTCTGCATCACTAAAAATTACTCCTACAGTACGTAGTAACAGAATATTATTTTTAGTACAAAAAGTTGTGAGTTTTTCAATATAATCCACAAATTTAGAATCAGGCTCACCGAGTTTTTTTAATGAAGAGAATAAATCATCATGATCAAGCATTATAATTTTATTTTCATATGGTAATTTATCCACAATATTGTTGATATTAGAAATTCCCTTAGGACTTTCAATTTTAGGTACAATCTTGGTATGATTTGGTAATTTTTCTAAAAAATTACTAATGATTGATTCATCATCAACATTTGAGATTGCAAGATATTCAATATTTTCATTATTGTTGATTATAGGAATGAGATCATCTATCAAATAACTATTGTCTGGTGGTTTTGTACGATTTATTGGAAGGTCAAGAAAAATCTGATGTGAAGAGTGTTTTTTTAGTATCTTCATCAGTTCTTCAATATTATTAACCCAAGCCAGGTTTATACGAAATATTGCATCTTCTGGAATATTCATATCGTAGTTCGATAAATTTTGGGAGACAATTAACATGATAGCCTTATGGATATGCATTTTTTCATACATTAATCTGTTATTGATAAAAAAGTAGTGTGGATTTATTTATTCTAATTATGATATAAAAAAGAATATGGACCCAAATTTTTTCATTGTTGGAGGCGCAAAGTGTGGAACTACAAATATGTCATATAATTTGATGGAGCATGAAAAAATATTCATGCCAGAATTAAATGAACCATACTATTTTTGTAGGTTAGATGTGCCAAACGACTTTCAGCGTAATTCCATGATTAAAGATAAAACAAAATATTTAGATTTGTTCAAAAACACAAAAAATTGTAAAGCTGTTGGAGAAGCAACATCTGCATATTTACATTGCCCACATGCTGCAGAGGACATCAATAAACATTTTCCCGACGCCAAAATTATAATTCTAATACGAAACCCAATTGATAGAGCACATTCTGCATATTTTTCATATCAATTCATGCACCCTGATCAGAGAAGTTTTGGTGAAATGATAGAGGATCATGAAAATAAAATTAAGAAAAAAGAATTTTTTCTTTATAGTATTCTAGATCCGGGATTTTATTCAAAACATATCAAGAAATTTCAGAGTGTTTTTCCAGCTGAACAAATAAAAATAATTGTCTTTGAAGAATATATCAAAAATGTTGAGTTTACAATTAAATCAATTTTAGATTTTCTTGATCTAGATACTAGTATCACATTTAAGGAACAAAAGAAAGGTGCATACAGAGCACCAAAAAATAAAATTTCAAATAAATTACTGCAGAGTACAGAATTTAGAAATATAGCAACGAAAATTATACCTGCTGTTTACCGACAAAAAATTGGAGACAAATTTCTTGTTAAACAAACAAAAAAGCCTTCAATGTTGCCGCAAGAACGAAAAAATCTAGAAAAAATTTATGAAATAGAGGTTAAAAATTTACAGAATTTATTAAATAGAAAACTACCATGGAAAGATTTTCAATGATTTTTAAACCATTTAATTTTAGTAATATGTTCGTCAGCTAATTCACTTAACACAGAATGATTTTTTTCTAGGAATAATTTCATTTTTGCTTCAGGTATTTCAACATCTACCAAATTCCCACCGTAAAAAAACTCCCTTTTTAATTTTTGCAGAAAATCTGCATAATTAAATTTGGATATATTTTTTTCAAGTAATGTAATGAAGTGATCTAAACTTGATGCTTCTACTTTTTTTGTTAAAGATTCATTGATTAAGTCAGGAAGTTCATGGAGATTTTTTACAGTACTTACTGATGGTAGTATGGAATAATTTAGATCAACAAAAGTAATTGCTGGTTTTCCATAAAATGTAGCCTCAAAACCACTGGTGCCAGCTATAGTCACAAGTAATGAGCAATTTTTGTATAATTCCTCATTTGAAAAATCTGGATGGACTAAAATTACATTGGGAATTTCCATGATCTCTTTGTATTCTGAAGAACTCCTCCATCCTCTAGTAATTTGTATAGGATGCTCTTTTACAACTAGCTTAAAGTTAATCGGTAATGATTTTGCAATAATCTTGATCGCTTCTGTTTGATTAATATAAAATGGAGCAGTTATCAGTAAAGTTCTATCAATTTCTGTATGCAACGGAAAAAAAACAAATTTTTCTGGTAATGCTAAAGTTCTTTTTAGATTATTATTCATAAAGGATTCTCTAATTTTCGTTCTAATTCTGTACATCATACCATGCAAGAGAACTTTTGATTTTGTCCTACCATAGTATGTATAATGTGTTTTAGTATTTTCAGAATCAGAATGAAGAATATATTCTTTAGCAGCTTGTATTAACTCTTGGTTGGTTTTTCCTGGTTTCATAATATTATTCACCAAATATCCTAACAAATCAGAAGATTTCAAATACTGTAGAAGTTGATCGAAATTCCTATTCTTATGTTCCAAACCTTTTGGATCATTGACAATATCTAATTTTTCATGTTCTTGAGTAATCATACAACTTTGTCCCAAAACTGCAAAATCAATAATTTGAACATTCACTCCAGAATTTTTACACATTTCATAGAATAATTCTAAATGATGAAAAGCTGGCATTTTACTAAAAAAGAAATCAGGCTTCACTGTGTCTAAAATATGTTCAAAAAACCTACATTCCTGTTCAAGAATTTTCATCATCTCATTTTTAGAAAATTTATGAAAATTAGAGTAAAGAAAAATTCTTTCGTTTTGGATCAATTTCCATAGGTTAAGTTTGTATTTTTTTTCAAATTTAGCTAAATATTCAAAATCTGGATCTTCTTGCTGTTTTTTTATTTGATCATGAAAAAACCAAATTTTATTAAAATCAACTAATTTTTGGTTTTCAAAAAAAGTTTTTGGGCGTTCTGTTATATCCACAATAGCATACATTTCACAATCAATTTTTTTCTGCAGTGCATGAGAAAGGCAATAATGTGTATAATCAACCCCAAACCAAAAAAGGATCTTATCTACCATGCATTTTACCTTTGATGGTCAAAATTATGAATTAATTATAATATGTGTTGTTATGATTTCATCACCAAAACTGTTATTTTTTCTTGGTAGGTTTAATTTTCATATCCCAGATCTTTTTTGGTAATTTTCCCTCTATCATTTCTTCGAAATTGTCATTTACTATTTTTTGCTTTAAGTAGTTACATGCATCGTCCAATACTGTAAACACCTTATCTATATCATCAAGAGTGTGAGAATAGGAAATAAACACAGGACCTAAAGGAGCCATAAAGATTCCACGCTTAACCATTTCTTGTAATAATAATGATTTTAGAGAAAGTGATTCTTTTTTATTCGAATCAAAACAACGCAGATTCATACGTATTGGATATCCCTCAAGCCTCGAGTCAATTCCATATTTTTGCGTGATTTTATTCCAACCCTCAAATAATTTTGAACCAACGTTCCAACAATGCGAAATAGTATTTTTTGAGATCATTTCATTAATTGTAGCTAGAGAGCCTGCCAAAGACAAAGCCTCCATATTATTTGTAGAAGACACCCAAATTTTTTCAAATATTGTCATAAATTCTGTTTTTCCAGTTATGGCAGATAGAGGCAAACCATTTGCCATTGCCTTCCCAAAGCAAGCTAAATCGCCCTGAATATCAAAATATTTTTGGCCGCCAGATATGTCGAAACGAAATCCAGTTACCACTTCATCTAAAATTAACAATGAATCATTATTACTTGAAAGCTTTCTGACATTTTTTAAAAAATTATTTTCAGGTTTTGTAAAAACAGTTGGTTCTAAGACTACAGCTGCAATTTCATTAGAGTTATCCTCAAATATTTGTTCTAAACCGTCACTGTCATTATATTCAAAAATTTTTATAAGATCTCTATTAAAATCTGGAACACCGCCGTCAAGGCTAACCATAGCAGCCTGCCAATCATGCCAAACTCCACCACTACCACAATATGCAATTTTATTTTTTTTTGTGAGTGCTCGTGCAGCACGTACAGCACCAGTAACAGCATTTGAACCTGACTTTTCAAATTTTACCATGTCTGCGTTTGGAATATTTTTACAAATTAATTCAGATAGTTCTATTTCCACTGGATGAGGTAATGAAAAGAGAATTCCTTTTGTAATTTGTTTAGTTATTGCATCATTAACAATAGGATAATTATGACCTAAAGATATTGGACCGAAGCTACAAAC
>PYIM01115230.1_pt1 | contig 12119 bp, 10 predicted proteins | sample 3577991 | NCBI WGS metagenome assembly PYIM01 (sample SAMN08408024, study PRJNA431606) | Marine metagenome isolate SA_KN192-05_S13_500m, whole genome shotgun...
GACAAATTTTGATAATAATTGGATAGGAATTTCAAAAATTAATTCTGAAGAATCGTCTAGTTATTGTAACGTATTAACTGAAAATGAAAAAGTTGTAGAAATTCGTGACAAACAAAAATGTGATGATTCACATTATGCATTTACTGGTGTTATGTTCATAAAAAATTTTGAGGTATTCTGGAATTCATTAAAAGAAGGAAAAACTATCAACAATGAACATCAATTATCTAATGGATTCAAGGGATTGATGGAAAACCATAGTCTCAATGGAAAACAAAATGATTGGAAGGATGTAGGAGATTGGGAAAAATATCAAAATGTTCAAAAACAGTTTGGTTCTGCGAGCTTGCTAAAAACTAATGAATTTATTTATTTCATTAATGATAGAGTGATAAAATTTTATGCGGATGCTACAATAACAGAGAATAGAGTTAAAAAATCTAAAATCAATGATGAAATTTTTCCAAAAGTCGAAAAAGCCGGAGATAATTTTTATTGGTACCCATTTTGGAGAGGAAAAATTTTGTATTCATGTATTACTCCAGAATTATGTAAAAAACTTCTAAATTGGTTAGATGAAAAGGTCTGGAAAAAACAAGATATAGGATTAGAATTAATGAAAGAAGCTTGTCATGAGTTTTATAGTAAAAAAACATTGGAACGCGTTTCATTATTTAAAAAAAATAATCCAGAATATCATGAACCAAAATTTATCAATGATAAGCAAGTACCACTTGTGCATGAATTACTAGAAAAAATTCCATGGGATCTTATTTCTAATGGAATTCCATGTCTAATTCATGGAGATTTACAATTTCAAAACATATTATATAATTCACAAAAAAAACAATTTCTATTAATTGATTGGAGACAAGATTTTGCAGGTCATACTAATTTTGGAGACCTATATTACGATCTTGCAAAATTGTATGGAGGAATTAAGATGAATTATGATTATATTATGAAGGATTTGTACGATTTTGAGCAAACGAATGAATATGTAAATGTGAATTTTAAGAATTGGGAAAATGATTTTGAGTATCAAAAGCAGTTAGAAGATTTTATTAAAAAAAAAAGGATTTGAGTTAAAAAAGGTAAAACTGTTAACTGGATTAATCTATCTAAATATGGCGGCATTACACCACGAACCTTTTAATTTTGCATTAATGACTATTGGTAGACAGATTATTTTTGATGCTCTAAAAGCTTATGATGTTTATGAATGAAATTCCAACTTTATGCATATCTATTTCAAAAAATCCAAGTAGTTTTGGCTATGTTGTTCACAATGCAGGATACAAAAAACTTGAGTTAAATTATTTTTATATGCCTTTTAAAATTGACGATTTGAAATCTGTAATAACCTCAATGAGAGTATTAGGAATTCGAGGATGCGGAGTTTCCATGCCATTTAAAGAAACAGTAATTCCATTACTTGATGAACTTGATCCAATTTCAAAAAAAATTAAATCTGTTAATACAATTGTAAATAATCATGGAATATTGAAAGGGTATAATACTGATGTGGTTGGAGCTTTTGAAGCACTGAAAAAATGTGATGTGGATTCGGACGATATAATTTTAATTTTAGGTTCAGGAGGAGCCACAAGATCAATTTTGAATGCATTGCAAAAACTTTCAATAAAAAAAATATTTGTATGTAGCAGAAATTCTAAAACTGCACTTGCTTTAAAAGATGAATTTGGAATAAACGTTATTCCGTGGGAAGAAAGAAATGACTTCGATGCAGATTTACTAATAAATTCAACACCAATTGGAATGAATACTACAGATCCTACACCGCTTACTGAAAATGTTATTAAAAAATTTAAAAAAGTGATGGATGTGATTGTTACTTTAAAAAATACAAAACTTATCGAAATTGCAATAAAAAATAATAGCAAAGTTTCTGATGGAAAAATAATGAGTCTTTATCAAGCGGCAGAACAATTTAGGTTATACACTGGGATGACACCACCAATCAATGTAATGAAAAAAGCTGCGGATGATTATTATGAGGAAATGTAAATGTCTATAGAAATTAAAAAAATCGATCAAATCAAAACTGTAAAAAAACCTTGGGGTTATGAAAAATGGATTGCAGATGGATATCCAGATTTTAAATATGCATTAAAAGAGATTCTATTTCGTTCAGGATATAAGAGTAGTATTCAATTTCATGCACATAAAGAGGAGACAAATTATATTTTAAAGGGTAAAGGTATTCTGTATTATTCAAAAAATCCCATAGATATAAAAAAATTTAACGAAAAAAAATATTCCAAAGAAGAGCTTGATCAAACTATTAAAACTCTAGAAAAAAAAGAGATTACATCAGGTAATGTTTTCCACATAAAACCAGGTACCATTCACAGAGTAGAAGCAATAGATGATCTGTTGTTAATTGAATCATCGACAATAGAATTAGACGATGTTTACAGATTAAATGATGAATGGGGACGAGATCATGGGAAAATTAACAAAGAACATTCAGAAAGTTTGAAAATTTATAAAAATGATATTTTTAAAGAGCAGATTGCGAGATACGATTTTGCGAAAACATTCGCTAAAGGAAAAATATTGGATGTTACAATGGGAAAATTCATGGTATACCATGGAGCACATTTACTATTAGAAAATGGTGCAAAGGAAGTTTGGAACGATGATTTTTTAGATAATAATACATCATGTTTTATTCGAAAATTTAATGATGATAAAACCATATGTTTTATGAAAATTGAAAAAAATGATGATGAAAAATTTGATGTAATACTCAGTAATCAAATCATACAATATGAAAAAGAAGCTCAAAAAACAATAGAGCGCTATGTAAACTCATTATCAAAAAATGGAATTTTAATTATTTCAACATATAATTCAAAAAATAAACTTTACAAAAACGATAAGACTGATTCAAGAAAAATTAACGGCTTTACAAAAAATGATTTTCAGAATTTACTGGAAAATCATTTTGAAAAAGTTTCAATTTTTTCTCAAAGAAATATCACGACTAGTGATTTAATAGGTAAAAATACGAAGGAGATCTCTATAATTAAAGACGATCTTCGTTCATCTTTAGGAAAAATGTTGTTGAGATTTGATAAAAAATCAATTTTTTATAAAAAATATCTTCAAGATTCTATTTCTAGAATTGATAAGTCGGCAGAAAAGTTTTCAGATGGAGCTAGCGACATTGACTACAAACCATCCGAATTTAAAGAGAGTGATAATCCACTATTTTTTATTGCAGTTTGTAAAAAATAAATTTGATTTTACGCTGGTGTTTTTTCAATATATTTAGTTGCAATAACAACAACTAATGCCTGAACTGATGATGAAATAAGAAGTACAGAGACTAAACCTACTATTCCAAATAAAGGACCTAGTGTGATAAAACCTATAAAAAATATTCCAGTGGAAATCATGTTACTAATCAAAACAAATCGGCTTTTTTCAGAGGCCAACAATTTTGAGATGTATAACATAGAAATGGTAATTGGTATAACAACAAAACTTGCAAATCTTATTCCATCTACTACATGTTCAAATTTTGGAAAAAGATATGGAATGACAAGTGGCAAAACTGTCATTCCGAGAAATGCAATTACAATAGACACTAGAATTGAAATTCTTTTAAGTTTAGTTGTAATCTGCCCGCTGGAATCCTGTGGTAAAACATACTTGTAGACTATAGTACTGATTATTGTTAAACCTGCAATAATTTGCAATATTAGAGCATATTCGCCTAATAAACTAAATCCTAAGAGTGGAGCGATAATTAATTTGTCAAGTTGTCCATTTACAGCAGTTGATATCATTATTATATAATTATTAAAAACGAATCCTTTTTTTTCTTGAAGTAGCCCAAAATTAATTTTTGTGCTTTGTATTTCAGAATAAATAATTTTTGAATATGGTAAATAGCTTAATGCCAAAGCAAATAGAATTGATTCAAACCCAAAAAAGTGATAAAAAGAAATACCTAGAGAAAATAATAATAGTTTTTGTAATAAAAGTAATTTGGAATATTTGGAAAAACATTTTTTGCCTAAAATAATTCCATTTGCAATTTCAGGCAACATAAATGCGATAATTAAAAATCCAATATCAAATTTGGAAAAAATTATCATAGTGATTAAAACACTAATTGCGCCAAGAATTAACGAGATGAAAATTAACGTTGATTGTATTTTTACATTTTTTGCAGTATAAACTGTTAAAACTTGAGAAGTTCCAAATAGAGAAAATATTTGTGCTATTCCTGCGATCCCAAGAAAATATTGAATTTCTCCATAATTTTCAGGTCCCATTGATGCTGCAATATAGAACCAAAAAAATGAAGCTATACCGGTTCCTAAAATATCACCTACTCCAATTTTAGCTAAATTTTGGTTTTCCTTTGCAAAATCTGTTATCTTATCCCAAAAATGCATCTTAATTTCTTTTCACATGTGAATTTTCAGCATCAATATTAAAATAATTACTACTTTTTTTGACATACCACTAGATACCAGTGATAATTATATCCAAAACAATCATCTTCAATAGAACCAAAAATAAAATTTTTAAATTTTTTTGAGAAGGCATCTTTGATTTCTTTTTCATTTTTAAAATATCGCAATATCTGACCGTTTCTAATCTTTAATGGATCATTTTTTATTATGCAATACCCAGGTTTTATTTTTTTAGAGCCTTTAAAATAATGAAACGCCAATTTGGGTATAGCCATGATTAAATGCCCATTTTTTTTCAAGACTCTTGCATATTCATCAATATGTAAATCAAAATCTAAATTCTCACCCATATAATATACAGAATTCCAAGATAACAGGTAATCAAAGAAATCATTATCAAAGTTTATTTCAGAGTTTGTTCCAATTTTTAATGTTGATTTAATTTTAAATTTTGAGAGATTTTTCTTAGTTTTGTTGACTATTTCTTGAGAGATTTCAGTTCCATAAGTATCAAATCCACATTGATTTAAAAATACAAGATTTCTTCCATCTCCACAACTTACATCACAAATTTTTTTATTCAAAAATTTTTTCTTTGATAATTTTAATTTTGGATAATCGCCTTTAAAAATTCTGATAACATATTCAGCAGGATATGCAATATTTTTTTGATTCAGAAATGTTTTATTGTATTTTTTTTTTAATTTTGAATCCATGATCTTCAGCAACTATTAGTCTAATTAAATTCTTGTTAAGAATTATCTCCAAATTTTTGAAATTCAATTTTCTCTTCATCAAATATACAATTTGTTGAATTTAGTACAAAATCTAAATGATAATTTGTTTCAATTGTACCTCCAAGAGCAATGTTAGAACCAAAACCAAAATGAATTGTTCCTAAACATCCTTCGTCTAAAAGCATTTTTCCAGTTAATTCTGCCTTATTGTTTAAACCAATTCCAAATTCCCCCAAAAAGACAGAATTGGATTTTAGTCCGAGAATATTCGAAATTTTTTGTACAACTGATTCTTCACCAGATATATCATTTATTTTTCCATCACGTATTTTCAAAATAATTTTTGATTTCAGTAATCCAATTTTTGGATGTGGAATGGATCCATCTACAACAATTATCCCATTTGATTTATCTTCAATTGGAGCTATATTACACTCAATATCTGGGGGAGATCCCAATTTTATATCTGAATTAACATAACCTGGTGCAGAGTTTCCTTTTCTGCCTGATACTACTAATTCCATGTCAGTTCCTGATTCAGTTTTAATTTTGATGGTCTTTGCTTTAGATAATTTTTCAGATAAGCGGAAAGCATTTTTTGCTAATTTTTTGAAATTCACGCGTAAAGATGGGTGTTTTAAAACAAACTCTGAATAATCTGGTAAACTTAGATAACGACTTCCAAATTTTTCAGATTCTATTCTCTCTTTAGAATGTGCCATAGAATTTTTTGTCAATCCAATTATCAAATCAGATGAATTCATTAAATTAGAAACAGATTTTGATAAACTCTCACCATGAGATTTTAAAGGTTGGATGGTAACGTGAGTAACTGAATATTCTTTTGCATTTAATATTTTTTCAAAATAATTACCGATAACCGCAGTTTCATTATCAGATATAATTAAAACAGATTCATCATGTTGTAAATTACCTAGCTGTAAAGTAATAATCTCTACTCCCTGAATTAATTTGGGATCAATTGAACTTTCAGCAGATTTTGTCATTTCAAAATGATGTGGATTTAATTAGTTTTCTTATAAAATTCAAACCAGTTTTCACTCTTTTCATGTTTTCAGAACCAATCGAAATTCGGATAAAATTATCACAGCTATCTCCATAACCTATCCCAGGAACAACACTAACACCATATTTTTGTAATAGTTGCGAACAAAATTCCTCTGAATTTAATTTTGAGTCAGCAATTGAAGCAAAGATATAGAATGTTGTTTCTCCGGGAAGGAATTTTAAGTCATTTTTATTCATAAAATTAATTATTTGTTTTCTTTTTTCAATTAATTTTTCAATCTGTGGTTTTGTTATCTGAATTATTTCATCAAAATGTTTTTCAATATAATATTCAAGCATTGTTGGAGGACAAGTTATCAAATGTTGATTAATTTTTAAAATCTGATTAATCAATTTTTCATTTGTTATAATATATCCTAATCGCCATCCAGATATTCCAAAATTTTTAGAAATAGAATTTATAATAATTGAATTTTCTTTTTTTACATCTAAATTTCCAAATGAAATAAAACGATCTTGATTATGTACAAAATCACTGTATGCTTCATCAGATAATATATACAAATTATATTTTTTGGCTAAATTGTAAAGATAGGACATTTCTTCTAAGCTATATAATTTTCCTGTAGGATTATGAGGATTATTAATAATGATTAATTTTGTCTTAGGAGTTATGTAATCTTCAAAATCATAAATTGATTTATGTAATGGAATACGAATTGGATTCCCATGTGCTAATTTGATTTGTTCTGGAAAGCTAACCCACGCAGGCTCGTGAATTAAAACATCATCTCCAAAATCCAGTATTGCAATGAGACACATGTATATCGCAATCTTAGAACCGGCAGTAATCAGTATCTCATTTTCATAATCAAATGACACATCATATGTTTCTAAAAAATACTCCTGAAGTTTTTTTCTTAATTCAGGAATTCCTTTTGAATGTGAATAGTGATAGAGTTTTGGGAATGGTAAATCATCAAATGAAAAAAGTGGTATGTCAAAAAATGCTTCTCCTAAAGACATAACAATTACGTCTTCACCCTTCCTTTGTTTTTCATACACTTTAGTATTATAACGAATGGATGTCGCTTCGATACTTTTTGTAACAATTTTTGAAAGTGGAAGATTTCTTGGTTTCAATTTTATCTTTTTTGACTTTTTAGAAGACTCGTTAACTTGTTTGGAGTTTTCTAGCCAAGATCTAATCTTATTTTTTTGGATTTTGCCATAAGTTGCGTGTGGAAATTGTTTTAGGTTTACAATACGACTTGGTTGTTCTAAAGTTGAAAGATTTTTTTTACAGCTTATATTCAGAGCGTCTTTGATTTTTTCAAAATTTTCGTTTTCGTTAATTCTAATTACAGCAATTATTTCTTCTCCTTGAAATTTATGTGGAATCCCTACTACAGCACATTCTAAAACATGTTTATTTTTATGGAAAATATTTTCGATGTTTGCAGGACTAATGTTAATCCCACCACGGATAATAAGATCTTTTTTTCTACCAGTAATGAATAAATTCTGATGAATAATTTTCCCTAAGTCACCTGTTTCAAACCATCCTTGTGAAAGTTTTTTTGAATTAGTTTGATTTGCAAAGATTTCTGTTAAATATGGTGTCTTGACAAGAATTTCACCTTCATCACCATTAGAAATTTCTTTTCCTTGTTTATCTACAATCCTAATTTTTACATTAGGAAGTACTTTACCTAATCCTGAATTAGATGAATAGTTTTTTGGGTTAACTGTAGATACAAATAATGTTTCTGAAAGGCCATAATTTTCAAAAATTTTTACGTTATAATTTTTTTCAAATGCTTGTTTTACGGATTGAGGCAGTGGCGCTGTTCCAGATAATGCTAATCGTATGTTTTTTTTACAATAAATTTTTCCTTTTTTTGTACGATCTAACTCTAATAAAATGGACATTATGCTTGGAACTAACCATAATGTGTTAACATGATTTTTAATGATGGGATCCCAGAACGATACTGCAAGAGCAGGATTGAATACGGTGGTCAATAAAACACTTGAATTCAGAACATATGGCAGAATTAGTAAGTTGTAATATCCTCCAAGATACATTAATGAAAGCATATTACAAAACCGATTTTGGCTATTGATGCCCACTATTTTTCCAAATAATTGTGCATTATGAACAAGATCTTTTATTGTATGTGGGATGGCTTTTGGCTGAGATGTCGTACCTGCAGAATACACTACACACATTTCATCATTTTGATTAACATTTTGAAATGAAATAAATTCATTAATTTCTGGTAATGCGTTAACATCAATAAAATAATCATGATGAGAATTTTTCTTTTTAGATTCGAAATAATCTAAATGGATTATTTTTAAATAATTCATAGATTTTGAATTAAATTTTTCTTTTGTATTCTCATTAATGATTATACCCTTAGAATTACTATTTTTGATTATATGATTAATTTCATTATGTGTCATCGTAGAATTTACGGGAACCACTGAAATTCCTGAATACAGGCATCCAAAATAAAAATAAATTGTTGAAATCGAATTGTCAAGAATGACGGTAATTCTATCCCCTTTTTTAAAACCAAAATCTTTTAATAATTTTCCAATTCCTTTAGCTTTTTCATCTAGAGTTTTATATTGTATTTGTTTTCCAGAGTGCGAATCAATTAGGAATGTACGGTTGGAATTTTTTTTAGGAATTTGTTTGAAAGTGGTTATTGCATTAGTTTCAATCATAAATCATCATAATTTTTTGAAATTGTTTCAATAGGTACTATAGTTTTAGTTCTATTTTCATTATGTTTAGGAGGAACGGATGTAAAGCCCATTAATTTTTTTTGTTTTTTATTTAATTTATTAAAAATTCTTTTACCACATTTAGTAAAATCAAAAGTAGGTTTTATCCACCATCTAGAATAATATGCAATTATGCCCCATCTTTTTTGATTATTAAGATTAGATCCGACATCATGCCATGTTTGACCAAGTACATAAATTATTGAGCCCTTTGGGGCACAAACCTGTATTCGATTATTTGCTGTCTTCTTTTTTACATTTTTTGGATCTTTACCAGAGGTATGAGTAAAAGGCCAAACAATAGTACCTCCATTTTTTACAGTAAAATCATCTATACATAAAGTTGCAACAATTTGAAGAGTGCTTTTAAAATCAGCTATAGGTACTCTTGAATCAATATGTGTTCTAGAACCACCAGTTTTTCCAGGCAAGCTTGCATTAAAATTACTTAAAATGAATTCATCCTTTAAAACTTTTGAAATAACATTCATTACTTTAGGTAATGAAATTTTATTCAGAAAAATTTCTGGCTTTTCTAGATGTACGTTTGTTATCACAATTTGGGAACTTGTAGAATGCAAAGTCCCCTTTTTTTCTTTTTCTAATTTTAATGAATCTAAAGCTTGGGACATCTTAGTACAATCTTTTGAGGAAATAACATTTTCTTGAACAGCGTACCCATATTTTTCAAGATGTTTTAAAATATCCATTTTGTTAAGTAAAATTGTATTTTTTGATTATAAAAAACATTAGTACAAATTCTATTTTTTATGTTAATCCATGAATAGTAAAATTTTATATAAAATCCTAAAAAAGAAATTTCATAATTAGTAATAAATAATATTGAGTAGAATTGATTTTTCTTTATGGAACCTAAAATGTGGCTAATCAACTGGTTTGAAAAAAATTCTCTTGCTACAGGGATAAATATGAAAAATAGTTTAAAAGAGAATTATTTTGAAAACGGATGGATTGATTCTTTGAAATTTATTGAATTAATAACGCAAATAGAAGAGAAATTTGGGATAAGATTTTCAAATGATGAATTCCTAGATAGGAAATTTTCTACAATTGAAGGACTAACAAAAATAATTGAGAGAAAAAATGAAAAAAAATGAATATGAATATGATGATATAGTTTATGCATTAAAAAATGTTGGATTAGAGAAAGGAGATTCAGTTTTTATTCATAGTAATTTGGGATTTTTTGGAAAAATGAAGGCTGCAACTGTTTCCGATGATTATAACAATTTTTTTAAAAATGCAATTTTTGAAATAATTGGAGAAAATGGAACGTTAATCACTCCAACGTTTTCATTTTCATTTTGTAATTCAAAAAAATTTGACGTGGAGCAAACTCCAGGAGTATGTGGAATGTTTTCTGAATTTATACGTAAAAATAACATGTCTATGAGATCTAATGATCCAAATTTTTCAATATCCGCAATAGGAAAATATGCAAAATTTTTTACAGAGAATTGTTCATCACATTCTTTTGGGCAGTCTTCATTTTGGGAAAGATTTTTAACAAAAAAAGGTAAAATTTGTAATTTTAATTTTGATTCTGCATCTACATTATTCCATCATATAGAAAAAATATTAAATGTCAGTTATAGATTTGATAAAAAATTTCAAGGTGAATTAAAAATCGGGGATAAGTTTGTTGAAAAAGAATTCAAGCATTTTGTTTATAATAAAAATAAACCAGAACATGCACCTAACTTTGAAAAATTTCATAATAAAGCGATGAAATTAAAAAAAGTGAAAATATCTAATTTAGGTAGAGGGCAGATCACATGTATCACCGCAGAAGATACGTTAGAAATCATAAAAAATGAAATAGTAATTCAACCAAACTTTTTGATTACTGGTGATATTGAATGAATGATCTATTTATGATTCAATGAGATTAATTCAACAATTTCACCGCAAGTGTTTTTACAAAAAAATATCGCAACTTTATTTCCGCCTACATTCAGAAATTCTATATCAGTAGTAAAATAACCATCATCGTCTAAAGATTTTTTTTCAGAAACAATTGAATTTGTTATTAAAGCAAGACAAGAAACACCGTGATTATTCAAAAATGGCGCGTTAGTTGGTTTTTTAATTAACTCAAGTTTGTATTTCTTTTCACTAGTCAACGAATCAAATTTTATATTAAATTTATTTTTAGTTTCAGAAATTGGAGAAAAACCAAATTTTTTCCAAAAAATCATACTTTTGTTAATGTCTTGAGTAAAAACTTTAAGATTTAAAAATTCAAAATCTTTTGATGTATCAAAAAAAGTTTTCTCTTGTATATCATTTTCAATAAAATGTAAGAATTCAGAATCACTTATAGAAGAATTAATAATTTTAGGTTGCAAAAAGGTATGGTCTACCATGTTAGTTTCATCATATTGAACAATCTCAAGATTGCAATTTTTTTTAGATTCAAGTAATGCAATTTTATGAAAATCTGGAAAATTAGTCATTAAGTTTTTTTTTATTTTTAGATTTTTTTGCTTATTTTCTAAGAATTTAGTTGTGTAACCTAATTTATGGAGATTTTTTATTGTCATTTCAAAGTTGATGGTTGAAATTGTCACATGCGCAATTTGTAAAATCAATTTTCCATATATTATAGATTAATTTAGCATTTTAAGAATAACTATCAATGAGTAATCAATCTAATATTTTATTAGGATAAACAAAATCTGCAAATATATGAAATTACTAGTAACTGGTGGATTAGGCTTTATTGGAAGTAATTTTATTCAAAAAATTTTGAATCAACATTCTGATTATGAGATTATTAATGTAGATGCAGAATTGAATGGTTCGAATCCAAAGAATCTTTCACAAATACAGGATCATAAGAATTATGAATTTGTTAAAGGTAATATCACAAATAAAAAATTGATGGAAAAGTTGATAGAAAATTGCGATGCTGTAGTAAATTTTGCAGCGGAGTCTTTTGTTGATAGAAGTATAAATGATGCAAATCCATTTTTGGTATCTAACATAAGAGGTGCATTTACAATTCTTGATATAATAACGAAACAAAATAAACGAATGATCCAAATATCAACTGATGAAGTTTTTGGTAGTCTGGATAAGA
>PYIM01060996.1_pt1 | contig 11713 bp, 13 predicted proteins | sample 3577991 | NCBI WGS metagenome assembly PYIM01 (sample SAMN08408024, study PRJNA431606) | Marine metagenome isolate SA_KN192-05_S13_500m, whole genome shotgun...
ACAAACAGTAACAAATCCAGTTAAATTTTTTCACACTTTTATTTTTCAGTTTATTAATCCAAAAGGCGTTATAATTGCTGTTATAACTATTTCAACTTTTGTTGAAACAGGATCAAATTATTTATTTCATTCAATAGTAGTTATAGCGGTATCATTTTGCTGCGCTATAACAAGCATAACAAGTTGGTGTTTGCTGGGAAAATTTCTTAGAAGATTTGCAACAAATGAAAAATTTATTCAGATCTTTAACTATGTCATGTCCTTTTTGCTTATTGTTTGTGTTATAATGTTTTACTTATAAAAAATGAAAATAAATAGTAAAGACTCTTTTAAATCTTTAAAAAAAATAAAAGTAGATACAAAAATTTATAATATATTTAGCCTTAAAGAAGCAGAAAAGCATGGGTTAGAAGGAATTTCAAAACTGCCTAAATCGTTAAAAGTTTTATTAGAAAACCTCTTGAGATTTGAGGATCATAAGACTGTTCAAAAAGAACAAATTTTATCTATTAAAACTTGGTTAGAAAAAAAAAGTTCAAAAACCGAAATTGCTTTTAGACCAGCCAGAGTCCTTATGCAAGATTATACAGGAATACCAGCGGTAGCTGATCTTGCGGCAATGCGTGATGCAGTAGTTAATTTTGCTGCAGAATCGTTTGTTGACAGAAGCATTAACGACGCCAATCCATTCTTAGTATCTAACATAAGGGGTGCGTTTACAATACTCGATATAACAACTAAACAGAAGAAACGAATGATTCAGATTTCTACTGATGAAGTTTTTGGAAGTTTATCTAATGGAACTGCTACCGAAGAATCTAAATTTAATCCATCAAGTCCATATGCCGCAACAAAGGCTGCCGCCGAACTTTTAATCAATTCATACTTCATTACACATGGTTCTGATGTTGTTATAACTCGATGTACAAATAATTACGGACCAAGACAATTCCTAGAAAAATTAATTCCAAAAACTATCGTATTAGCTTATAATGATAAAAAAATTCCTGTTTATGGGAACGGTTCAAATATTAGGGATTGGATCTTTGTTGATGATCATTGTGATGCAGTTCATCTTGCTCTTAAAAATGGCAAATCTGGTGAATCCTATAATATATCGGCTAATAATGAAATCAGTAATCTGACTGTTATAAAAAAAATTCTTGAACTTATGAATAAATCGGAAGAACTTATAGAATTTGTTGAAGATCGACCTGGACATGATCTTAGATATAGTATGGATTCTAGTAAATCTATGAAAAATCTTGGCTGGAATGTAAAATCAAACTTTGAAGATGGTTTAGAAAAAACCATTCAATGGTATCTTGAAAACCCTGGAATTCTCAATAATATCTCAAATGCTTTGGAACCAACACCATGGAAAAATTCTAATTAATTCACTAAATTATGGAATCATAGAAAATGAAAGGAATAATTCTTCATGGTGGTCATGGTACCAGATTGAGACCTCTAACTCACACAGGACCAAAACAACTCTTACCAATAGCGAATAAACCTATGTCTGAATACTGCATGGAGTCTATACGAGAAACTGGTATTACTGACATTGCAATAATAATTGGCGGATTAGGTTCTAACAAAGTTAAGGAATATTATGGAGACGGCAAAAAATTTGGTGTCAATATTACGTATGTTGAACAAGATGAACCAAAAGGAATTGCCCATGCTATCTATCTATGTAAAGATTTTGTCAATAATGAAAAATTTCTTGTATTTCTTGGTGATAATATAATACAACGTCCAATATCTGGTTTTATAGAGAATTTTAAAGAATCGAATTTTGATGCTACACTATTACTCTGCAAAGTTGATAATCCTTCAAGCTTTGGAATTGCACAAGTAGAAAATAAAAAAATTATAAAAATTACTGAAAAACCAAAAAATCCTTCATCAAATCTTGCAGTAACCGGAATCTATCTACTAACGCCCAAAATATTCACGATCATAGAAAACCTCAAGCCATCTTGGAGAAATGAATTAGAAATTACTGATGCATTGGACATTCTTTTAAATCAAAATGACAATCTAAGTTTTGAAATTATTACTGATTATTGGAAAGATACTGGTACTCCGGAAGATATTATTCATGCTAATGGAGAAATCATCAAAAATATGCATGAATATTTCTATGGCAAAAAATCAGAAAATACAAAAATTTCTGGCAAAGTGTTAACTGGAAAAAATTCTGTTATAGCAGAAAATACCATTATTACAGGACCTGTAATAATTGGAGAAAATTGTAAAATTAATTCAGGAGTTATTATTGGACCTAATACTAGCATAGGAAATAACTCAATAATTAATCGAGGAAATATTGAAAATTCAATCATAATGGAAAATTGTGAAATAGACTCCACAGCAAAAATACGAAATAGTATAATTTCGAATAACTCAAAAATTATTCAATCTGATCAATCAAATAATGAAAAAATCTTTTTACTTGGAGAAGGAACGAAAGTTTATCTCTAAACCTAATTTTTTATTATCATAGCTTGTGATCCAGTTAATTCGATCATATGTACCTGGTTCTCATTTTTAAATTCTCTAAAAGCTTTCTGAATTCCATCTGAATGATAATCATGTATTAGAATTATTCCTCCTTGTACCATCTTTGGGAAGAAAAATCTCAAAGAATCTATTGTACTCTTATACAAATCTACATCTAAATGTACAAAACAAAATCTTTTATCAACAATTTCTTTCCCTGACTCCGGAAATTTTCCTTTTATGATATGTACATTTTCATATTTGTTTAACAATTCTTTTATTGATTCTACACTTGTATTACTAAATTGATTTTTATACCAATGTTTTTCACCAAAATGTGTATCATCATCTGATAAATCTGGCAGTCCTGTGAATGTATCAAAAAGATATAATTCTTTTTCTTTCTTTACTTCACAAATCAATTTAGCTGATCCACCTTGAAATACTCCTACTTCTGCCAAATCCCCTTCAATAGCTGTTTGAGTTTTTACAATGGAGTAAATCATAAAGGCTTCATAAGGATAAAATGCAAAATCAACATCTTTCTTGATCTCTTTGATTAATTCTACAATTTCTTTGTCTTTATAAAATGATAAAAGTTTGAATTGAAATATAGTTGCAAATTTACTTAAAATCCCACCCACGCTCTTTGAATTATAAACAATCTTTCTTGTCTTATCTGCCATAATCACTTACAAATTAATTAATAATTTAACATTATTACTAGTATATTTCCTGCGTCTTCAATATATTACACTCTACTAACGATTTATCAAATTGACGGTATATGAAGAAAAACCTCTTGTTAGTATAATTATACTGAATTATAATGCAGGTAAATTACTCGAAGAATGTATAGATTCTATCTATAAGAGTAATTACAAAAATTTTGAGATTATAGTTGTTGATAATAATTCAAAAGATAATAGTCATATAGCGTGTAATGAAAAATTCTCATCAATCAATCTAATAGAGAATAAAAAAAATTTAGGTTATTGTGAAGGAAATAATGTTGGGATACGAAGTTCCAATGGTAACTTCATAGCAATTCTTAATCCTGATACAATTGTTGATCCTAATTGGATCGATGAATTGCTTCTTGGATATCAAAAATTTGGTGATGGAATATACCAACCAAAATTTTTAACTATTGATAATGAGTCAATTATCCAAAGTACTGGAAATATGATCCAATTATTTGGTTTTGGATATTCAAGAAACAAAGGTGATCAAAATGAAAAACAATTCAACAGTATAGAAACTGTCAATTATGCATCTGGAACATGTTTATTCACATCTAAACAAATACTCACACAATTAGATCTCTTTGATTCATTTCTATTTGCTTATCATGATGATCTAGATCTTTGTTGGAGAGCCAGTATGCAAGGAATAAAATCATATTATGTTCCCACCTCTATTGTATTTCATCCTTCAGAAGGATTTAGTTTTAAATGGAGCAATCTCAAGTTTTTTCTTTTGGAGAGAAATAGATTATACTGTCTGTTTACGCACTACTCTAGAAGTACATTTTTAAAATTTCTTCCTGCATTAATACTGGTAGATATAGCTGTTGGTTTTTTTTATTTGAAGAATGGGTTATTCACCGAAAAAATCAAGGCTTCATTAAATATATTAAAAAATTTCAGGAAAATTAATTCTCCATATATAGAAATTCAGAAAAAAAGAACTGTTGATGATAAAACAATAATTTCACATTTTAAAAATGAAGTGATTTTACCTAAAGGAATAAATCTAAAAAATAAAATTCCATTTAATTCTACACTAAGATTCCTATCAAAATTATGTAGACTGGTAATTTAATTTTCTTTTTTTGATAATGCAATTGCTATTGCATATTCATTTTCATGAGAAATTGAGGTAGTAAATTCGTATTTTTCTTTAGAGTTCTCTAATTTTATTTTAGGTCTTGAGTTAGAATGAAATGTTTCAATCTTATTGAAAACTAAATTTTCATTAATTGATTTTTGTACAGCTTCTTTTAAAGCAAATTTACCTGCAAAATGTGGGTATGGATCGATAAACCTCTTACAATATGATATCTCTGATTTAGTAAATATTTTCTCATAGAAACTTTGATTCTCAAAAATTTTCTTCTTCCTGAATCTCTCTATCTTCACAATATCTATGCCTATTTGTTGATTTTCAGGCAATCTTATCACTTCTGTTCTGCGAACTCTATCAAATTACAATTTGTATTTTTCATATCAAGTAAAACAAATGCAATTAATCTTCCTTCAAAACCTTTAGTTGGCTCCACAATTATCCTTGCGCCATTATTCTTCATTTTTTCAATCTCCTCAACTATATTTTCAACTTCAAAACATAGATGATGAAAACCTCCTCCTAACTCTGAAAATTTTTTCACGGGTGAATCATCTTTGATTGGTTCAATTAATTCAATATACACACTAGATGTTTTTAAAAAGCAAACGTTTACTCTTTGCGATTCTACTTCTATTGGAATCGATGTCTCTTCAAAATCTAAATATTTTGTTAATTCTCCAAGTGATTCTTGAATATTTTTAACAACAATTCCGACATGATGTAATTTCATCTATTCACACCTAATTCCATATTTAACAAATAATTTCTTAATATCTCCAATTTTTTTAATCTCTAATGTTTCGTTAAGATCAAATTTTACATCAAATTCATTTTCAATTTCATCTAATAATACATAAAAATTAAATGAATCCCATTCTTCTAGATTCTCTGTACTGCTATCGTCGTTAATCCTATCAAGATTAACATTAAACACCTTTGATACAATATCATATAATTTTTTACTCATTTTTAACCATCTTAATATGTTCCACTTTTTTTATTGTTTGTTCTGTATCAAAAACCCAAAAATTTTCTTCTTCTTTGAAACCAAATTCTTTATAAAAATTTTCAGCCGGTTTATTTTTTGCAGTTGGAATAAACTCTCCTTTAATTTTTTTAATATTATCTCTTTTCGCTCTTTCAATTAGTTGACTCAGCATGGCATCTTCAACTCCTCGTCCAATTATCCTACAACTTAGCAAAAATGTATCAATTATCCATTCCGTTTCTTTTTTCTTTATGATATACGCTCCAGTAATACCATTATTCCCAAATTTATCACTAACTTCGATGCATTCCACAACATAATTTTTATCATCTGAAAAAGATGATATTTGTTCTTGTTGGTATCGTTTTGTTGTAAGATTAAATTGATTTGTCTTCAACGTCAACTGAGAAATTCTTGGAACTAAAAAATTATCTGCCTTTTTTATTGTAACTTGAATATTCATCTGTTTGAGAAATTCATTAATATCCCCAATTTTATGCTCAAATTCAACCCTTTTACGTTGACCCAGATACATATCCTTTCTTTTTACATCTTCATCAGTAATCTTCAATGATTCAAATACATTCATCTCTGTCAGAACATGTGCAAATTTTGCTGAATCACTTGGCAAATCTATTACGAGAACCTGTTCCAATTGTTTTTTTATAAATTCTCTATTTATTGGATCATCATCAAAAAATACAAAACTATCTAATCCAATATTCAATTCTCTTGAAATTTCATAAAGATTGGTAACTTTATCATTCCAATTAATTTTAATACATCCAAAGTTTTCCTCTCTTAAAATCATGTTCGGATGCTCTTTAACCACTTTTATTGCATCATCAAAGTTATTTTTACTATTAATAGCTAGAATAATGCCCCTTTGATTCAGTGCTAATAATCTCTTTTGAAATTCTACAAATGAACGACCTATTGGGTCATCGCCCAATTTGATATTCTCAAATCCATCTTCTCCTACAACACCTCCCCACAATGTATTATCTAGATCTAATACTATACATTTTTTTGTAGTACCTGTAATTGCAGTAACATATCTCATCATTTCATCCACAAATTTTGGAATATACTCAATTGAAATTTTTATATCTCCAGAAAAAAACTGGTTATAATTAAAAATATTCTGTTCACCATATCTCTGAATAAATTGATTAAAATCAAGAATAGATATTAATAATTCATCTTTAACTTCATGTTTTATTCCAATATTAATTTCTCTAACAATTTCTTTTACACCAACCTTTTCATTTTGGTCGCTTATTCCGTATGGGCTATATGTTGGAATCTGTAACTCAGTAAGAATTACACGCGAGCCTGAATTCTTAATTATCATTCTAATCAAATTTGTAATCTCATGAATTTTATTTTTTACAAAATCTTCTTTTTCTGAGATGGATAATGAATATGGATAAAAAAATAATTCTCCTAGAATGTGTCTGACATCCAAAATCAAAAATGTCAATTCTGGTTTAAATCTATAAAATTTTGAATCATTTTCTAGAATTTCTTGATTATATTGATTATAATCTCCAACATATGTCATACATTCAATTTTTTTCTTTTTACACTTTACACGCATTGTTTCTTCAAAACCATTAATTGTAAAACTAGCCAAAAAGGCAATACGTAATTTCTTCTCTAAGCTTCCAGTTTTGATAGTTTTTGCCTCATTCAAAAAATAGGCCAAATTTTCTTCATTTTTCATGTTAATAGAACAAAAACTCCCTTGAATTTAGAATTTATCACACAAAGTTAACCTTCATTTGCTTAGAAATATTTAGATATATTGAACTAAGCTCGCGTTTGTGAGCAATTTCAAAGAATTATCTGAAAATACATTTAAAATTAATGAAGAAGAATTAATGGAATACTATGGATATTCTGGATTAGGCGGAAAAATCAAATTAAGATTCAATTATCTGAATTCATGGTTCTTACATAACCTTGCATTTCATTCCACACATTCTGGATTTGCAATTAAAATGCAAAGATCTAGAGGTGTAAAAATAGGTTCTAATTGTCATTTCAATCCTTACGCATTCATTGATCTGATTTATCCTAAACTCATTACTATTGGTGATAATGTGACGTTAGGCTCTTATTCCATGTTATTCGCTCATAGTAATCCAACCGCTAATCTCTTTTTAAAAAAAGGTGAATATCCTAGAAAAGTTGCAGAAATCAATATCAAATCTGGAGCTGTTATCAATCCCGGTGCGATTATTACATCTGGTGTGACAATCGGAGAAAATTCTATAATCTCTCCAGGTAGTGTTGTAACTCATGACGTACCTGACTATTGTGTTGTAGTTGGAAATCCTGCCAGAGTCGTAAAAAAAATTAATCATTAGTTGACGATATGAATATTTTAGGAATTGATTTTGAAGATTGGTTTCATCCGGAATTAATCCAAAAATATATCACAGATGAAACAAAACATCCTGAAGTAATACGTGGTATACATGACATATTAGATTTATTACGAAAAAAAGATACAAATGCAACATTTTTTGTTGTGGGAGAGCTTTTAGAATTTAAGCCTGAATTACTTGATCTCATTCTAGACAATGATCACGAAATTGCTTTTCATACCATGAAACATACTAGGCTTGACACTCCAAATTTTAAAGACACTTTTGAACTAGAATTAAAAAAATTTCATTTGTTAACAAATGGAAAATCAAAAGGATTTCGTGCTCCAAGTTTCTCACTTAACAAAACCAGCTCTTGGTTAATAGATCTCTTAGAAAAAAATAATTATGTATATGATAGTAGTGTTGTTCCTGCAAAAACTAGTCTGTATGGAATACCAAATGCACAAAAGATACCATATAAAATAACTAGTAACTCTCTAGAAAATAATTCTAACAATGGAAAAATAATCGAATTTCCTATAATGGTCACTAAATTATTGGGAAAATCTATGCCTGTTGGGGGCGGATTTTATCTTCGAACGTTACCGTTTAGGTTAATTAAAAAGAGCTTTAATCAATATGAAAAACAGAAAACCCCTGGTGTATTCTACATACATTCTTGGGAATTAACTCCCAAATACATGCCCAAACTAAAACTTTCTTTGAAAGATAGTTTTATCACTTATCATAATCTTGATAGTGTATATACCAAAATGGAAGAATTACTCTCACTTTATGAATTTACATCTTTTGAAAAATATCTTAAAAACTAATCCTATTACCTTATTTTCTTTTCATTTCAAAATATTTTAATGTCTTTGATATACCATCTTCAATTGAAATCTTGGTATTCCATCCTAAATTCTTAAGTTTTTTATTATCTACAACAAAATTTCCGACATCCACTTTTTTTGTATAGCTTGGAGTTGCTGGAAAAGCTATTTCACAATCAGTCATATTTTGTAAAATTCTAGCAAATTTCTTAAACCAAATTCTCTTACCTGATGAAATCCAATACAATTCACCTGGTTTTCCTTTCTTCAAAATTGTAACTATACCACTAATTACATCATCGATGAAAATTAAATCTCTAAAGAATTCTCCTTTATTGTAAATATTCACTTTTCTATTCTTTGAGGCTTGAAAAATTAAAAAATTTATAGCATTCTTATTTGGCTTAACTTGCTCTCGTGGACCATATGAATTCGTAATTCGAAAAATATTTGTATTTATTCCATAAACCTCGTGATAAATTTTACAGAGATGCTCGCTTGCTAATCTGTTAGTTCCATATACTGTAGTTGGATTGCATGGTGTACTCTCATTGACAGGGAGTTTTTTTGGTCTTCCAATAACGATAAATGTACTTCCAAGAATAAACTTACACGATAATTTTATCTCTCTAATTTTTTCTAGCATGAATAATGTAGTTTTTGTATTAGAATCAACATCTTGTAAGGGTTTTTCAAATGATCTAGAATGTGATGTATTTCCAGCTAGATGAATGATGACATCCGGTCTAAAATTCTCAATAACTCTTCCAACTTTTTGAAAATTTGTTAGATTTATTTTCTTTATCTTAATATTTTTACTTAAATTCTGAAGATTAGATTTTTTTGAAAGTGTCTTTGTGAGAATTATAATATCATTATTTTTATTAGATAATTTGTCTGTAAGGTGACTACCAATAAATCCCAATCCACCTGTTATTAGTAATTTCAATAAGCTTTTCAAAATCCGGTAGGTTAAAAGTTCATTCACACATTACTACGAAAATATATTTCGGACCATGTATCATTTTCATACCATGTGTGCTTTTTTCTCAAAATTTCAAATATTTCTAAATTCACGTAAAATCTTTAAAAATTGGTACAAATATCCTGAAATCTATTACAAACTTACTACCAATAAATTCCCAATTCTAGAAACTAAATCTGGTTTAAAGATCAAAATCAGAAAAAACTCTACAGATTTGATGGCATTGACACATGTTTGGTTAATTGGTGAATATAAAAGAAAAAATTTTGAAATCAAGACAGATGATACAGTAATTGATGTTGGTGGCCATATTGGATTATTTACTTTATACGCATCTCAATTTTGTAAAACTGGCTCAATCTTTACATTTGAACCTGAAAAAGAAAACTTTGAATTATTATCTGAAAACATATCATCAAATAATCTAAATCATGTAAAGTCTTTTAATTTAGCAGTATCAAATTCGAGTTCATCTGTAACATTGTATCTAAATGAAGATACTGCTGGACATAGTATGTTCTCAAAATCATCACAAAGTATCACTGTAAATTCAATTTCCTTAAAGAAGATATTCGATGAGAATAATATTGATCATTGTGATTTTCTTAAATTAGATTGTGAAGGTTCGGAATATGAAATTATAAAAAATTTACCCTCAAAATATTTTCAAAAAATCCAGAAAATGGTAATTGAATATCATATGACTGATACTCATCCTGAATTATTAGACGAATTAGTGAAAATACTAAAATCTCAAAATTACAAACTTGAGACAAAAACATTGTTTAATGATATTGGATTTCTATATGCAATTAGAACTAATTCTTAATGCTTACTCCTAACCCTGAATCATCTTTAACTTTGATTAAATAATTTTCTAATCTTTTTTCAGACGTAAAATTAAAAAATGAATCATTATCTAAAACATCATCTGATATTATCATTCCATGTCCATTAAGATTTTTTTCTGCACACTCAAACTCAAACATCATATTTTTGTATGTATGCAAACTATCATGAACAAAAATATCAACATCAACTAATTTATCAAAAGTCTCTTGTAATTTATCACTTGATTTTCCTAAATTAAGGCTCCATCTTTTTCTTAAATCCTCTGGAATTATTGTACCAATCATGTCTTCATTCTGCCATGGTCTAAAAACTGAATCTATAGAATGTAAAGTTCCAGATTGATTAGCCTCTAATGCTTTTAGAATATACATGCTACTCAATCCATAAGCAACTCCTGTTTCAATGATATTTTTTGGTTTTACTATACGGCATAAAATATACAAAAACTTTCTTGAATCCGAATTTATTGAATAATCAGCTGGATATGGTTTCTCTTTAGATGGATATTTTTTAAATTCTAATTTCTTAAAAAAACTGTTCACATATTCATCTAATTCTTCCAATTCTATTTCAAAATCTTTCACTCTAATATCTGGAAATCTACTTCTAAAAAAATCATCAACAGAATCAAAGTCATAAGAGTACTCGTGTGTTTTAAATTTCTTATCTTCTTTAATCTCAGATCTTTCTTCAGATAGTTCTTGTAATAGTTGTGGTTTTTCTATAACATTTTTTAGTATTTGAAGAAATATGGATAATTTACTCATCATCTATCTTGTATAAAATTTTCACATATTAGTTCATAACTACTAAATAACTAATTTGTCAATTATGAATTAATATTAATGATTTTAACTAGAGAAATTTCATAAAAATAATCAAGAATGAAAATAGCTCTAACCTGTCCTGCATCTTTACCTGCAACCCAATTTGGAGGAATCCTATTTCTTGGTATTTATATTGCAAAATATTTGTCAAATATTGGTCATGAAGTAACAATCTATACCTCTAATCTTGATTTTGCTAATAATGCTTCAACATTCAATAAAAAATTATTATCACAAGAAAAAATTGGAAAATATTTTATTAAACGAACTCATGTATGGTTCTCAACTTTTCTTTTCTTCGTTAATCCTGGAATGTATAAACAGATGATTAATGATGATTTTGATATCATTCATGCAATAGGAGTAAGAAGTTTTCAAGCGTTTATTGCAACATTAGTCTCTAAAAGAAAAAAAATACCTTTAGTAATTTCTGATCAGGGTGGATTAACTACTCATCCAGATCTTAAAAAATCCTCCTTAATAAAACGAATTTTAAT
>PYIM01120302.1_pt1 | contig 11493 bp, 7 predicted proteins | sample 3577991 | NCBI WGS metagenome assembly PYIM01 (sample SAMN08408024, study PRJNA431606) | Marine metagenome isolate SA_KN192-05_S13_500m, whole genome shotgun...
CAACATCTGCTCGGTCGTAGCCAGCAGGTCACCGGTCTCGGCGTGCTCCATGGCGTGGAACAGATGGAGCCGCTTGGCGTCGACGCCGAGCACCTGGGTCGTGACCCGGAGCGGATCGCCGAGCGACGCCTCCCTGAGGTAGTTGATGTGCGTCTCGACGGTGAAGAACGTGCTGCCGGAGTCCCGGTACTCCTCGTCGATGCCGACGAAGCGGAACAACTTGTCGGACGCCCACCCGAAGGCGGTCAGGAACGCCCATTCGGACATGTGGCCGTTGTAGTCGACCCAGTCGGGCTCGACCTCACCCCGGTAGAGGTCGAGCGGGGCAGCCACGTCGTCGCCCTCGGCCCACGGAGCCCCGATCGACGCTGCATGGATGCGGGCCTCCCGCTCGGCGACGATCCGACCCGCCCCGAGGTCGAGCGGGCGCAGGGCACGCATCACGTTGATGACGTAGTCGTCGCGCAGGCGCTCGAGCTCGTCGATCGGTCGCCCACCGGCCTGTTCGAGACAGCCGTCGGCCATCGACTCGACCAGGTCGTCGGTGAGCTCGGGGGCGACCAACCTCGTCCACGGCAGCTTCAGCGCCGGGCCGAACTGGTGGAGCATGTGCCGCATGCCCTGTTCGCCGCCGGCCAGGTGGAAGGTGAGGTTGGTGCCCATACCGGCCCAACGCAGTCCTGGCCCGTAGGTGATGGCATCGTCCAGTTCGGCCGTCGTGGCGACGCCGTCGTTGACGAGGTGGAGGACCTCACGCCAGAGCGCCTCCTGGAGCCGGTCGGACAGGTAACCCTCGATCTCGGTGCGCACGAGGAGCGGATACATCACGAGGTCGTCGTAGTGGGCCCTGGCCGCCTCCACCACTTCCGCGGAGGTCTGCTCGCCGGCGACGATCTCGACCAGGGGCAACAGGTGGACGGGGTTGAAGGGGTGGCCGATCAGGACACGTTCGGGATGCTCACAGCCCTCCTGGAGGCGGGTCGGAAGCAGGCCGGACGAACTCGAGGCGATGACGACCGAGGGATCCGCATGGGCGGCCAGCACCTGAAGGAGGGGACGCTTGACGCCCTCGTCCTCGGGAGCGCTCTCCTGAATCCAGTCGACGCGCTCGGCCAACTCCTCGGCGGTCGCCGCGAAGTCGAGGCGGCACCGGTCGGCACCGGGGAACAGTCCGAGTCGTGTCGCAGAGGGCCACGCCCGCTCGACCGCCGCACGCAGGCGCTCCTCGGCTCCCGGGGCAGGGTCCCAGGCCACGACGTCGTGCCCGCGGGCCAGCGACCGGACCGCCCATCCGGCGCCGATCACACCGGTTCCCACAACCCCGATGGTGCGCCTCACGTCGGTCATACCTGTCATGCCCTCCTCATTCTGGCGCTGTCGAACTGGGTGTGCGGGCGGTTCAACCCAGGTCGAGGGTCTTGCGGGCGTCGGCCGGCGTCTGGACCGAAGCGCCCATCAACTCGACGATCCTCACTGCCTTCTCCACCAACTGGGCGTTGGTGGCCAGGACGCCCCGTTCCAGGTAGAGGTTGTCCTCGAGGCCGACCCGCACGTGTCCACCGAGCATCACCGACTGGGAGACCATCGGCATCTGCATCGCCCCGAGGCCGAACGAGGTGAATTCGGCCTCGTCGGGTAGCCGGTTCACCATGGCCAACAGGAGGCCGATGTCGAGCGGTGTGCCATAGGGGATCGAGAGGCAGAGTTGGAACCAGTACGGGGCATCGATCAGCCCTTCGCCAATCATCGTCTCGGCGAACCAGAGGTTCCCGGTATCGAAGATCTCGAGCTCCGGACGCACGCCGAGCTCCCGGACCCGCTGGGCCATGATGCGGAGCATGTCGGGGGTCGAGACGTAGACCTCGTTGTGGTTGCCGAAGTTGAGCGACCCGCAGTCCATCGAGCAGATGTCCGGTCGGATCGCCTCGACGTGCGCCAGCCGCTCGATGCCACCCACCACGTCGGTGCCCTCCTGCCAGGCCATCGGATCGTCGTCGGGGCCGACCACGAGGTCGCCACCCATGCCGGCGGTCAGATTGACGACCACCTCGTCGTCCTGCTCGCGGATGCGCTCCACCACCTCCTGGTAGTGGGCGACGGTCCGTGTGCCCTTGCCCGTCTCGAGATCACGGACGTGGCAGTGCACGATCGTTGCGCCTGCCTTGGCGGCGTCGAGCGCCGACTCGGCGATCTGCTTCGGCGTCACCGGCACGTGCTCGCTGCGGCCGGCCGTGTCACCGGAGCCGGTCACGGCACAGCTGATGATGACGTTCCGGTTCATCCCACGCACGGTCATCGAGGGCCCCCTGTGCTGTCTGGTCCCGGCCAACGGCCGTCGCCACCGGTCTCTCCATTGCCAGTACCGGGCCACATGCGTAGGCTTCGATACCGGTCCGTAAAGGCTACCCCGGTGCCCGCATTCGAGATGCCGGTGCCGACGTGCCAAAGGAGCAGAACATGAAGGTCCTCTTTGCCGATTCCCTGCCCGACGAATACGCCGACCAGTTACGCGCCAGGGGTGACGAGTGCGAGGTCCGCGGCGACCTGACCGCCGACGACCTTCCCGGTGCGATCGAGGGGGTCGACGTCCTCGTCGTCCGCAGTACCAGGGTCACGGCCGACACCATCGCCAACTCCGACCGCCTCGGCCTGATCGTCCGATCGGGAGCGGGCACCAACACCATCGACTGCGAGGCCGCTGCCAACGCCGGCATCTATGTCTGCAACGTGCCCGGCACGAACTCGTTGGCCGTCGCCGAACTCACGATGGGCCTGCTCCTCGCCATCGACCGGCACATCGCCGACGCAACCGCCGACCTCCGCCGCGGCACCTGGAACAAGGTGGCCTACAGCAGGTCCGACGGCGTCTTCGGCAAGACCCTCGGCATCATCGGCGTAGGCGAGATCGGCATGGCGGTCGCCGAGCGTGCCCGCGGGTTCGGCCTCACCGTCAGTGCAGAGCGCAAGCCGGGCCGCAAGCCGGAGACCGAGGCCCGCATCCGGGCGGCCGGCGTCAAACTCGTCGACGGCCTCGACGAACTGGTCCGCGGGTCCGACATCATCTCGGTCCACGTGCCCGGCAATGCCTCCACGGCCGGCCTGGTCGACGCCGACTTCCTTGACAAGATGAAGCCGGGCGCCATCCTGATCAACACCAGCCGCGGCGAGTTGGTCGACGAAGCCGCCCTGATCGAGGCCATGGACTCCAAGGGCATCCGCGCCGGCCTCGACGTCTTCTGCGACGAGCCAGATGGCGGTACCGGCGAGTTCGCCTCGGCGCTCGCCCGGCACCCCAACGTGGTCGGCACCCACCACATCGGCGCATCCACGAAACAGGCGCAGGACGCCACGGCTTCCGGCTCGATCGACGTCATCGAGGCCTACCGGGCAGGCGACCTGCTGAACTGCATCAACGTCTCCCCCACGCGCACCGGCACCGCCACGATCATCATCAGGCACTTCGACCGGGTCGGCGTACTCGCCAGCGCCCTCGAGGTCCTGCGAGCCGCCGCCATCAACGTGCAGACGATGGAGAACCGGGTCTTCCAGGGCTCCAACGCCGCCATCGGCATCATCGACGTCAGCGGCGACGTCACGAAAGAACTCGTCCGGGACCTCGCTGCGCTCGATCACGTCATCCAGGTACAGGCCTCGGACCGCGACGCATGAGCGACCAGGATGTCCTCCGCCCCTTTCCGGGGATGGTGGTCGCTCCTGAATGGGTCGACCGGGTCATCTCCGGCCCCTACGACGCCTACACCCCGGAGCAGCGGGTGGCCATGGCCGCCGAGAACCCGTACAGCTTCCTGCACGTCACCCGCTCGCAGGAGGACCTCCCACCGGAGCAGCGCGATGACGTCGCCGGGCTGATCGGCTACTGCGCCGATTCGATGCACCGTCTCTACGATGCCGGGGTCTACCGGTGCCACGACGAACCCGTGCTGTTCCTGTACCGCATGGGGATCGACACCCCGGACGGCCGCCACGTCCAGACGGGGATCATGGGTCTCGTGCCGGTCACCGAGGACGGCGACCGGCGGATCCTGCGGCACGAGGCGGTACGGCCCGGCCGGACCGACCTGTTGGCCCGCCACCTGCTCACGGTCGGTGCCTCGTCGAGCCCCATCTCGCTCACCTTTCGCTCGGACGACGGCCTCGAGGCGGTCATCGCCCACTGCTGTGAACAGCAGCCGGTGCTCGACTCGCGCCACGAGGGCGTCGACCAGACGGTCTGGGCGGTCGGCGGCGATGACGCCGCCTCACTCATCGTCGCATTCGGGCGGCGCACCCTCTACGTGACCGACGGCCACCATCGCCTGGCGGCGGCCATCGATGCCCGGTCCCGAGTCCCCGACCGGCCCGACGACGGTCCCCTCGAATGGATACAGGCGGTGCTGTTCGCCGACGAGCAGTTGCTCGTCCTCCCGTTCCACCGGCGAGTCGGCGATCGGGCCGGCCGGAACGCCGACGAACTGGTCGATGCACTCGGCGCCAGCGGCACCCTCACGCCGGCTGGTGGCGCCGAAGCCGCACGGCCCCGGGCGCCGGGCACGGTCGGCGTCTACCTGGCCGGCGACTGGTACACCCTCGAACTGCCCGCAGCAGTGGGCGAACGTGCCGTGGACGCCCTCGACGTGTCAAGGCTCCAGGACGGAGTCCTGGGTCCCGTCTTCGGCGTCATCGACCCCGGCGAGGACCCGATGATCGACTACGTGCCCGACCCCGTCGGCGTCGAAATCCTGGTCGAACGCTGTGACGAGGACGGCCGCATCGGCTTCGTGCTGCACCACACGTCGGTCACCGAACTGATGGACGTCGCCGACGACGGTGACCTCATGCCGCCCAAGTCCTCCTACTTCGAGCCCAAGCCCCGCTCCGGGTTGTTCGTCCGTCGACTCGACCGCGAATCGGACACCGTGGAGGCGCCCCGGTCGTGACCGGACACGTCCACCTGCGGACCGACTCCTATTCGTCCGGCGACAGGGTGGGTCCGTGACCCCGTCGGGTGTTCGACGGGCGCTCCTCCAGTACCCCCTCGATGGCGAACGCCAGTGGGTGGCGTTCGACGCTCCCGTCGACACGATCGTCGCCGAGGAGTTGCGCGACGTCCCCGATGCCATGCGGGCCGCCGAGCAGGCTGCCGCCTCCGGGCGCTGGGTCGTCGGCATGGTCTCGTACGACGCCGGTCCGGCCTTCGACAAGGCGATCCGAGCCGCCCGGGTCCGCCGGGTGCCGTTGGTCTCCTTCGGCGTCTTCGATGCTCCGCTGCCGACGACCAGGCCCGCCGCCAGCGGCGGCTACCACGTCGGCCCCTGGATGCCGAATCGCTCGCATCCCGCCTACCTGACCTCGATCCGGACCATCCGGGAGCTGATCGCCGCCGGCGAGACCTACCAGGTGAACTACACGATCCGGTTGCGCTCGCCGTTCAGCGGCGACCCGCTCGGCCTGTTCGCCGACCTGGTCCGGGCACAGCGGGCGGACCACGCTGCCTACCTCGACCTCGGCGACCGGGCCGTGTGCTCCGCCTCACCCGAGTTGTTCGTCCAGCGCAGCGGCCGTCGATTCGTCTCGAAGCCGATGAAGGGAACGATCGGGCGCCATCCGGACCCCGAATGGGACGCCCTTGCCGCCCTGCACCTGTCCCGCTCCGAGAAGGACCTGGCCGAGAACACGATGATCGTGGACATGGTCCGCAACGACCTGAGCCGCATCGCCGATTCAGGCTCGGTGAAGGTGCCCGCCCTCTACACGGTCGAGACCTATCCGACGGTCCACACCATGACCTCCACCGTCGTCGCCAACTCGGATGCCGGCCTCTGTGAGGTCTTCGACGCCCTCTTCCCGGGTGCCTCGATCACGGGGGCGCCCAAGGTCCGCACGTCCGAGATCATCGAGGCGCTCGAGGGCGACGGCCGTGGCATCTACACCGGGGCCATCGGCATCGTGGCGCCCGATGGCTCCATGGAGTTCAACATCGCCATCCGGACGGTCTGGGTGGACCGGGAGCGGGGGCAGGCCGAGTACGGCGTCGGCGGCGGCATCGTCTGGGACTCCGACCCGCACGAGGAATGGCGGGAGGTGGAGCACAAGAGCCGCGTCCTCGGCCGTGCCCGTTCCGACTTCCGCCTGCTCGAGACCATGGCCTGGACGCCCGAGGGCGGTGTCTCCCTCCGTGGACGCCATCTCGCACGGCTGAAGTCGTCTGCCGACCACTTCGACATCGACATCGACCTCCCGATGATCGACGCCCTGTTCGACGGTGTCGATGCGGACGGACCCCGTCGGCTGCGTCTGCTCGTTGCGCCTGATGGCAGCGCCGAACTCCAGGTCCTCGAACACCGGATCCATGGCGACACCCCCTGGGCGGTGCCGCTCGACCTCGAGCCCGTGCCGAGCGAGCACGAGTTCCTGTTCCACAAGACGACCGTGCGCGAGGTCTACGACAACGCCCGGCACCGCTTCCCGGATGCCCCCGACGTCCTGCTCTGGAACGAGCGTGGCGAACTCACCGAGACCACCACGGGCAACCTGGTCGTCGAACTCGACGGCGAGCTGGTGACGCCACCCGTCTTGTGCGGCCTGCTGCCCGGAACGCAGCGAGCGGAGCTGCTGGACACCGGGGAGGTCGTGGAGCGCGTCGTCCGCCGCGAAGACCTCGCTCGTGTCGACGCCGCATGGATGGTCAACTCTGTGCGCGGCTGGGTGCCGATCGAGGTCGATTCGGCGGCCAGGCCCGCCGGGGTCAGTTCCTCCGACGCCTGACCTCCTCGGTGATCGCCGGGATCACCTTGTGCAGGTCGCCGATCACGGCCCAGTCGGCGCGGATGACGATGTTGGCCTCGCGGTCCGTGTTGATGGCCAGGATGTGCTTGGACGCCATGGCGCCCACCCAGTGCTGGATGGCGCCCGAGATGCCGCTGGCGATGTAGACCTGCGGCGCTATCCGGGTGCCGGTCTGGCCGACCTGGTCGGAGTGGGGACGCCATCCGTTGTTGGTGACCGCACGCGAGCAACCGACGACACCTCCGAGCTCGGCGGCCAGTTCCTCCAGCGGGGCGAACGCCTCGGCGGAACCCACGCCGCGTCCGCCGCCCACCACCACGGGGGCGGTCGCAAGCGTGATGCCCCTGGAGAGCACGACCCGGTCGGTCACGACCGTCCGGGCGAGCGAGGCATCAAGGTCCGGGGAGAAGGCGGTGACGGTTCCGGCGGCAGGTTCCGACGCCGGAGCAGCCTCGACGGCATGGTGTGCCACGGAAACGATCTTGTGGCCCGCCGCCAGCGTGACATCCTCCAGGAGGGAACCCCCCCACTGGACCCGGGTCATCGACCAGGTGTCGTCCGAGGGATCGACCTCGCGGCAGTTGGCGACGAAGGGCTCGTCGAGGCGTGCCGCCACCTGGGCGAGGACCTCGTTGCCACGGTCGGTGCCGCAGGCGGTGACGATCGACGCCCCGGACGAGGCAACCAGTTGGGCAAGCGTCTCACCCCACGCCTCGGGCCCGAAGTCCGTAAGGACCTCGTGGGACGCCAGGTGGACGACCGTTGCGCCGTAGGCGGCCAACTGACCGGCGGCCTCTTCGGCACCCTTGCCGATCACCACGGCCTCGCAGGAGACACCGGCACGTGTCGCCAGGTCACGTCCGAAGGTGAGGGCCTCGAGCGATGCGTCGACGAGCGTGCCACGGTCATGGTCGCAGAGGACGAGCATCGTCATGCCAGTACCCCCAGTTCCTCGAGCACGTCGACCACGGCGGCTGCCGCCTCCGGGCCTTCGCCGAGGATGACGGTCTCGCTGACCTGTTCCACCGGACGGTGGAGCCGCAGCCGTTCCTGGCCACCCGCCTCCGTCGGCTGTTCGACGGTTGCCAGTGCCGCCTTCTTCGAGGCCAGTCGCCCCTTCATGGTCGGGTACCGGGGCAGGTTGATGCCCTCCTTGACGCCGAGCACGGCGGGTGTCGGGACCTCGTAGACCTCGAAGCCGCCATCGATCTCGCGGCGGGCGGTGACCGATCCGTCGCCGACGTCGATGCCCTTGATGCCGTTGACGATCGGGCGACCGAGTGCATGCGCCACGCGGACCCCGACCTGGAAGCCTCCAGCGTCGGCGGACTCGTTCCCGAAGAGCAGCAGGTCGAAGGCGCCCTCGGCGGCCTCGATCCCGCGGATGGTGGCCGTTAGGGCGGCTGCCGTCCGCTGCGGGTCCCAGTCGACCTCCTCGATCGGAACCAGCACCAGATTGTGGGCGCCGACGCTGGCCGCATAGCGGAGCTGTTCCTCGGCCTCGGCGGGTCCGAGGGTCAGCACGGTGACCTCGCCTCCGTGTGCCTCGACGATCTGGACGGCCTCCTCGACGGCGCATTCCTCGTGCGGGCTCGTGGTGAACCCGAGGTGGGCGGTGTCGACGGCCAGGCCGTCGCCGGCAATGTTGATCTTGGCGCCCGGTGCGGGCACACGCTTCACGCAAACGAGGATTCTCATGTGGGGATTCCCTGGTTCGGGTTCACGGGGAACCGACCCGGTTCAACCCTTCATCCGCGAGTCGTCCGGGTCGAAGACGGCACCGGTCGAGGCGACCTTCACCGGGTAGAACTCGTTCATGTACATCACCTGGAGTTCCGTACCCGGGGTGGTCAGCTCGAGGGGCAGGTGCGACATGAGCAGGAACCTGTCGACGGAAGGGCCCGGGCCGGCCGAGGTGACCCGGCTGACGCGTCCATGCGAGTCGACGATGCGGTCGCCGTCGAGGGTCAGGATCGGCTCGTTGCCACCCTGCATGTACCGCTGGCGGCCCCGGCCGTCGGTGTGGTCCTCGACCGTGAGGGTGCAGACGGCAATCTCGGGCTCGCCCTTCTGACGGGCCTCCAGGTAGGCCTCCCTGCCGATGAAGTCGGCAGCCTTGACCCTCGGGCGGGCAAGGCCGACCTCGAGCGGGTTGTACTCGCTCTCGAGCTCGGCGCCCATGAGCCGGTAGCCCTTCTCGAGGCGGCCCGACGAGCCGTAGACGCCGCCGCCGGTCGGACGGATGCCGAGATCGGCTCCGGCCGCCATGAGGCTGTCCCACAGCGCGGGGCCGTTGTCCCAGTCGGTGTAGACCTCCCAGCCGGTGTCACCGACATAGGAGATCCGGAACAGCGAGACGGGCACCCGCGTACCCCCGCAGTCCAGGTCGACGTCGATGATCGAGCCGTAGGGGGAACCCTCCTGGCCGAGGTTGTTGTCGGTCAACTGCCCAAGGACCGCTGGTGCGTTGGGGCCCCAGAGTCCGAGCGTGGTGACGTCCCTCGTGATGTTGCGGAACGACACCGATCCGTCGGTGGGAAGGTGGCGTCGCACCCAGAACGAATCGCGGCCACCGTCGAATACACCGGTGACGATCCGCACCCGGTCCTCCGCCATGCGCATCATCGTCAGGTCCGAGTGGAAGCCGCCGTCCTGGGTGAGCCACGGTGTGTAGATCGACCGGCCCACGGGCACGTCGACCTTGTTCACGGCGAGGTAGTCGGCGTACTCGACGGCACCGGGCCCCTCGAGTTCGTAGATCTGGAACGAACTCAGGTCGACGACGCCGCAGTTCTCACGCAGGTTGAGGTGCTCGCCCGTCGTGATGGGACTCCACCAGCGGTTGTCCCACTCGACCTCGCGTTCTGCGAGGCCGTAGCGCTCGGCCAGGTCGGCGTTGGATGCGAACCACTGCGGGCGTTCCCAGGTGCGGGCCTGGAAGAACATGGCGCCCAGGTCCTCCTGGCGGGAGAAGTAGGGACCCACCTCGAGGTTGCGGCGCCCCTCCCACTGCTCCTGGGGGTGGACGATCCCATAGGTCTTGTTGAAGCTCTCCTCGGCGCGCGACCAGATGTGCTCGTCGCTGCACTCGTCGGCGTAGAAGCGGGCGATGTCCGCCCCGTGGACGTCGATGACCCTCGGATAGCCGTAGGTCATCCACTCTGCGACGACCTGGGCCATGCCCGGGCCTTCCTTGACCCAGACGGCGGCGGCCGACCAGAGGTTCCGGACCTCGCGGGTCTCGCCCAGGCAGGGCATGCCGTCTGGTGTCAGTGAGAGCAGGCCGTTGATGGCGTACTTGATCTCGGCGTCGCCGAGCATGTCCATCAACTCGATGGCGGTCTCCATCTGCTCGTCGAAGTCGTCCGGGGTGAAGGGCATCTCGGTGGGTGACAGTGCCGCCTCCTCGTTCGAGGGGATCTCGTCCGGGTGGTGGAGGATCGGGCGGTGGCCGTAGGAGCCGACCTCCATCGAGCCGGCCGACTGTCGCTCGTAGCAAAGGGTGTCCATGTCGCGGACGATCGGGTAGCCGATCTCGTTGTTGGTCTCGGCGAGGATGTCCATCGGCCCGACGTCGGCCATCTGGTGGACGGTGGGCACGAGCGGAATCACGGCCCCGGCCATGTTGGCGATGCGGTTCGACCAGACACCGCAGGCGATGACGACGTACCCGGCCTCGATGGTGCCCTTGTCGGTGACGACACCGGTGACCGTCCGATCGCCGGCGTTGGGACCATCCTCGGTGAGGACGTCGAGTACCTCGGTGTTGGCGAACACCTGGCAGCCGACCATCTCGATGGCCTCCCTGCGCATGGTGGTGCCGGTCTCGAGCGAGTCGACGACCGAGACGGTCGGGCAGTAGAAGCCACCCAGGATCACGTCCTCGTTGATGAAGGGGACGAGTTCTTTCACACCGGCCGGGGTGAGCATGTGGGCCTCGATGCCCCATGCCATGGCGGAGGTCATGCGCCGGTCGAGTTCGTGCATGCGCTCCTCGGTGCGGGCCACCTCGATACCGCCGGAGTCGACCGAGAGCTCCATGTCCCGGAACTGGTTGGCGCTCTGCTCGCCGAGCAGGGCCATCTCCTTGTTGTGGTCGACCGGGAAGATGAAGTTCGACGCGTGGCCGGTCGATCCTCCGGGATTGGGCAACGGACCCTTTTCCAGCAGGACCAGATCGGTCCAGCCGAGGCGGGCCAGATGGCCGACGAGACAGTTACCGACGATGCCGGCACCGATCACGACGACATTGGCGCGAGTCGGGAAATCACTCATTCGGTTGTTCTCCTGCGGCACGGCCCGGGGCGGCTCGACCACGTTGGGTGGGGCCGACCAGGGGCGGTTGGTTGGATGCCTGACGGCGATCGCCGCGGGGCGCCGGAAGCGTACCTACCCCCTCCGGACGATGCTGACGACACGCAGCCGCGAAAGCGTGCTCGCCTGACAGGCCGTCAGGAGGTCCGCTGTAGGACTAACTTCCGCGACCGGGAAGCATGCCACCGGAAGAGCACACGTAGACGGAGACGCGCAAGCCACCGAGAGGAACAGGACGGGTGCCCATGACCGAACCGCAGGTAACCGAACCGCAGCGGGTGTTGATCACCGGTGGCGCCTCGGGGATCGGGCGGGCCATGGCCGAGGCGTTCGGCGAGGCGGGCGCCCGGGACCACGTTGCCGCCCTCGCCACGACAGCCGGCGGCGAGCCCG
>PYIM01226320.1_pt1 | contig 11331 bp, 10 predicted proteins | sample 3577991 | NCBI WGS metagenome assembly PYIM01 (sample SAMN08408024, study PRJNA431606) | Marine metagenome isolate SA_KN192-05_S13_500m, whole genome shotgun...
CAATTTTAGTTTTAGTAGACACAGATTCTAAAAAAAATAACGAATTATTAAAAAATAATGATATAAAATTCCACAAAAAATCAATTTGTCTTAATGTTGATATTACATCCAAAGTTCAGGTAACGAAATTAGCAAAAGATGTTAAGAAGAGGTTTGGGAGAATTGATGGGTTAATTAACAATGCTTTTTTGAATCATGCAAAAAACCAATCAAAATATGGAGTAACCAAATTTGAAACTTTTCCAATTGACATATGGCAAAAAGCCTTAGAACTTAATTTAACAGGTGTGTTTCTTTGTTGTCAAGAAATTGGTAAGATTATGGCTCAACAGAAAAACGGTGTCATCGTAAACATTTCATCAATATATGGTATTTCAGGGGCAGATCAAAGAATTTATGGGAAAAGTAATTTGAATTCTCCAGTATCATATGCGGCATCGAAAGGAGCGATAATTAATCTAACGAGATACTTGGCTGCTTATTGGCATAGAAAAAATGTACGTGTTAACACTTTAACACTTGGAGGAGTTCAAGATGATTCTTATCAAAATAAGGAATTCATAAAAAAATATTCAGAAAAAACAATGTTAGGAAGAATGGCTAAAAAAGAAGACTATAATGGAGCAATCTTATTTTTAATTTCAGATGCATCATCATATATGACAGGTTCAAATTTAATTATAGATGGCGGTTGGACTGCTTGGTAAATCTATATTTTTTTATTTTTTTCAAAAATTAATTTTGCAAGTTTAAATTCAAATTTTGTGTCAATCATTAATCCAGATTCTATATCAATTTTGAGTGGATGCGTTTGTTCAAAGATCTTTTTCCCATTTTTGAGAAAATCTTTTACATTAATTGTGTATAAGCCGCTCATTTGATAAACTATTGGAGCGTCTTGACGATTTTTTGGCCGATTTTTTTTCTTTCTAACTAATTCTAGATATCCTTTTGAATTAATTTCTGCGATATTAAAATAAGGATTAAGATGTTGTTCGTATACGCTACAGACTACTGATGAATGATTTTTTTTCATTAATGTAATTGAACGTTTTATATCATGAATTTTTGTGAACGGTACAGTACAATCCAATGAAACGAGAACATCGTAGTGATACCCTAACACATTAAGCTTTTTTATTCCGTGTAATATGACATCTTTACCATCAGCATTATCTGTAGCTAAAATTTTTGGTCTTATGAAAGGAATAGTCGCACCATGTTTCTTTGAAATATTCGCAATTTTTTTACTGTCAGTGGAAACTATAACATGACTAAAAATTTTAGATTTGATTGCTTTTTCTATGGTGTGTGCAATTAGAGGTTTTCCACCAATAATCTTGATATTTTTGTTAGGAACACCACGTGAACCTGCTCTTGCAGCAATAAAACAAATTGGTTTCATTTTAAGTTTTTACAGTTCGATTTAATGATGTTGTAATTAATTTATCAATATCTACAAATTGCTTTTGAATAGATGTTTTCCAGATTAATGAATCATGAATAATTTCAATGAATTTTTCTGCGCTATTAGTAGTATCACCAAAAAAACTTTTTGGCTCCAGTTTCAATTTTTGAGTACTTTTAATGGTTTGTAAAATTTCGTTTCTATCTGAATTAACATTAAAAATTTCAGTATTTTTACTACGATTTTTTTGTCTGCTTCCAATATTTATGGCAGGAGTTCCAAAAACCTCAGCTTCTCTAATAATCACACTTGAGTTTCCAATTACAAAGTTTGCATTTTTCAATAATGTAAGAAAGTTTTGGAATCTAATTGAAGGAAATATTTTGAATTGTTTATTATTTTCAAGTGTTTTTAGTTCATCAATAATGATGTCAGAACCAGGATCGTTATTTGGGTATACAACAATATAATTCTGATTAGACTCGATAAGACATGCAATGACTTCTTGAATTTGTTTTTCCATACTATCTAATTCAGTAACTACTGGATGAAATATGAAAATTGAGTATTTAGAAAAGGGAATTTCATATCTTAATTTTGTATCATTTAAAGATGGTAAGTCTGAACTTCGCATGACATCTATTTCAGGAGAACCGATTGTAAACACACTTTCTTGCTTTTCTCCCATTTGTGATAATCTCTCTTTTGCATCTGAATTTGCAACGAAGTGTATGTGAGATAATTTACTAACTGCATGACGAATTAATTCATCAATAGTGCCAGAAATTTCACCGCCTTCAATATGTGAAACAAGTGTGTTATTTAACGAGCCCACAATTGCACCACCTAATGCCTCTGCACGATCTCCATGCACTATAACCATGTCAGGGTGTAGTTTTGTAACATAATCAGAAAAACCAAATATTGTGTTTGCCAAAATAATATCCTGTTTTTTTGAGTTTTTTTGATTATCAAAAATTTCTATGTTTTTATATTTACATTTTATTACTTCCCGTGAGGTATTGCCATATTTTTTTAACGTGTGCATCCCTGTAACAAAAATATAACAATCAAAAATATCTGATTTTTCAACTTTATCCATTAAGGGTTTTAATTTACCAAAATCAGCACGTGTTCCAGTTAAAAAAACTATTTTTCTCTTTTTAATCAATCATATCCCATCTTAGTTGTGTATTTTTATTTATATCAAATTTAGCCTTTTTATTAATAATTTTTTCAAATTGACTAGCTCTTATTTCACCAGTTCCAGGTCGCTTTACCCAAACATTTTCTCTTGTTAGCAATTCATTTTTTTTAATATCAGAAATTGATACTACAGAAGCATAAGCAAATTTTGATGTGATTTTTTCTTCATTTAAAATATCTTTTTTTCCTCCAAGAGATTGAAAAATGGCTTTCGAACCAAAAATTAATTCTTTTAATTCATTAGGATTAATGGATAATGAAATATCAGGTCCCGGCCAATTCTTATCAGATGTAAAATGCTTTTCAAGAATTGATGCGCCTAAAGCAACACTAGCAAAACATGCATAATTTCCTAAACTATGATCACTTAACCCAAATACAGCATCAGGAAATATAGATTTCATTTCAGATAATGCACCCAAGCGAACTTTTTCGTATGGAGTTGGATAAAGAGAAGTAACATGCAATAATGCATATGGAACTTTATGTTTTCTAAGAATATCAACACTTTTTTTTATTGATGGAATTGTATTCATTCCAGTGCTTAAGATAACAGGTTTGTTAAATTTTGCAATATGTTCTACTAACGGATAATTATTACATTCTCCAGAACCAATTTTGAATGCAGAGATACCCATTTTTTGAAGTCGATCAGCGGCAGCACGTGAAAAAGGTGTGTTAAGATAAATCATCCCTAATTTTTTAGTATAATCTTTTAATTCAAATTCTTGCTCTTCAGAGAAAGCACATTTTTTCATAATTGCCCAAATTGATTCACTTGCATTTTCAGGGATAACATCGTTTTCAATCATTTCATCCTCAACTATATGAGATTGGAATTTTACGCATTCAGCGTTTGAACTATGTGCATCATCAATCATTTGTTTTGCTTTTTTAAAATCGCCATCATGATTAATTCCAATTTCAGCAATTACTAAAGGTGGATGACCATCTCCAACTAATCTTCCATCTAGATTTATTTCAGGCATGATTTGTTTTTTAAAATTGAAAAACCAATAAAATGATTACTATATTATAATATGTTAATTGAGACTGTTTAATTATCATCTAAAATTTTAGCCATTACTTTTGATGCGGAACCATGATTGTAAAGATAGTGTTTCAGGAAAATTTTTGAGTTTTTTAAGAGTTCCTTTTTTACATTCTCATCATACAGTACTTTGGTTAAACCATCTTTTATTTTGGAAATGTCATCAATAGGATAAACTGCATTCATTTTAACTATTTCATCTTCTTTTGACCAATCTTCTATTTGTAAATCGATTGCAGGTTTATTCATTATTATTGATTCTAATAGTATTGTTGATGTATTGAAACTAATTACTACATCACAAATTGAAATTAATTTTGGTAAATCAACATCGTAAACAATTTTGATTTTTGGATCAATGTCTTTTATAAGATTTGTAATATTATTAATAAAATCAGATTGAGGATGTGGTTTAACGATTAATTTTTTTTCAGGAAATTTTTTTATGACTTTACAGACTTCCCGAACAAAATTATCAAATTTAATTAAAACATCAGTTGTAGAGCCTTCAGTAAAAATTCCTGATGCACTAGTAGTAGCTAATAAAATAAATCCAGTTTCAGAAGATTTTGTTTTAAAATTAAAAAAATCATCATGTCGTGGACTACCAACTTTTAGAAGGTTTTCAGAGGAATGGCCATTAGATATAGCAAAATTCTTTGTTGATTCACCCCAAACAGCTTGATGTTCACTAATTAGTGGATGTGTGAATCTTGCTAGGAAATGACCAAAATTTTTCCATATATCCGCAGTAGAATACATTGCATGTTGTAGCATGATAGATTTTATTTTCATATTTTTTGCTATGCTTAAAACTTCTTTTTCTTCTTGACCTGTTTCTGCCCATTCCAAGATATTCACTATAGAATATTTTTCGAACAGTTTTTCTAATAACATTATACGATTAATTGATTCACTAAACCTATTATTACAAGTGTGAATAAAATAAGATTTTATTGAATACCAAAATGTAATTCCTTTATTTGAAAAGATTTTCTCAAATAATTCATCTAATTCCCAAATTTTTTGAAGATTATTTAAAAATTCTTTAGAATTTTTGATTTGTATATTTGTTAAAGAGTTTCCAAAATCTTCTAAATCAATTATTTTACATTTAGAATTTTTAATGATTTTAAAGCTTTTTGGGTTCCAGATTGCGGGTCTTCTCTGATTTAACAGTAAAACATTTTTATTTATTTTTGATAATTCTTTAAATAAATTTTCGTATATTGTTGGATTAAAATCTAATAATAAGATTGATTTTAAATTATGAGAATTTGAATTTGGTTTTAGATTAAATGTAGTATATACAATAGTTTCAAAAAAATTTTTAATTTTTTTATAATTAGATCTAGAAATGTTAATCGATATAGGGAGAAAACCTAAATTAAATTTGATATTTATTTTATCAAAATGTAGTTCGTTTGTAGTTTTGCTTTCAAAGTTAATTGTGTTTATTCCTACAGAATTACAATATCTTGTAATAAAATCATTAAATGGTGTAAGATTAATTACATTTTTTGGTGTTTCTTTTTTAAGAATAGATAAAAATATTGTTGTACTTTTTAATGTCCCAAGAAAATACTGAAAAAATTCTAATTCTAAAAAATCAATCAAATTATGGTTTTTAAAAATCAAATAATTTTTTATTTGATTATCAAAATACCAATTTTTACAAAGTTCTAGACCATCGTGATCAATGGATTTTTTATCAAGCTCAGTTAAAAGCTCATCACCAATTAAATGAGGAATGTTTGATTTCTCCAAAAATTTATGAGTTTTATAATTAATTGAAAAGATTTTTGAATTAGAATGTTGTTTTTGCAGATTCAAAATTTTTTTCTTATCATAAAAATTTTCAATTAAAATTATAGTTTTATCCATTAAAATTTTGTAGATTTCTCAACAATATATCATTTAATAATAAATCATCAAATGGGGTATCACAAATTTTTTATTTTTCCAGTAAAAGATAAAATTTCAGATATGCCATTTTCGCATAACAGTTTTTTATATTCTTGATTAACTTTTAAAAACCAATTTTTCATAATTGTTGAATTTGATGAAAATTTACTATCTTCAGTATTCCAAGAAGTTAATTCGGTTGCAATTTTTTGGTTTTTTTGAGGAGAACCGTTTTGCAACCAATGTATGTGATTTAAAAATGAAAAATCTTGATGAAATTCAATTTTTCCCTCAAAACCACAACTGTATAGTATTTTTTCTAATGTAGGATTAGAATAATAATAAACATGTGGAAGCCTAAAATAAAATTCCTTGTATGATTTCAAGTTATAAATTGAATATAATGCATCGTCAATATTTGGTACTTCAAGATATATTATACCGGAATCTTTTAGATGTTTTTTTATTTCAAGCAAAAAATTTTTGGGGTTTTGAATATGTTCAAAAACCTGAAATAAAAATATAATATCAAATTTTTTCCCATTAAAATTTATTTTTTCTATCGGTTCATCATATATAGTAAAATTGGATATATTTTTTGCAAATTTTGCGAAGCTTTTGTCTAATTCAATACCAGTTAAACTTTTTACATAATCTTTAATGGAATAAAGAAAATGACCCGCAGAACTGCCAATTTCTAATACATCCATATTTAAGTTTAGAAGTGATTTAATTCGTTTCACTCGAGATTCTTGAAATGGTAATTCATAATCAAAAAATTCTGATGGAGATAGTTGTTTTCCTAAAATCGGAGAGTGTGTTTTTCTATAATTTTTATCATAATCTATAATATTCTTAGTATGATTTTCTAGTGAAACAAGATTGCATGATAAACATTGAACAACATTACATTCAATATTATCTCTTATTTTTTTTGTAATAATTTTAAAATTTTCTGAATTACATAGGACACATTTCATATTATAAAATCAATTTTCGGTGTCATAAATATCAGTTTAATGTGTTTTAAATTAATAATTTATTTCCATTTCTTCCAATCATAGTCGTTAAACGCAATGTTTTCCATTTCATTATCATTTGGTCTCCAAGCAATATCAGCCAATGCAATAATAGAAGAGATGTTACGTGATAAATTGACGTGTGCTGATGGTACGCCTTTTGGTATTTTAACTAGTACAGGATTTTCTTCACTAGACTCAATTTCTTCATAATTACCGTCACTGTTTTTAATAACAAAGACTACTTTACCACGTATACAAACAAAATAGCTATTACGTTTTGTATGTAAATGCGGTCCTTTAATTTCACCAGGATTTACAGAAGAAAGATAGATCATCTTTGGTTCAAATTCCAAGATTTTATCCCAATCACGCCAAATGACAGTTAAGATTCCGTTAACATGTTGATCATCAACATCCTTAGTAAGATGTGTTTCAAGATGTATGTTTTTGATGTTTTGTTTTCCCAATTCTTCAAAAATTGAATTAAAATTATAAAAGTATTATTAAATTATGATTAGTGAATTATGAATATTTTTAAAAAGAGTCAGGTTTTTGCCTGATGTTTTAGGATTAATTCAGAAAATTCTCTAAAAACTCCTTCACCACCTTTTAGGCTGCAAATAAAATCAGATTTTTGTTTAATATCACTAACTGCATCAGATGGACATGCAGACAAACCAATTTTTTTCATAATTTCAAGATCATTAACATCATCACCAATGTATGCAATTTGATTTGGTGTTAGATTAAATTTTTTACATATATCTGGAAGTTTTTTTTCTTTTGATGGAACGTTAATGTATACTGCATCAGCCTTAACTTTTTTGCCTCTCACTTTAGCAAATTTTGAATTTTCACTAGTTAAAAAAACAGTCTTAATTCCATGATTTCTTAAAAACGCACAAACACCATCTTTAGTATTAAATTTTCTTTGTTCCTCACCTTTCTCGGAGTAGTATATTCCACCATCAGTAAGAACACCATCAACATCAGTTATTATTAATTTAATTTTCTTACATTTTTTGGGGATTGTTTTAGAAATCATTGTTTCATTCTAATCCTTTTCTCAAGTTTTGCTGATTTCTTAATGTCTAGTGCAATTTTCATGGTTTCAATTCCATCATGCAGATCGTTAATTGTTTTTTCCCTATTTTTTATACATTTAAAAAAATGCCTGACCTCATCTACATACGTTTTATTTATATCAAAAAATTTTAATTTCATATAATTTTCCCATTTCATTTTTTTATTATTATAACATTTAACTTCATTATTATCAGAATCCCATAAGATAATTCCATTTATACCTTTAATTTTAAATCTTCTATAATTGGGGCCTTGAAAAAAATCTAAATGTAGTTCTGCAATAATATTTTTTTTGAATTGTAGTAAACTACAGGAATAATCCTCAGATGAAATTTCTAAATTACTGAATTTACCTGTTATTGAAAAAATTGAACGGGGAATTCCAAATATCCAATACAGATAATCTATATCATGAATCATTGTCAAGACCACACCTCCACCTAGATTTTTTTTACCCGCGTAACTAATTCTATAATCTTCGTAAGGATGCCAATCTGGCAGATATGATCCATTTTCAACTTGTATTGAAATAATTTTTCCAATTTTTTGCTGTTTTAATAATTGATTAATTTTCTTTATACATGGATGAAATCGAAGTTGACATCCCATTAGTACAATTAGTTTTTTTTGTTTAACAATTGATTGAAGGGTGATTATGCCCTTCATTGAATCAGATAGTGGTTTTTCTATGAACAGATCTAATCCTGCTTTAGCTAATTTTATGGCTATTGGTATATGATATGCAGTTTCGTTTGTAATAAAGCCAATTTTTGGTTGTTGAGAAAGACACGCTTCTAGAGTGTCATAAATTTTTATCCTTTTTTTCTTTAATAAATTCAGATTTTGACGCTTTGTAAGAATTATTATTTCATGTTTTGTATTATTTAATAGGTTTTCAACATGTCTTTTCCCAATTGAACCAAATCCAATTACAAGAATTTTTGCCAATTGATAATTTTAAAAATAATGAGTTAAAAATATTATTTAGTTTTTATACTTTTTAGCATGTGATTTATTCTAATGTCTTATTAATATTAACAAAAATAGGATTTTATGAAAATATTGGTTGCTGGAGTGTAAAAAATGAAAGGAATAATTCTTCATGGTGGACATGGTACGCGTCTTAGACCATTAACACATACTGGTCCAAAGCAACTTCTACCAATTGCTAACAAGCCAATGTCTGAATATTGTGTTGATACCATAAAAGATTGCGGTATTTCCGATATTGCAATAATTATAGGTGGTATTGGATCTGATAAAGTGAAAGAATACTATGGCGATGGTTCAAAATTTAATGTAAAAATAACTTACATTAAACAAGATGAACCAAAAGGAATTGCACATGCCATTAATCTTTGCAAAGAATTTATTGGTAATGAAAAATTTCTTACTTTTTTAGGCGATAATATAATACAAAAACCAATCAAGGATATTTCTAAAAAATTTGAAGGTTCTGATAATGATGCAGTTATCTTGTTATGTAAAGTGGAAAATCCAGAAAGATTTGGAATTGCGGATATTGATAATGATAAAATTATTAAGATTGTAGAAAAACCAAAAAATCCTCCTACAAATTTAGCGGTAACAGGAATATATTTTCTCTCGCCGAAGATTTTTGATGTATTCTTAAGACTTAAACCATCTTGGAGAAATGAGCTTGAGATTACTGATGCGTTACAAATGATGCTAGAAGAAGGAAATAAAATTGGTTATGAGATGATCACCGATTATTGGAAAGATACGGGTACGCCAGAAGATATCATAAATGCAAATTCACAGATCTTAGCAAATTTAATTTCTTCAAATAATGGAGAAATAGATGAAACTGTGAAAATTGAAGGATCAGTAGTTGTTGGGAAAAATACCATAATTCAATCTAACGCAAAGATTATCGGACCAGTAATCCTTGGTAGAAACTGCATTATTAAACAAGAAAGTGTTATTGGTCCAAACACAAGTGTAGGCGATGACGTTACCATATCTAATTCGGAAATAAGTAATTCCATTATCATGTCATCATGCAGAATTGAAGGAAGTTTAAAGATAAAAAATAGTATCATATCTTCTAATTCTCAAATTGTTTCAAATGATGATAATAGTGAAGGAAAGATCTTTTTGCTTGGAGAGGGAACAAAGATTTATCTATAATTTTTTCAAAATGTCAATTAATTTTTAAACTAATTTATAATTAACATTGTGACTAGTATGTTTTATTCGTGAATATTATAACCGTAGAAAATTTGAGATGTTTAGGATGAAGATTACAGTAGGAATTCCGGCATATAATGAAGAAAAAAATATTGCAAAAATTATAGTCAAATTAAAAAAAATAGCGGATAAGATTATAGTTTGTAATGACGGATCTACAGATCTAACTTCAGAAATAGCCGAGAATTTGGGTGCTATTGTGATTAATCATACAAAGAATAGAGGGTATGGTTCGGGAATAAAAAGCATTTTAGAGAAATCAAAAGAAATTGGTTCAGAATTACTGGTAACATTTGATGGAGATGGACAACACCGAGTAGAAGATATTAAGAAAATCATTGAGCCTATTGAAAAAAATGAAATTGATTTGGTCATTGGTTCAAGATTCCTAAATGAAGAACAAGAAATACCACAATATAGAAAATTAGGAATTAAGTTAATTACAAAAATTACTAATGCAAATCTAAAAGAGAAAATTACTGACTCTCAAAGTGGATTTAGAGCGTATAGTAAAGAAGTGATTTCTAAATTAAAGACATCTGATATGGGCATGGGTGTTTCTACTGAGATTTTAATTAAAGCAAGTTCACTTAATTTCAAAATAGGGGAAGTTCCAATAACAATACTTTATGATGGTAATACATCTACACACAATCCAGTATCACATGGAACGTCAGTATTACTAAGTACTATCAAATACATCTCAATTGAGCATCCACTAAAATTTTATGGCATACCGTCATTGATATTTTTTGTAATAGGATTAACTTTTACGTTCTTATCTATTCAATATTATACAGAAATAGGCAGATTAAGTACAAATCTTACCTTAATTGGTGCGGGAACAATTCTAATTAGCGTCATTTTAATAATAACTACAATTTTACTTTATTCCCTAGTTAGTGTTGTAAGAGAAGGAAAGACTAGATAAAATAATTCTAGTGATATTATGGATGATTATTGGAATAATTTTTTACGTAAAATAACTAAACAGAAAGATCTAACTTCAATAGGTTTTTCAAATGTAATTGGCACTGCAATTTCTGCAATTTTTTGGCTATATCTTGCATCATTAATTCTACCTGAAAGTTATGGAGAAATTCATTATTTTCTAGGAATTGCAGGGATGGCCCAAGTAATTTCATTAATAGGAGCCACCAACACTCTAACTGTTTATACTGCTAAAAATGTAAAAATTCAATCTACTCTTTTTTTGGTGTCAATTTTTGCGGTGGCAATTTCTGCACTAGTAATAATTATTATATTCTATAGGTTTGATGTTGCTCTTCTTGCTTTTGGTTACGTAATTTTTGAACTTTTGAATTCTGTATTATTAGGTAGAAAACTGTTTCTAAAATATTCGAAATTCTTTCTAATTCAGAAAATATTAACTCTAACTTTAGGAATTGGATTCTATTACGCGTTTGGCGTAGAGGGAATAA
>PYIM01013146.1_pt1 | contig 11310 bp, 9 predicted proteins | sample 3577991 | NCBI WGS metagenome assembly PYIM01 (sample SAMN08408024, study PRJNA431606) | Marine metagenome isolate SA_KN192-05_S13_500m, whole genome shotgun...
ACGACCGTGGATCGACCGGCCCGGGAAGACCAGGAAGTGGACCTCCTGGCCGACGGCGCCACCCTTGCCACTGGAGCTGGTGACCGCCTGGTAGAGGAGGCCCCCGATCTGTCCCGAACTTGCTTCGAGCGGGACCGTGACCGGATCCTCCACGCCACCGCCTTCCGCCGGCTGGCCGGAAAGACCCAGGTATTCGTCTTCCCGGAGGACCACCAACGATCCCGCCTCACCCACGCCCTGGAAGTAGCCCAGGTAGCTCGAGCGATCGCCGGAAGCCTCGGACTAAACGTGCCCCTCACTGAGGCCATCGCCCTCGGTCACGACTGCGGCCACGGACCAGGCGGGCACGCTAGCGAAGACGCTCTCTCCCTTTACGTGGACGGTGGCTATGACCATGCCCAGTGGGGTGCTGACGTAACCCTGGCTCCACTGAACCTCTGCCGGGAGACCCTGGATGGGATCCGTAACCATTCGTGGTCGCGTCCGGCGCCGGCCACCCCAGAGGGCGAGGTGGTCAGCTGGGCCGACCGAATTGCGTACGTCTGTCACGACTTCGAGGATGCCGTTCACACAGGGATCGTGGATCCCGCCGATCTTCCAGCGGTGGTGCGCGAACGGTGCGGCACCGCTCGGAGAGAGCAGCTGTCCGCCTTTATCGACGGAGTTGTCGGCGCGTCGGCGTCGAGGGGCCGTATAGGCATGGACCACGACACGGCGGCTGCCCTCGGCGCTTTTCGGGCCTTTGACTATGAGCGGATCTACCTGCGTCCTGCCTCCGTCGACCAGGCATCGCGGGTCATCGCACTGTTGCGGGCCCTCGTCGACCACTTCACGGCGGCCCCGGGGGACCTCCCGATCGACGCCCTCCACGGCTTTGAAGACCACTCGGGCTCCGATGCGGTCCGGTTGGCCGCCGTTCGCTACGTGGGTGGAATGACCGACCGCTATGCCTGTCGTAGTGCCACCCGCCTCCTTGGGTGGAACGCCGAGCGGCTTCCGGCCGGGCTGGACGTCGGCTCCTAAACGCGAAACGACGCACCGCCAAGCGGTGCGTCTTCCATCGCTCGGCTACGGCGACTGGGATCCGGTTGCGTCAGTCGGTTAGGACGTCGACCAGCTTGCGGCCAGCTCGTCGGCCGAACTTCACCACGCCGTCGGCTGTGGCGAACAGGGTGTCGTCGCCGCCCAGGCCCACGTTGTGGCCCGGATGGAACTTAGTGCCCCGCTGCCGGACCAGGATGCTGCCGGCACTAACCCGACCGCCGTCGTAGACCTTGACCCCTAGTCGCTGTGCGTTGGAGTCGCGGCCGTTGCGGGTCGAGCCGCCGCCCTTGGTCTTGGACATGTCTTTAGCCCCTCGTAATCCCGGTAATTTCGATCTCGGCCAAATGTTGGCGGTGGCCCCACCGGCGACGCTGGTTGCTCTTGTTCTTGTACGTGAAGCCCCTGATCTTGGGTGCCTTGGCGTCTCCCACGATGCGGACCGACACGCTCGAACCGGCGAGGGCCTCCGGGGTAGCCAGCACGTCGTCGCCGTCCACCACCATCACGGGGGTCAACTCGACGTCGGTGTCCACGGCTCCCAGGCGTTCGACGAGAACCCGCTGGCCCTCCTCGACCCGGTACTGCTTGCCACCAGTGGCGATCACTGCGTACATAGTGCGGTCAGGTTATCCGGGGCCATCGATGGCGCCACCGCCTCCGGCGTGACGGTTGCCTGAGGCACGGTCCAATGCCGCTCACCGGCGGCCTGCCCGACCTGATCCGGCTAAGAGGTCGTCGTCCAGAATCCGACCCCGACCCCGACAGTCCTCACACGCCGTGGCGAACGACTCCAGCAGGCCCTCTCCGATCCGCTTGCGAGTCATCTCCACTAGGCCCAGTTCGGAGATATCGAAGACTTGGGTCCGGGTCTTGTCCCGACCCAGAGAAGAACGCAACGTGGTGGCCACGGCCTCCCGGTTCGCCTTGACCTCCATGTCAACAAAGTCGATCACGATGATGCCGCCGATGTCACGGAGCCGGAGCTGGCGGGCAGTCTCCTCGGCAGCTTCCAGGTTGTTTCGGAACACGGTCTCCTCAAGGCTCGACCGTCCAACGTTCTTGCCCGTGTTGACGTCGATCACCGTCAGGGCTTCGGTGTGCTCGATGATCAGCGATCCGCCCGATGGCAGCCACACCTTGCGATCCAGAGCCTTGCGCAACTGCTCGTGCACGTGGTGGCGTTCGAAGAGGGGCAGGGACTCGGTCTCCGGGTCGTGGTAGGTGATCCGGTCTGCCAGGGCCGGGTTGACGCTCTCCACGTAGGTCCGGACCCTCTCGAACATCTCCGGATCGTCGATTACCACGCCACGGAAGTCCTTGTTGAACTCCTCACGGATGAACCGGAAGGCCATTTCGGGCTCGCGGTACAAGAGGCTCGGGGATTGCGACCGCCCGGACAGGGCCTCGATCTCCTCCCACTGCTGGACCAGGCGACGGACGTCTCGCTCGATCTCCTCAGCGGTGATGCCCTCGGCGGCCGTCCGCACGATGATCCCGTGCTGCTTGGGCTTGGTTCGGTCCAAGATCGACCGGAGGCGTTTCCTCTCGGAATCCGACAGGCGCTTAGAAATCCCATAGGTGGTGCTGTTGGGCACGAGCACCACGAACCGGCCGGGGAGGGAGACCTCCTGGGTCAGCCGGGCCCCCTTGTGGGCGATCGGGTTCTTGGTGACCTGAGCCAGGATCGTCTGCTTTGACTTCAGCACCTGCTCAATGCGAGGCCGGCCCTTGCCCTCGAAGTCGGTGTCTGTGTACTGGAGGTCGCCCTGGTAGAGCACCGCGTTCTTAGGCGTGCCGATATCCACGAACGCCGCTTCCATGCCGGGCAGTACGTTCTGGACCTTGGCTAGGTAGACGTTGCCGTGGATCTCGCTGACGTCGTCGGCCGGGCGAGACAGGTAGTGCTCGATGAGCTGTCGTCCCTCCAGCACGGCGATCTGGGTCACGCCACCGTTGACGCTGACGCACATGAGGTATCGACCGATTGGCTTGCCTCGCCGCTCCCGGCCTCGTCGTCGTTTGAGGGTGTCCTCGTCCAGTTCTAACGGTCCATCATCGGTAACGGCCTCCACGGGACGATTACCCCGGCCCTGTCGACCCTGGTTGTCGCCCTGCTGGCCCCCGCCGCTGCGACCGCGGCCGCCCCTTCGTCGTCGACGTCGACGCCCTCCTCCAGAGCCCGGTTGGCCGTCCCCGCTGTCGCCGCCGGCCGCCGGCCGGCTGTCGCCGATCTTGGGAGCCGGTCGGCTGTCACCGACCTTGGGAGCCGGTCGGCTGTCGCCGATCTTGGGAGCCGGTCGGCTGTCACCGACCTTGGGAGCCGGTGACGCCTCAGCCGCTCCGCTGCTCGTGGTGTCGGACGGACGGGCCGCTTCGGTCCGTCGCTCGTCGCCCGTGTTCTCGGACATGGGTTGTTTCCCTTCTCATCACGTCGGCACGCTCGCCGACGGGGCAGGGGAGACCGGGGCCATTAGCGGCTCCTCGCGGTCGTCTCCCTGCGACATCCATTGGTGCATCCTGCACACAGTCCGTGCCGTCAGGGGCGGATCCACCGCCGCCAACAGCTCGGTTGGCCTGAGTGCTCGGGGTTGGGTCCCTAGGTCAGCCAGTAGGCGAACTCCGGTTTCCGTCGTCCCGGCGACGTCCAGTGAGAGCACGTGGGGGCGGAGGTCATCGACCACCGGCCGTCCCTTGCGCTCGCGCTCGACGACGATCTCCTCGCGGGCCAGCACGTCGGCCACCCACGCTTCCGCTCCAGCCCGGTCGACGTGGTCGACCTCGATAGACCAGGTGCAGGCCATCACGGCCTTCTGGAGCGAATCACCTTTCTCGATGGGGGCCACAGCGACCACGTCGAGACCCACTGGCAGCGCGCTACTCAGGCGAGCGGCCATCGCCACACCTCGCTCAGGGGTCCACTCCCCCGCCTCGGCGATCTCCCCGGCCAGTTCGAGGTCGAGGAACTCGGCCTCTGACTCGTGACCGGTCGACAGGGCCAGTCCGAACGAGAGCTTCGGCCGGGGGGAGAACCCCTGGCTGTAGGACACCGCCACCTCGGCCTTCCGCAGCGCCCGTTCCCAGATCCGGGCCACGTCGCGGTGACTCGTAAAGCGGACTTTGCCTTTCTTGTGGAAGCGGATCCGAACCCTCATCACACACTCACCGCTTCGGGACTCCGGTCGGCCGACGGGCGCGTTCGGAGCATGACCGGCACCGTTCCCCCTGTGCTCAGGTCCTGACCGGTGCCCTGGCTTCCGCCGGCCGGGGGGACGGCCGACGCAACCACGTGCTCGATCCCGTAGCCGGTACAGGCCCCGCAGTCGTAACAGGGAGTCCAGCGGCAGTCCTCCAACCCAACCGCCTCCAAGGCGTCGCGCCAGTCCTGCCACAGGAAGTCCTTGTGGAGGCCGGCCGACAGGTGATCCCAGGGCAACACCTCGTCCTCGGTGCGGTGCCGGTACACGAAGTCTTCAAGAGACAGCCCGTGACGATCCAGCGCATCCTCCCAGAGGCGTATGTCGAAGTGTTCGCTCCACTCCTGGAAGACACCTCCGGCTCGCCACACGTCCTCGATGATCGCCCCAAGACGCCGATCGCCCCGGCTCATGAGCCCCTCAACCACCGATGCCCGGGCGTCATGCCACTTCAACTGGACACCCCGGTAGGCCTTCGGGCGGCGCTTCAGCTCGTCGCGAAGGAGCCCGACCTTGCGCCGGAGTTCCCGCTCGGTGTTCTGCCCAAACCATTGGAACGGGGTGAATGGCTTGGGGACAAAGCCTCCGACCGAGACGGTCACCGACGGGTTGTGCTGGTGGGCCCGGCCCACCTCCACGCACCGTCGGGCCATCTCCAAGATCCCCAGTGTGTCCTCGTCGGTCTCGGTGGGCAGACCGGTCAGGAAGTACAGCTTCACCCGGCGCCATCCCTGCGAGTAGGCCGACTCCACCGCTGCGTAGAGGTCCTCCTCGCTGATGAGCTTGTTGATGACCTGGCGCATGCGCCAGCTACCAGCCTCCGGGGCGAAAGTCAGCCCGGTCCTCCGAGCCCGTTGGATCTCGGCGGCAATCCCCACCGTGAAGGCGTCCACCCGCAGGCTGGGAAGCGAAACTGACACCTGGCCACAGGCATCATCGGCCACCGTCTCGGCCACCACCTGCTCGATTCCGCTGAAGTCGGCGGTGCTCAACGACGTCAGGGCTACCTCGTCATAGCCGGTCCGGCGGAGGCCCTCAGTCACCATGGTCCGTACCTGGTCGGCGGGCCGTTCCCGGACTGGGCGGGTGATCATCCCGGCCTGGCAGAACCGGCAGCCCCGGGTGCATCCTCGGAAGACCTCGACATTGAGACGGTCGTGGACCACCTCGGTCAGCGGCACCAGCTGCCGCTTCGGGTATGGCCAGTCGGCCAGGTCGGCCACCGTGCGCTTCTCAACCACTGACGGGGCGTCGTCCAGTGGGGTGATCGACGTCAGGATTCCCTCATCGAACTCCGCCCGGTACAGCGAGGGGACATACACCCCGGGCACGCTCGCCAAGCGTCGTAGGAGGCCACTTCGGGAGCCGTGTCCTTCAGCCCTCCACGCCGTCACCGTCTCGGTAATCTCGGCCACCACCTCCTCGCCGTCGCCCAGTACTGCTGCGTCAATGAAGTCGGCCAGAGGCTCCGGGTTGTAGGAGCAGTGCCCGCCCACCAGCACCAGCGGGTGCCCGGCGTCGCGGTCGCTCGTCCGGAGCGGAATTCCCGCCAGGTCCAAACATTCCAGAACGTTGGTGTAGACGAGCTCGGCCGACAGGTTGAAGGCCAACACGTCGAAGTCGGCGGCCGGGCGGTGGCTATCCACCGAAAACAGCGGGAGTCCCTCGCGCCGGAGCACGGCGGCCATGTCAGTCCAGGGCGCGTAACTCCGCTCGGCCACCGCATCGGGCCGTTCGTTGAGGATCTCGTACAGGATCTGTAGACCCTGATTGGGAAGACCGACCTCGTAGGTGTCCGGGTAGACGAGGAGCCAGGCCACCCTGTCCGGGTGGTGGACCGGGACGGTCATCCCGTCCTCACATCCGATGTAGCGGGCCGGTTTCTGGACCTCGCCAAGGACACGTTCGAGTTCGAGCCAAAGCGAACTCATGATTTGGCCAGCGTATCCACCAACCCAGCGCTTGGGGACCTCGGGGTTCGCCGACCCGGTTCAGGAACCGACCTGGCGCTCGTGGCGACGCATATGCACGCTCTGAACAAGGCCAAGTGAGATGAATGTCGTCACTACAGATGATCCGCCGTAGCTGACCAGCGGGAACGGAATTCCGGTGATGGGCATGATTCCGGTCGACATCCCGACGCTCTGGAACACCTGGAACAGGAGCATGGTGTACACCCCAGCCGAGACCAGCATGCCGAATCGGTCGTCAGCCAGGCGACCGATTCGCCATACCCGCAGGAGGAGCAGACCCACGATGCCCAGCACGAGGGCGCTGCCCACGAACCCCGTCTCCTCGGCCACCACGGTGAATATGAAGTCGGTCTGCTGTTCGGGAACCAGCTCGGAGTTGTTCTGGGTGCCTTGGAACAGGCCACGGCCGGTCAGTCCACCATTGCCGATAGCCACCTGGGCCTGTTCCAGGTTGTAGCTGGCCGCTGTGTCCGTCTCCTCGTCCACGAAGACCATGAGCCGCCGGACCTGATAGTCCTCTAGTACCTCAGACCGTAAGACGCCCACAAGACCGGTTAGCAGGAGCAGACTCAGGATGAGGAGGTGCCGGCCCTTGACGCCGGCCACCAGCACCATCCCGACAGCGATAGCCCCGTAGACCAGCACAGTGCCAAGGTCTGGCTGGAGGACGATCAGGACGACGGGGAGCCCAGCCAGCGCTACCGCTCCGAGAACCCTCTGTCCGCTGGGTTCCTCGGTCCGACCCAACCAAGCGGCCAGGGTGAGGATTAGCACCACCTTTCCCAGCTCCGACGGTTGGAACTGATTGCCCCCGACCTGAAACCACGCCCTGGCGCCCTTCACCTCAATGCCGACCACCAGGACGGCCACCAGGACCCCCAGGGTGGCCAGGTAGACAAGGGGAACCAAGCGCTGGAGTCGACGGTGGCCAAACCAGGCGGCTACCACCATGGAGGCCAGGCCCACGGCCACCATCCGGGCCTGCCGTCCGAGGTAGAAGGTCTCGGCCGGCCGGATCTCGGTGACCGGGCCTCGGGTGGCTGAGTAGACCATCAGCACCCCAACCAGGGAAACCGCGAGAGCCAGGACCGGCAGCACCAGGTCGACGTGGCGTAGAACTTTCGGCCGGTCGAAGTCCGGGCGACGGAGGTCGACCATCAGTCGACCTCCTTGTCGAGGAACACGGCGAGGACCTCGTCCAGGAGGTCATCGCAATCCACCCGGATACCTCGGACCCGAACCTGACCAGAAGCGTCTAGCACCGGTCCGCCGACGTCCCCGGAAGAGGGATCAGCCGCCTCAAGCCGGTCCAGGGTGTCTCCTGTCCGCCACTCGTGCCAGGCCACGCACAGGGGGAGAGCTGCCGAGCGGGCGTAGCGGACGGCGGCCAGGGGCGCCTCGGGAACCGTTCCCTCAAAGACTGGGGCCAGAATACGGGCCACCAACGGTGCGGCGACGCTGCTCCCGAAGCCCGCCTCCTCAAGCACGGCCACTATGGCGTAGGTGGGTTCGTCCACGGGCCCGAAGGCGGCGAAAATCGACGTGTCGGCCTTGCCTCGGACCTCGGCGGTTCCGGTCTTGCCGGCGACCGGGTACCGATCCAGCGGGAAATAGTTGCCGCCGGTGGCCCTTGAATTAAAGGCCCAATAGGCGGTGCCCTCCTCGTGGGCCGTCACACCAGCCAGGCCATCGAGGACCCGGCGGCGGAAACCGTCGTCAATGTCGACCGTGGATAACTCGCGGGGTCCAAACTCCCGAACCACCGTGCCATCGCGGTCCATGATCCGAGCCACCACGTTGGGGGCATAGCGCACACCGTCGTTGGCGAACGTGGCAAAGGCATTGCCAAGCTGCAGCGGCGTAACCAGGACCTCTCCCTGGCCAATGGCTGTGATCACGTTGTCACCGGTCGACCATCCCCACTCCGGAAAGGCCACCGGGTTTGCCTCGTGCCGCTGTCGCCGGTTGCGGGGGGTCGGTAGATAGCCGTCCTGTTCGAACGGCAGGGTGACTCCGGTATCCAGGCCCATCCCATAGGAGGCCGCAGCATCCTGGACGGCAGTGTCGGGGTGGCCCGGGTTGATGTAGATCGACTCCCCGATCTGGTAGTAGTAGACGTCGCTGGACACGGTAAGGCTCCGGACCAGGTCTACGGCCTCGTACTGCTTCTCGCCGGCGTTTCGATATCGGCAGCCGGGCGGCGGATCAGTGGGATCCACGTCTCCACAGCTCCGGAGCACGTAGGCACCCGGGTCGTCCCACAGCTCATCGGCCCGGGGCACGGCCCCCACCCCGAACACCCCCTCGTGCCACGCCGCGTGGGCGGTGAACAGCTTGAACGTGGAACCGGGGGCGTACTCACCCTGGATGGCCCGGTTGAACATGGGGAGATCGTTGGCCGGGTCGTTGAGCTCGACCCACCGGTCGAAGCTAAAGCCGCCGATCGACTCATTGGGGTCGTACGACGGGAAGGAGGCCATAGCCACTACGTCACCCACCCGAGGGTCCAGCACGACGACCGAGCCGCCGGGGGCGTCATACGCGGGAAGGAGCTGGCCGGGTCGGTCCGGATCGGCGTCCGGCTCCCGGGTGCGGGCCAGATGGATTGACCGCTCCAGCTCACGCTCAACTAGGTACTGGACGTCGACGTCGATTGACAGCACCAGGTCATCGCCCGGAGTCGGAGGGACGAACAGATCATGCCGTTCCCGCACGACCTCCCCCAAGCGGTCCACCTCAACCACCTTGTGGCCGGCCTGGCCCCGCAGGTCATCTTCGAACATGAGCTCAACGCCGGCCTTGCCGATCTGGTCCCGGAGCCGGTACTCCTTGCCGTCCGGTGGGCGCCGTATCCGGAGCTCGGCGTCGTTGACCGGCCCCACCCACCCCAGGACGTGGGAGGCCAGGTCGCCGTAGAGGTAGGAACGCACCGTGCTCTGGGCCACCCGTACACCAGGGAACTGGTTCGGGCGCTCGCCAAAGAACACCAGGAGGTCCTCGCCCACATCATGAGCGATCGGGATGTCGTCATAGTTGCCGTATGAAGGGTCCGCCAACGACTGAACTACGTCGGTGACCTTCAGCAGGTGGCCGGACCGGTTGATCTCGACGGCAATCTCGGTAAACACCTCTAGCCGCTCGTCTTTGTCGAATCCTGACTCGTCCAGCTCGTTGCGGTTCATGGTCAGCACGGTGGTCAGACGATTCCCGACCAGTGTTCGACCGTGGACGTCCAGGATCCGACCACGAGGAGCCGGTACAGCGATCACCCGCGTGATATTGCTCCGGGCAGTAGCCATAGCCTCCTCGCTCACCATGACCTGCAGGTACCAGAGGCGAGCCCCCAGAGCGGCGAACATGGAGAGGCCGATGATGGCCAGGACCCGCATGCGGTAGCGGCCGGTCTCGTTCACCCCCCGCCCTCCGCTCCCTGCCCGCGAAGGTCCACGTCCACGGGCAGGCCCCCGGTCACCGCCCATCGCACGGCCCGGCTGGTCGGTGGCGCCACGGCTACCGTCATGACGACAACCACCACCGTGGTACGCAGCAGCCCAGGGTCACCCAGCTCCCGAAGTCCGAACAGGCTCCCCACCGCGGCAGCAGCCAGAACGCCACCGGCAATGGCGATAGCCAGGCCGCTCCCGAGGAACGGCCGGGTAAAGCGGGCCAGGCGAACCTCTAGGTGGCTGGTGGCGACGGCCAGTGAGGGGTAGACGAGGGCGTGAAGGCCCATGGGAGTGACGGTCACGGCGTCGTGCAGGAGCCCGGCGAAGAAAGCCACCACGGCCCCACGCTCGGGACCCCCGTGGTACCCGGTCAGCACCGAGACCAGCAGCAGGTACTCGACCGACGCTCCGGCCACCCGAACCTCGTCAAACACGGTCACCTGGGCCACGGTGGCGGTCAACAGCAGGGCCAGGACGCGGAATCGGTGGGTCACGGGCCGATCACCGTCGCCTGCTCGGCTCGATATCGAAGCGGACGGGATCGAGCACCACGTTCAGGAAGCTCAGGTTCTCTAAGGAGGCCTCCGGGTCCACAATGATCTGACGGTCGAACTCGGCATCGTCATCGGGGTCGGACACCCGTCCCACCGGGATGTCGGCCGGGAAGCGGCTGCGACCACCAGAGGTGACCACCACCTCGCCGGCCTTCACCACGGCATCCAACCGGATGCCGGCATCGATAACCAGTCGGCCGGTGGCCCCTCCGCCGCGGGCTAAGCCCTCGTCCTGAGAACCGACGAGGCGAACACCCATCCGGAACTCCGGATGGGTGGCAAGGCGCACGATCGACCGGGAACGGTCGACCACCTCCAAGCGTCCCACCAGGCCGGCCCCGGTGACCACGGCCATTCCCTCCTCCAGGCCGTCGTCCTGGCCCTTGTCCACCTCGAGGGAGTAGCTGGAGAAGTTCCCAGGAGGTGTGCCGAGTATCCGGACGACGACGGTCTCCAGCGTCGTGTAATCGATGTCGACCTCGCCGAGCAGGCGCTCCAGTAGTTCCTTGTCGGCTTCGCCGGTAAGCCGTCGTCCGCGCATACGGGCCAGCTCGTCGGCCAACCGCTCGTTCTCGGCTCGCAGGTCGTCGTAGTCGAACAGGCCGTGCCAGGCCGACTGCACCGGTCGGGCCACCCGTTCGCTCGCCGACCGGACGGGATCCAGCACGTCACGGATTCCCTGTTGGAAGGCGGACAGTGGTTCGGCCCCCCGGAAGTGGAGAGTCAGCAGGGTCAGTGCGGCGGCAACCAGCAGGAGGAGCGTCGGACGGGACCGCCCGGCGGGCCGAGGGACCGCCACCATCTATTCCGCGTCGTCGCCGAAGATCATCTCCCCGAACCTGGAGAACTCCTCCAGGACACTGCCCGCTCCCTCGACGACGGAGCGCAGCGGGTCGGAGGCCAACCAGACCGGCATGCCGGTCTCGGCACGGATTCGGTCGGCCAAACCAATGAGGAGGGCGCCGCCGCCCACCAGGGTGATGCCCCGGTCCATGATGTCGGCGGCCAGCTCAGGGGGCGTCCGATCCAGTGTGACCTTCACAGTGTCGATGATGGCAGCAACCGGCTCCTCAAGGGCCTCGCGGATCTCCCTGGTGGA
>PYIM01180021.1_pt1 | contig 11256 bp, 5 predicted proteins | sample 3577991 | NCBI WGS metagenome assembly PYIM01 (sample SAMN08408024, study PRJNA431606) | Marine metagenome isolate SA_KN192-05_S13_500m, whole genome shotgun...
GGATTGTCATGAACCGCAAAGGGTTGGTGCTACTCAGCCTAATGTTGGCGACCGGCCTACCCACATCGCTGTCGGCTGAGCAAAACCACGTAATCGTGGTCTCCGGGCTCGGCGGTGCCCAAGAGTACCGCAACCGGTTCCACGAATGGAGCATCCGACTTGTCGACGCTGCAATTGACCGGCACGGGATTCCGGCTGACCAGGTAGTTTTTCTCGCTGAGCAACCTGACCGTGATCCCGATCGGATTCAGGCACGGTCGACTTGGGAAAATATTCAGACTGCAATCGCCGAGGTCGCCGAACGTGCGACGTTCGATGACTTAGTCCTGATTGTCTTAATCGGACACGGCTCATTTTCAGGGAGCGTATCCCATTTCAACCTGCCCGGCCCAGATCCAACAGTTGTTGACTTCGCCGTTGCTCTCAACGAACTTCGCGATCAACAGGTGGTGTTCGTCAACACGGCGACGGCTAGTGGTGAGTTTATCGCGGGGCTCTCTGGCCCTAAACGCACGATCATTACTGCGACCAAGACTGCGCGCGAGCGCAACGAAACAAAATTTGGCGAGTTCTTTGTCGAGGCGTTCGCAGGGCGGGTGGTGCCGAAATTCGAAACGTCTACTGCCACCAACAGTGTGAATGGAATAGCTATCGATGATGTGGCCGATGCCAATAAAGACGGTCGGGTCTCGTTGCTCGAGACGTTTGACTATGCGCGGCGTCAAGTCGCGCGGGTATACGAGGAGAGTGGCCTGCTACTAACCGAACACGCAATGCTTGACGACAACGGCGACGGTTACGGCTCAGACGAACCAGACCCTATCACCGCTGGCGCCGACGGACGGATCGCGCAAGCGCTCTTCTTCACTCCAAGCGGGAGACTCACCACGGCAGAATTAGAAACTGATGATCCAACTCTTATGGGACTCTACGCGGAGCGCAACGCGATTGAAAAACGCGTGTTGGCGCATCGGACATTAAGAGACGGCATGGATAGTGCAATTTACGAGCAGGAACTCGAGCGGCTACTTATCGATCTCGCCCTCAAGAACCGCGAGATCCGGAAAGCTGAAGATGGGGCGCCGCAACCGTGAGGATAAGGTTACTCCCGACCCGTTGGTTCGTTGGGATCGCAGTGGTCACGACCGCTTTCAGCGTTGCCGCCAGTAGCATGGTGGCCGAAACACAATGGCGACGTGAAGTCGTGTCACTTGACGCATCGAACACCGCCTACGATGGACGGTTTACTTTCGTTCGGCTGCAGTACGGTATGGCCCTCGGTAGGTTCGGTAGCCGAGGGCTTCCACCATGGGCGCATGATTACCCACGCGCCGAGCGTAATTTTATGAAGATTCTCGATGAGATCACTGGCCTTTCACCGTTTCTTGGACCAACTGGCGGCAACATTCTTCGACTCGGCGATCCCGAACTCTACAAGTACCCTCTGGCCTACATGTCGGAGCCTGGCTTCTGGACGATGACCGAGGAGGAGATGCTCGCCCTGCGTCACTACATCGAAAAAGGCGGTTTTCTCATTTTCGATGATTTTCGAGGGCGGCACTGGTACAACTTCGAAAAGCAGATTAACCTTCTACTACCAGAGGCATCCCTCGTCGAGCTTGACGTCTCACACCCGATCTTTCACTCGTTCTTCGAGATTGAATCACTCGATTTTGTCCAGTTCTACCGGCGAGGTGGTCGACCAAGTTTTTTTGGCGTCTACGAGGATAACGAACCCGCGAATCGTTTACTGTTGATTGCAAACTACAACAACGACATCGGCGAGTATTGGGAGTACTCGGATACGGGATTCACGCCGATCGAGCTGTCGAATGAAGCATACAAACTCGGTGTGAACTACATAATTTATTCCATGACTCACTAGATACGTCTGTTCAGCTCTGCACAAACGGGTAGAAATCACATACACACTGAAGTCACGAAATTTGTCTAGCTCGGAGGTGGGACGCGTGGAAGCATTCGAAAGTCAACCGCTTGACCTTGAATCACCTGACGATGTGGCGCTCGCCGACCGTATGAAGGCCGGCCGTGACCAGATTATTTCTGAAATCAAGAAGCAGATTATCGGACAGGACGAAGTGATCCACGAGATCCTGCTCACCCTGTTCGTTGGAGGTAATAGCCTGATCGTTGGCGTGCCGGGTTTAGCCAAGACGCTCATCATCCGAACAATGGCTCAGGTTCTGGATCTCAAGTTCAACCGAATTCAGTTTACGCCGGACCTGATGCCATCGGACATTACTGGTACCGACATCATCCAAGACGATCCACAGACCGGCGGTCGCAAGATGGTCTTTTCACCGGGACCAGTCTTCACCAATATCCTACTAGCGGACGAGATCAACCGGACGCCTCCCAAAACTCAGTCAGCGTTGCTTGAAGCAATGCAGGAACATCGCGTTACGATTCAGGGTCGCACCTACACCCTAGAAGAGCCGTTCTTCGTTTTTGCCACCCAAAATCCGATCGAACTCGAAGGCACCTATTCCCTGCCCGAAGCACAACTCGACCGATTCATGTTCCATATCATCATTGAACATCCACCTGAAGACGAGGAATTCGAGGTCGTCCGAACCACCACGTCGATCCAGAACCCTCAGTTCTCACACACCATCACCGGCGACGATCTTGTGAAATTCCAAGAACTTGTCCGTAAGGTACCGGTTTCAGAGCCGGTCATGCGCTACGCCCTCAATCTAGTCCGCGCGAGCCGTGCCGATAAGAATGGACCCGACTTCGTAAAGAAATGGATTGCGTTCGGTGCTAGCGTTCGCGCCGCTCAGTACCTCGTGCTGGGAGGAAAGGCGCGGGCGCTTAATGAGGGCCGTTATCACGTAAATTTTGATGACATCCGGGCATTGGCGCATCCCGTACTCCGGCACAGGGTCTTAACCAATTTCCACGCAATGTCAGAGGGTGTCACAACTGATCAAATCATTGATCAGCTTTTAGATACGGTGACCGTGCCGACTTCGGGAATGTAGGAATCATGGCGACCCAGAGACACACCCTCATTCCAGGGGCGTCATTCGTCGACCCGAAGGTGTTGGCCCGAATAGGTAATCTTGAACTTCTGGCCCGCATACTCGTAGACGGCTTCATTAACGGCATCCACAAGGCGTCTTCCCTAGGTGTGTCAGTTGATTTCGCTGAACACCGCGGCTACATGCCTGGCGACGACATTCGTCGTATTGACTGGCGACTCTACGCTCGGACCGATCGCTATTACGTAAAGGAATTCGAAGCCGACTCGAATGCCAACTTCTCGGTAATCCTAGATGTCTCGAAGTCAATGGGGTTCTCAAGTGGAGGACTCTCGAAACTGGACTACGCGAAGTTTTTAGCTGCGTCGCTCACCTATCTGGCGAACCAGCAACGGGATCGTGTGGGTATTGTCACATTCGACAGCGAAATCATCGAGCGAGTGCCTCCATCGGCGAAGCATCTTGATGTTGTATTCCACACGATTGATCGTGCGATCGCTGGCCGACCTGGCCTGCTTGGAGATCCGCTGTTTCGGATGACAGAGTTTTTTAAGCGGCGTGGAATCCTCGCTTTGATCTCTGACTTCTACGAAGAGCCAGATACCATCCTCGGCGCAGTAAAACAATTTCGTGCTCAGGGGCACGACGTGATGGTCTTCCACGTTCTCGACCCAGCTGAACTCGAGTTTCCGTACGATACCGCTTCCAGTTTTGAAGACATGGAGAGCGGTGAGCGGATTCCGATCGTGCCCGAGAACCTCCGCGAACAGTATAAGAAACTCATTGAAGAACATACGTCAGCACTTGCACAGTCCTTCACCGAACAACAAATCGACTATGCGGTGTTCAACACCTCAACGCCACTTGACTACGCGCTGTTTGCATTTTTGTCTGCGCGTGAACGGATGGCGAGAGCCCGCTGATGGCATTTCTCGCACCGTTATTGCTCCTCGGTCTCGCCGCACTTGCGGTCCCCGTCCTTGTTCATCTCACCCACCGCGAACGTGGCCAGGTTATTTCGTTCCCATCGCTTATGTTCCTTGAGCGTGTGCCATATCGGTCGATGCGCCGGCAGAAGATCCGTAATTGGCCGCTATTCTTACTCCGCTGTGCCGCATTCATTTTGTTGATCTTGGCTTTCGCACGGCCGTTCTTCACCGATACAACCAGCCTAGCCGGCACACTGAATGGGGGCAGAGAAATTGTGGTCCTGCTTGATCGTTCGTACAGCATGGGCTACAGCGACCGCTGGCAACAGGCTCAGGTTGCTGCTCAAGAGGAAATCAACACCCTGGGACCTAACGACTTGGCTACGCTAGTGCTTTTCGAACAGAACGCCGAAATCGGTGCCCGTTCGTCAGTTAATCATGCCAGCGTGTACGCTGCGATCGCACGCGCTGAGGTCGGTGCAAACATCACGCGCTTTGGCCCTGCACTGCAACTGGCCAAGAGCATCCTCGAGCAATCTGAATTCACGGAACGCGAAGTGGTCCTCATTTCTGATTTCCAAAAAAACGGCTGGACCGGAGACGAGGCTGTTTCGTTCGAAGAAGGGATCCGCCTTCGACCGATACCCATCGACGGAACTGATGCATCGAATGTGACGATAACGTCGGTAGCCTTCGAGCGTGAGCCGTTCTCGGCCGCTGAACAGGTCACTGCTATGGCTAGACTGGTGAACCAAAGCGACCTGAACGTTACTAATCTCTTGGTCACCCTCGAGCTCGACGGACACGAAGTTGCAACGCAATTAATTGATATAGAACCCAGTGGCACGGCTACGGTCAGCTTTGATCCGTTCATCGTGGGTGAAGACCAGCTTCGCGGGACCGTGCGGATCAGTGATGACGCGCTACTACAGGACAACATGTTCCACTTCACGGTCTCGTCCGGCCAGCTGGTCTCAGTCCTAATCGTTAAACCTGATGCACCTACTCTAGACTCAAGCCTGTACCTCGAGAACGCCCTTGCCGTAGGCAATACGCCGACATTCGTCACTGAGACAATAACAGTTCGCGATCTCAATACAGATGCGCTGGAAGGGCGGTCAGTCGTTATTCTAAATGACACTGCGCCGTTCGACGGCCCCACGGGGAATGCGCTGGTCAACTTTATTGGTGCGGGCGGCGGACTATTGGCTGTCCTCGGTGAAAGCGTACGCTGGACGCCCGAGGCATCCGATGTATTGCCTGGCTCGTTCGGTACGCCCACCGCTCGCCTCAGCAGTCGGAGTAACGTCCTAGGCTACGTTGACTACAGCCACCCAGTGTTTGACGTCTTCAACGCCCCCCGCAGTGGAGACCTTTCATCAGCACAATTCTTTCAGCAGAGACCATTCACCGTCACTAATCCCGAGTCTGTACTGGCGCGCTTTGCCGATGGCTCGGTGGCGCTTGCCGAGCGCCGTATCGGGCAGGGTCACGTACTGGTATGGGCGTCCACACTCGATAGTTACTGGAACGACTTGGCTCTCAAACCGGTCTATCTGCCCTTCGTTCATCAGTTGGCAAAGCACCTTGGCAAGTATGTCGAACCAACCGAATGGCATACCACGGCCCAGTTACTCGATGTGGCAAGCATGTACGCGGCGCGTGGCCATCGGCTCGAATTCGGGCGCGATGCCCCGGTCGCGGTCGCACCGACCGGGGCGCGGCTGCCGATCACAGGCACTGATTCCTCCGTGTTCCTTGAATTGGCTCACCAGGGATTCTACGAAATACACACACCTGGTGCCGTCGTCGACGTGCCGCTCGCCCTCGCCGTTAACGCTGATCGTAGCGAATCAGACCTGGCAACACTCGACCCCCAAGAACTGGCCAGTTCGGTTACTGGGCGGGCGGTTACTGAAAGACTTGGAAATCTGGTACTGCATGAGCGGAGTCCCGAAGACGCGGAGGAACAGCAGGCATTATGGCGGTATCTGCTTGTGGCGGCACTTCTGCTCCTGACTGCCGAAACTGTGCTATCAAACCAGCTATCGCAAAGGGTGCGGTAGGCACTGTTAAAAAGCGGCGCGTCCGTGGATAGCTGCGCCGATGGACCGGGATGAACGGCCGCAGGATGTTCTGCGAAGCTAGGCGAAAATGTGAGATAACTTGGGCACACGGATATGCTGTTAACCGGTCATCAATCGCAATCCCCCCGCGAAGATCTCTTTCGAGTCATCCGGCAAGTCCGTCAACGCTGGCGGCTTAAGATCGTGCTGCGTGGCCTGGCCGTCATGATCACAGCCGGCATCGTAGCCTTTTTACTTTCGGCCTACGGCCTTGAATATTTCCGCTTTAGTGCCCCAGCAATCATTACGTTCCGGGTACTTACTTACCTGACGCTGACGTTGCTTCTCGTCTGGTCACTTCTGCTTCCGCTGTCGCGCCGAGTCTCGGACGAGTCAGTCGCGCTATACCTCGAGGAACACGAACCATCGCTTCAGGCGAGCGTCTTAAGCGCGCTTGAGGAAAGTGGTAAGTCCGACGTGTCCAGCCGCGTTGACATGTCGCCAGCGCTCATCCGGCGGTTGATCGAGGTCGCCGTCGAGAAGTGTGACTCGATAGATTCTGGACGCGCTGTCGAGCGACGCAGTCTTCAGCGCACATCAGGCGCACTGGTCGGGCTGGCTGCAACTTCAGCAATGCTATTGCTATTCGGCCCGGTTTATCTACGCCATGGTCTTTCGGCAGTTGCGTTTCCGCATCGGAGCATTGAGACTGCAAGCCCATACAAGATCGTTGTGGCGCCTGGTAACGTAACCATCGCTCGTGGTACCGACCAAGTGATTACGGCCGAGCTCGTCGGCTTTGAAACCGAGAAGGTCGAGCTCTACTCGCGCTCACACGCGAGTGTGCCGTACGAGCCATTGCCGCTTGTGACTGGCCTTAAAGAAAACCAATACGAAGTGATGCTGTTTGACATTGGCGAAGCAACCGATTACTTCGTCCAGTCATCGGGTATCCGTTCAGAGGTCTATACAATTGAGGTCATCGACATCCCCTTCGTCGAGCGCCTTGAACTCGAGTATCACTTCCCCCCGTATACCGAACTTCCACCGCGGACCATTGAAGATGGGGGCGACATCGCGGTCTTGCGTGGTACTGAAGTGCGGGTCCGTGCCGTGCCAACCACCGAGACCCTCGGTGGCCGGTTTGTCATCAATGAAGAGACGATTCTTCCGATGGACCGCCAATCCGATGGTTCGTTCAAGACGCGTTTTACAGTTGAAATGAACGGCTTTTATCGGATCGATCTCGAGGGCCACGACGGTGTGATGATTACGGCGTCGTCACAGCACACAATTGAGGTACTCGATGACCAACCACCCGTCGTCGGTTTCGAGAAGCCAGGGCGTGACATAACGGCATCGTCCATCGAGGAGATTTTTGTTGAGGCTAAGGCCAATGACGATTTCGGCATTCAAACCCTCGAGCTTGTCTATGCGATCAACGGCTCCGACGACACGGTCCTTGAACTCTTCAACAACCCTGAAAACACGCCATACGACACCTCGGCCGGATACACATTTTTTCTCGAGGAATATGGTCTCGAGCCTGGTGATCTGATTTCCTACTACGCACGGGCACGCGATTCGGCAAATGGCGACAAGTCCAACGTTGGGACAAGTGACCTCTACTTTATTCAGATTCGGCCGTTCGGTAAGAACTTCCTGCCCGCTGAATCGCAGGCCGGTATGGGCGGGGGAGGTGGTGGTGGAGCTGCGTCGCCAGATGCTCTTTCACAACAGCAACGTGAAATCGTCTCAGCCACATTTAACATCGTGCGTGATCGCAGCAAATATTCTGACGAGGAATTCCGGGAGAACGTCGTTTTCCTAGCGTTAGCACAGGGCAAGCTACGCGAGGAGGTGCAGACCCTGCTCGGTCGGCTGAACAGCCGTGTTGTAAATGTTGACCCGGCGTTTGTTGAAATCTCCGAGATCCTTCCACAGGCAGTGACGTCGATGCAGCGGGCTGAGGAGACCCTGCAAACCCAAAACGCCAAGGACGCACTACCGCCAGAGCAGCACGCGCTCAGAATGCTGCAGCGGGCTGAAGCAACCTACGAGGAAGTGCGTGTTGCTATGGAGTCGCAAGGTGGCGGCGGTGGTGGGAGCGGAGGCCGCCAGTCGGCTGCCGATGATCTCGCTGATTTGTTCGAACTTGAGCTCGATAAGTTGCAAAATCAGTACGAGACCCTGCAGAGCGCACAACAACAGCTGGCCGACACAAAGCTTGATGAAACACTCGAGCGACTAAAGGAACTGGCGCGACGGCAAGAACAAGAGGCTGAGCGACAGCGTTTGCGTGCTAGGGGCCAGCGCACTGCTTCCTCAGGCAGCGGCGCGAGTCAACGTGCACTTGCCGACGAGACCGAAGAGGCCGCGCGGCAGCTTGAGCGGCTTGCCCGTAACGAATCCGACCCCGACCTAATGCAGGCCGCGCAACAACTCCAGAAAGCGGCCGACGCAATGCGCCGTGCAGCGGTGGGCCCAGGCGATAACGGCATGGTTGACGCGAGCGCGGCACTCGAGCAATTGCGTGAAGCACAGAGTCGGCTGGAACAGGAACAGTCGGGACGACTTAAACGGAACATCGCAACTGCGCTCGACCGTGTCGACGCACTGGCCGACGCCGAGCGACAGGTTACCGACGATGTGGGTCAACTCGACCAAGATGCACAGGTACGCCGTACACAGGTGGGCCCGCTCATGGGACGTAAAGATCAAATGTCGGCTGAGGTTGCCAGCCTTGAACGCCAACTTGATAACACCTCAGCCGAGTTTCGGCGTGACGAACGCGAAGCATCCCAACGCTTGCAGGCCGCTGCCGACTCGATCAGAAAGAACAAGCTGAAGGAGAAAATCCGGTATTCGAAAGGGGTCATCCTTGGCCGCGCGCCAGAGTATTCCAGGGCGTTCGAACAACAAATTGGTGCAGACATTGAAGAAATCCGTCAAGCGCTTAGCGAAGCAGAGGCAGCCATTGGACAAAATCCAGCAGACCAGTGGGCCGATGCGCTTGAAGCAACACGTGATCTGATGCGAGGTGTCCAATCACTCGAGCAGCGGGTCGGCGAGGCAGCACAACGAGATGGACCTGCTCAAGATGAACAGCAACGTCAATCTCAGGGTGACTTACAGCAGGGTGGGCAAAGTGCCCAGGGACAGAGAGGTGGCGGCAATCGCAGCGGTTTGCCGAACCAGGGTGGTAATCGGACCCACGCCCAGCCGGGCGATTGGAACGTAGGACCAGACCAAGTCCGGCAATTCAGCCGTGAGTATCGAGAACAGGCAATGGATGCCCAGAAACTCAGGCAACTTCTTGAGCAGCAGGGCTTCACCGTGGATGATCTCGATGCTGTGATTCAAGCGCTGCGAGAGTTCGATGACCAACGGATTTACGCCGATGCTAATGAAATCGCTAGACTGCAGACTTTCGTCAACGAGAACCTGAAGCGGTTCGAGTACCGGTTACGGCGCGAAAACGAAGGTGATGACACTAACCCACTGTTCCTCACCGGCTCAGACGAGGTGCCCTCAGGTTTCCGCGATCTAATTGAGGAGTACTTCCGCAGGCTGTCGCAGGAAGAACCCTCTTCGTAACGAAATCTCTGGTTGCATGCCCGAAACGACGAATCCGCTGTTCGATGAATCCCTGTTGCCTCGTTTTGACGTCATCAAGCCTGAACATGTCGAGCCGGGCATAGAGAAGCTGCTGGCGACACTCAGCACCCAGTTACTTGAACTCGAACGCGCATCAAAACCGACTTGGGCGGAGCTGATCGAGCCACTCGAACGGATCGATGAGGAATTGTCTGCCCAGTGGAGAATCATTTCGCACCTGACTGGTGTGGCGAATAGCGAGGCGCTGCGTGTTGCGTACGCGGAGGTTGAACCAAAACTCATTCGCTTTTCGGTCCGCATCAGTCAAAGCCGTCCAATTTTCGATGCTTTATGCTCGTTGCGTGACGGTGATGAATGGAACCGACTTAACCGCAGTCAACAACGAATCGTCACGCTGTTGATCCGCGATGCGCAACTCACTGGCGTGGGGCTTAACGGCAAAATACGCGAACGGTTTAACGAGATCCAAACCGAGCTAGCGGAACTGTCGACGCGCTTTTCGAATAATGTGCTCGACGCAACTAAGGCCTTCTCAAAGACGCTTCGAGAGTCCGATGAGGTTGTTGGCCTGCCAGATAGTGCACTGCAGCTAGCGGCACAATCGGCGCGTGACGCTGGAGAAACGAATGCCACGTCGGTTGACGGGCCCTGGCGAATTACGCTTGATCAGCCAAGCTTTGAAGCGTTCATACAACACAGCCGGCGGCGCGACCTGCGCGAGGAACTGTATCGAGCTTACATCACACGAGCTTCCAAAGGTGACCTTGACAACGCGACACTCATCAAGAGGATTCTGCAACTGCGACGTGAGGCCGCGAACCTCCTCGGCTACGCGACCCACGCCGAGCTAAGCATTTCGACCAAAATGGCGGCGAGTGTCGACGCGGTCGAGAAGCTTCTCGAGGAATTACGAGTCGCATCATTCGATGCCGCCCACCGGGACCTTGACGACCTCAGCGAGTTCGCCAAGGCACACCCAGAATTTCTGGCAAAGACCACGGACTGCCCGGATGCATTGGCGCACTGGGACCTGCCCTTCTGGGCCGAACGTTTGCGAGAGCAGCGTTACAACTTCTCCGAGGAAGAACTTCGGCAGTACTTTCCCCTCCCCCGCGTTCTCGACGGTATGTTTGGACTGGCACAACAGCTCTTCGGTGTTGAGATTCATGAGGCAGATGGCGAAGCACCGGTGTGGCACCCCGACGTGCGCTTCTTTCGGGTGATCGGCGAGGACAAAAAACCGCTCGCAGCGTTTTACCTTGATCCTTACAGCCGGCCTGGCGAAAAACGCGGTGGTGCCTGGATGGATGAGTGTATAGGTCGCAGCCGTCTCTTCAGCAACCCTGATGGAGGTCCTCGCCTGCCAGTTGCGTATTTGGTCTGCAACCAGAGCCCGCCCGTGAACGGAAAACCTTCGCTGATGCGGTTCCGAGAGGTCGAGACACTATTCCACGAATTCGGCCACGGACTACAGCACATGTTGACGCAGGTGGACTACGGATTCGCCTCGGGTATCCACAACATCGAACACGACGCCATTGAGTTGCCTAGCCAGTTCATGGAAAATTGGTGCTATCACCGAAAGACACTGCTTGGACTCAGTGGACATCATGAAACCAGCGAACCGCTGCCCGACAC
>PYIM01042638.1_pt1 | contig 11227 bp, 9 predicted proteins | sample 3577991 | NCBI WGS metagenome assembly PYIM01 (sample SAMN08408024, study PRJNA431606) | Marine metagenome isolate SA_KN192-05_S13_500m, whole genome shotgun...
CTCGATGGCGGACGCAGTCTGGGTCCTCGGGACGAGCATGACGAGGTTCGGGCGCTATCCCGAGTTGGACGCGGTGGACCTCGCCGCCCGGGCCTGCCTAGATGCCCTGGACGACGGAGGCGTGTCGATCCACGACATGGATGTGATGGGGGCCGGCACCCTGTTCCAAGCCCAGTCGGGTATGGGCCAACGGGTCCAGAAGCAGATCGGACAGACCGGCATCCCGGTGTTCAATGTGACCAATGCGTGTGCCACCGGGGCCACCGCCCTGCGCACCGTCTACCTCGCCATCAGGGCCGGGGAGGCCCAGATGGGCCTGGCTTTTGGCGTCGAGCAGATGGGCAAGATGGGGTTACTACGAGGCGGCGCCAAGGACGACACCAACGTCTACGAGCCGTCAGGCCGGTACGGAGCGGTGACCGGCGTTGACGGGATCCTGGGCACTGAGACGATGCCGGGCGTGTTCGCCCAGGCCGGCATGGAGTACGCCTACGAGAACGAAGGGGTGGGCTTCGAGCAGTTCGCCCGGGTGGCCTACAAGAACCACCTGCACTCCACGCTGAATCCGCTGGCCCAGTACCGCAAGGAGTTCTCCATGGAGGAGATCATGGGCTCCCCGGTGCAGAGCTATCCGAACACTCTGCTGATGTGCTGCCCGACCGGTGACGGAGCGGCGGCGGCCGTACTGGTGTCTGAGGAGCGCCTCAGGTCTCTACCCGGCGAGGTGCAGAAGCGGGCGGTGAAGATCTCAGCCTCGGTCCTTACCTCCGACCCGTGGGTGGAGAGCGGCCAGGTGCAGCCCGACGTGAACACCCTGACCCGCAACGCTGCTGCCCAGGCCTACGAGGCGGCCGGGGTGGGCCCCGAAGACCTCGACCTGGTGGAGTTGCACGACTGCTTCGCGACCGCCGAGCTCATTCACTACGACAACCTGGGCCTTTGCGAGCGGGGCGGAGCCGGTGAGTTCATCGACTCTGGCGGTCCGTTCCGCGACGGGCGGACCCCGGTCAACGTTTCGGGTGGACTGATCTCCAAGGGGCATCCGATTGGGGCGACCGGGGTGGCCAACGTCTACGAGGTCACCACCCACCTGCGAGGCGAGGCCGGAGACCGTCAGGTCGAAGGCGCCAGGGTTGGCCTCACCCACGTGATCGGCCTTGGTTCGGCCTGCGGTATCCACATCCTGGAGAAGGCCGCCTAGCTCTCGTCGCAGGCGGTGGTCCCTGTCGACAATTCCCGAGGCCGAGATCGGCTCAGGCCAACTCGGCCCGGAGGTCGTCGGGCGAGTTGACCGGGGCCCGACAGGCGAACTCGCGGCACACCCAGGCTCGGTCGCCGTCGCGTCCTTCCCAGAGTGGCCCACCGAAAGGCTCGCCCCAGGCTAGGACCGTGTTCGGCCGCCAGGTTCCGGCCACCGCGGCGACAAGATCGGGGCGATCTCCGGTCACCACCACCTCAGTGATACCGGAGTGGTGCAGGTCGACGGCTCCCAACAAGTGGCCGAAGGCAGTGGGATGTCCGGTGACCGAATCGCCCAGTAGCTGTAGCACCCCCGCGGCAACCTCGACGTAGCGGGTGTCTCCGACCAGCGCTCCGAGGCGCAACAGGGCCACCGCGGCCAGGCTGTTGGCTGACGGTTGGGCATTGTCCAGCAAGTCCTTGGGCCGGCGAACCAGAGCCTCGGCGTCATCTCCGGTGCCATGGAACCCGCCGTTCTCCCTGTCTAGGAAACGGTCCAGGAGGACGTCGGCCGTTGACACGGCCAACTCGGTCCACCGGGCCTCACCAGATGCCTCACCGAGTCGGGTCAGTCCGTCCACCATGGCTGCGTGGTCTGCCGCGTAGCCCAGAGTGTGGGCTCCGGCGTCGGCCTGCCAGGAGCGTAGCCACCGGCCGTCCGGCCGCCTGAGAGTCCGACAGAGGAAGTCGGCGTTCGCCGTGGCCGCTTCCAACCAGTCCTCCCGTCCCACAGCCATGGCGGCCTCGGCCAGAGTCGCCAGCATCAGGCCGTTCCACTCGGTCAGGACCTTGTCGTCCAGCCCGGGCCGAACTCGGGCCTCCCGACGAGCGAAGAGGGCTACTCGGGCCCGCTCAACCGCATCAGGACGCTCCAGGTCGCCTCGGACCGGTCGGTGGAGAATATTGGTCCCTTCAAAGTTGCCGGCCTCGGTGACCCCATACCACTCGACGGCCTCGTCGGCGTTCTCCCCGCACACCGAACGCACTTCATCCAGCGACCACAGGTAGAACGTGCCCTCGGCCCCCTCCGAGTCGGCGTCCTCGGCTGAGAAGAAACCCCCGTCAGGGTGACGGAGGTCCCGCAGCACGTAGTCGATAGCGGCGGTGGCTACCTGAAGCCAGCGGCGATGGCCGAGCACCCGCCACCCGTGCAGGTAGGAGCGGGCAAGGAGGGCGTTGTCGTAGAGCATCTTCTCGAAGTGGGGGACCAGCCAGTAGGGGTCGACCGAGTAGCGGGCGAACCCGCCGCCCAGGTGATCGTGCATCCCACCGGCGGCCATGGCGTCCAGGGTGGTGGTGAGGACTCGGATCGGCTCAGCCTCCGGGGACCGAGCCACGTGCCTGAGGAGGGCCTCGAGGCTCATGGCCTGGGGGAACTTGGGGGCCCCGCCGAACCCACCCCACTCGTCGTCGTGCTGGGCGACTAGGTGGGCGACTGCCGTGGCCAGAGTGTTGGCGGGCGGCGGGCCATCGGCCGGACGGAGGTCACCGTGCCGGGCCATGGTGGCCGTCAGGTGGTCGCCCAGACCCTCGAGATCGTTGCGCCGTTGGTTCCAGGCCTCCCGGACAGCCGACAGAACCTGAGGGAACGACGGCATCCCTCCCCGCGGACGATTAGGCCAGTAGGTCCCACCGTGGAAGGGCCGTCCGTCGGGATGGCAGAACACGGTCATGGGCCAGCCACCCCGTCCGGTCAGGGTGGTCACGGCGTCCATGTAGATCGAGTCCACGTCCGGCCGCTCCTCGCGGTCGACCTTGACGTTCACGAACCCGGCGTTCATCTGGGCGGCGATCTCCGGGTTCTCAAACGACTCGTGGGCCATGACATGACACCAGTGGCAGGCCGAATAGCCGACGGAGAGGAGGAGGGGCACGTCGCGTTCGGCGGCCGCCGCCCGAGCCGCTTCGCCCCACGGGTACCAGTGCACCGGGTTGTCGGCGTGCTGGCGGAGATACGGGCTGCTCTCGCCGGCCAGAAGGTTCACCGCCCGGACCCTACTGACGACCAGTCGACCTCCGGGGACCGGCCCCACTGGCAGACTCCGGGGATGAGACGGTGGATCCTCGGGGCGAGACCTCGGACCCTTCCGGCCGCCATAGTCCCTGTTCTGGTTGGGACGGCGGTGGCCGCAGGGACCGGTGTGGTCTGGTGGCGAGCCGCCGCAGCGCTGGTGGTGGCCCTGGCCCTCCAGGTGGCAGTCAACTACGCAAACGATCTGTCGGACGGCCTGCGTGGAACCGATGGTCCGGAACGCGTCGGTCCGGCCCGCCTGGTGGGTGGGGGCTTGGCTACCCCCGAGGAGGTCCGGACGGCCATGCTGCTCGCCTTCGCCCTGGCTTCTGTGGCGGGCCTCACCCTCGCCGCCGCTGTGACCCCGTGGCTACTCGTCGTGGGAGCGGCGTCGGTAGCAGCCGGGTGGTTTTACACCGGCGGGTCCCGGCCGTATGGCTACCGGGGACTGGGCGAGGTGTTCGTGTTCGCCTTCTTCGGCCTGGTGGCCACGGTGGGAAGCACCTACGTGCATCAACAGCAAATGCCGGGCCTGGCCTGGCTGGCCGCTGTTGCCGTGGGGTTCCTAGCCTGCTCTCTCCTGGTCGTCAACAACCTACGAGACCGGGTGGGCGACGAGGAGGGAGGGAAGCGGACGTTGGCCGTCCGGCTGGGAGACCGCCGGACACGGCTGTTGTACGTAGCACTTCTGGACGGCTCTCTGGTCGTGGGGTCGTTGTGCGCCCTGTCCCGACCCTGGGCCGCCCTGGTACTGATCGCTGGCCTGATGGCTGGGCCGTCAGTCCGTAGGGTGCTGGCCGGAGCCGAAGGCCCGGACCTAGTGGATGTGCTGGCCCGAACCGGAAAGATCCAGATGGCGGCCGGGGCATTACTGGCCCTAGGCCTGGCCCTGTCGGCGTGACCGGCTGGCCTTAGGTCCGGCTAGCGCTCAACAGTTGAGCGATGCCGCCGCTGCACCGGTCTTTGGCCACCTCAACGAAGCCGGCCGTGGCGATGGTGGCTAGCAGGTCAGCCTCGGGTGGAAGGTAGGCGACCGAACGGGGGAGGTACCGGTAGGCGTCCCGGTCCGACAGGAGCCCACCGATGAACGGAACCACCCGACCAAAGTAAACGCCGTGGCCGAGGCGCAGGAAAGGGCTACGGGGCTGGTCGACCTCCAATAGAGCGATCCGTCCACCGGGTCGGAGTACCCGGGCCAACTCAGCCAGGAAGGGCTCCAGGGCGGACAGATTCCGGAGAGCGAACCCGCAGGTGATCCCGTCCACCGAACGGTCGGCCACCGGGAGTCGGAGGGCGTCGGCGTGGACGAGCGGAGCGTCAGTGGTGGCAGCGGCCAGCATCCCCCAGGAGAGATCTATGCCGACGGCTCGGTGGCCGGCGTTCTTCAGGTCCCGGCACAGATCTCCGGTCCCGCAGGCCAGATCCAGCACGGTGGAACCGGCCGGTAGGCCCAGTCGGAGCACCGCACGGTGCCGCCACCGGACGTCCAGGCGGAACGTCATGATTCGGTTGACTAGGTCGTAGCGGGGGGCGATGGCGTCGAACATGGACCGCACCGCGGCGGCTTTCTCAGCGCCCTGGGGGAGAGGGCGTGAGGGGTCGGGGATCTGGGCGCCGGAGATGGTCACGGATCCCTCCGGCTCATCGGAACCAGATGCGCTGGTGTTCCCGACTGGTGGGGTGGAGCAGGAGGATCAGCAAGGCCACCGGGAAGAGCAGGATCAGTGCCGTGGTCACCGGGTTGCCCAGGCCGTACGACCGCAGGCGCCAGACCACGGCCAGCGTGGCCGCCATTACGCCCAGACGCCAGCCCCAGCGACGGTCGTTGGCCAGTCCCCAGGCGGCGGGGAACATGGCCGCGCCCACCATGGCCAGGAAGGGGCCTCGCACCAGGTTGAACAGCCCCTCGATGTACAGGAGCATCGTGGCGCTGAGCAGCGTCTGGGGATGGAGGCGGTTCAGCCAACTTCGGGCCTGCATGGTCGCCAGTCTGTCAGCGTCAGGGTGCGATCCGACCCCGCCTGGGCGGTTCGCCGATCAGGTAGTGGGTTGGCGGCGGATGGGAACAGCTACCCGGGTGTCAGTCCGGTCAGCACGCAGCTGGCCACAGGCGGCATCGATCTCGGTTCCCCGGGTCCGTCGGATCGTCGCGTTGGAGCCGTGAGAGCGCAACTCGTCGGCGAAGGCCCGAACCCGGTCGGGGGGCGAGCCGACGGTGGGCCATCCGGGCGTGGGGTTCAGCGGGATCAGGTTCACGTGGGCACCGAGCGGTCGGGCATAGGCGGCCAGCCGCCGAGCGTCCTCGGGACGGTCGTTGGTGCCGTCGATGAGGGCCCACTCGAACGACAGTCGTCGGCCGGTGGCCGTCACGTGTTCCCGACAGGCTTCAGCCAGCTCGGCCAAGGGCCACCGTCGGTTGATGGGGACCAGCTCGTCCCGGAGGTCGTCGTCAGCGGCGTGCAGGGAGACGGCCAGGTTGACGGGGAGAGACTCTGTGGCCAGACGACGGATGCCGGGGACTAGGCCCACGGTGGAGATGGTCAGGTGACGGGCTGATAGTCCGAGGCCGTCATGGATCCGCTCCACGGCCGCCCAGGTCCTGTCGTAATTGGCCAAGGGCTCACCCATGCCCATAAAGACCACGTTGGAGACCCGACGGTCGCCGGCATCGACTTGGGCCCTGACCACCTGTTCCACGATCTCCCCGGCGGTCAGGTGGCGTTCGAAGCCCATCTGGCCGGTGGCACAGAACCCGCAGGCCATGGCGCAACCGGCCTGGGTGCTCACGCAGACTGTGGAACGGTTCCGGTAGTGCATAAGGACTGTCTCGATGAGGGTGCCGTCAGCGAGACGCCACAGCCACTTCACAGTCCTCCCCCGGTCGCCCACCGAGCGGGTGTCCTCTACGAGGGCGGCAGGAAGGTGTTCGGCCAGGTCCCTGCGGAGGGAAGCGGGCAGCGTGGTCATCTCCTCCGGTTCGGCCAGGTCGCGGTACAGGCCCTGCCACAACTGATCCAGGCGGTAGGCGGGTTGACCGGCCAGCAGGTCAGCCAGGGCGTCGCGATTCAGGTCGTACCGGCTCGTGGGAAGACCTCGGGTCGGTGGGGGAGCGTCGGCGATCATCGGACGATGCGCTGGTAGGAGCGATTGGTGAACTCAGTCTCGAATCCGAGCCCCCGGTACAAACGGAGGGCGGGTCGGTTGTCGGATTCCACGTAGAGGATGGCGTGTCGGAGGCGACGGCCCGCTAGGTGAGCCAATCCGGCCAGGGTGAGGGCCCGGCCGAGCCCCTTCCCGTGGTGCTCGGGATGGACGGCGATGGCGTAGATCTCGCCCACAGGCGGGTCTTCGTTGGTGTGAACTTTGGTCCAGCAGAAGCCGAGGAGGTCATCAGCGACCTCATGGAGCAGAAAGCCGTCGGGGTCGTACCAGGTCTCTGCCTGGCGGGCCTCCAGGTCAGCGTCGGTCATACCCCCTTGGTCGGGGTGCCAGTCGAAGGCCAGGTTGTTCACGGTCAGGAAGGCCTCGGCGTCTCCAGGTACGAAGGCCCGGGTTGGGAGGTCAGTGGCCAACGCCGGGAGCTCGCGACGGAGCCGCAGGAGGTCGCGGGTGGGCGTGAAGCCGGCTGACGTAGGGACGTGGTCACCCTGCGGGCCAACCCGCTCGACCCAGTACTCCAGCCGACCACCTCCTTGGAGGCCAACGGCCTGCGTGGCGGCTTCCAGGAGTCGGCGCTCCCGATCGGCGGTGGTCCCGGTGGCGGTGTCCAAGTCGGCCAGATCGACCTCGAGCCGCCAGCGGGCCAGGTCGCCGTCCGGTGTGCGACCGGCACCAGTGAGTGTGGCGGTATCGGTTCCGTCTGAGACGGTGAGCCGGTCCATGGGCGCCGAGGCTACCGTCGGCCTCCATGGGACAACCGAGATCACCCAGGGGGCGGGCGGCCGAGGTCCACCGTCGACTGCAGGACGAGTACCCGGCGGCCGAATGCGAGCTGGACCATGCCAACCCGTTCCAGCTCCTGGCGTCCACCATCCTGTCGGCGCAGTGCACGGACAAGCGGGTGAACATGGTGACACCGGCCCTGTTCGCCGCCTATCCCACCCCGGAGGACCTGGCGGGCGCTGTTCCCCACGAGCTAGAGGAGATCGTCAGGTCGACCGGCTTCTACGTCAACAAGGCCCGGAGCCTCCTCGGCATGGCCCAGCGGCTGGTCGAGGAGTACGAAAGCGAGGTCCCGGGTGGGATGGCCGACTTGACGTCGCTTCCCGGAGTGGGTCGTAAGACTGCCAACGTGGTTCGCAGCGTGGCTCTGGACCTGCCGGGTCTTCCGGTGGATACCCACGTGGGACGCCTGGCGCGGCGTTTGGGGCTCACCACGGAGACCGATCCGGTCAAGGTGGAGCGAGAGCTCAACCCGATGGTGCCGGCCGCCGAGCGGGGCCGATTCAGCCTTCGCCTGATCCTCCACGGTCGACGGGTCTGTCCGAGTCGGAAGCCCCGTTGCGAGGAGTGCGTCCTCAACGACTTCTGCCCGGCGTCGGAGATCTAAGCCAGGTTTTTGATGGTGACGAATTTCACACAAACTCATTAACAGGAACCGGTTCCACATCCACTGTGGGTGTAGTACGTTCACCCAGCCGGGTCCCGCCACCCGGCCTGCGAGGACCGGGTTCCCGCCACCCACCTCGCCCGCTCGGCGCCCTGTAGGGCGCCGAGCGACTTTTTCGGATCATGGCGACGATTTTCCCCGGTCAGCGTCCTTCGGTGGCCCTCCGGGAGCGTTCCATCTCTCGGAGCGCTCCTCGGAGATGCCGCTCCACCTCCAGGAGTGCAGAACGGTCCTCAGTCCGATCGGGGTCCCCCTCCCCGGCCAGGTTCTCCACCCGGTGGACCAAATCGGCTAGCTGGGCGGCCACCGACGATAACTCGGCGGCGTGTTCGGACTCCATGGCTGAAGTCTGGTCCCGCGGTCGCCGTTGGTCCAGCATGTCGGAAAGCCCTTCCAGTACGACGGGCAACGGCCGGTAGCGTTACGGGATGCTCCGGCGGCTCGACCTGCGTGGCTCGGTCCAGGACGTCCGGTCGGTTCTCCCCCGGCCGACGGTGGCCGGCGAGGGACCGTTGGAGGAGGTCCGGGCCATCCTGGCCGACGTCCGCCAGCGGGGAGACATCGCCCTGCTGGAGATGACCTCCCGTTTCGACGGTGCCGACCTGGAAACCATCCGCGTCGACCCCGCCGAGGTTGCCGCCGCTCCTGACCGCGTCCAGCCCGGGGTCCTGGAGGCATTGGAGGTAGCGGCCGAGGCTGTCCGACGCCACCACGTCGGCCAGGTGCGGTCCGAGCGCCGAACCGAGGAAGATGGCTTGGTTATCCGCTCCCTGTCCCGTCCTGTGGAGCGGGCGGGCTGCTACGCCCCCGGCGGCCGAGCTGCCTACCCCTCCACCGTCCTGATGACTGCCGTACCCGCACGGGTGGCCGGGGTGGACGAGGTTGTCCTTTGCGTTCCTCCCGGAACTGATGGCCGAATCGCCGACGTGACTTTGGCCGCTGCTGCTGTGGCCGGGGTCGATGCCGTGTATGCGGTGGGAGGGGCCCAGGCGGTGGCCGCCATGGCCTACGGGACAGAGACCGTGCCCGCCGTGGACGTCATTGTCGGGCCGGGCAGCGTGTACGTGGCACTGGCTAAACGCGAGGTGGCGGGCCATGTTGGCATCCCGTCGGCCTTCGCCGGCCCGTCGGAGGTGGTGGTGGTGGCTGACGCCTCGGTCCCTGCGCCCTTCGCCGCTGTTGACGTCGTAGTTCAGGCCGAGCACGGTCCGAACGGTCTGGCCTGGCTGGTCACGTGGGACGAGGCGGTGGCAGAGGCGGTGGAGGCCGAAGTGGTCCGAATGGTGGCCGAGGCCCCCCGCCGAGAGGACATCACGGCCACCTTGGCCGATGCCGGTTGGAGCGTGCTGGTGGACGGCCCAGACCAGGCGCTGGCTGTAGCCGATGCCATCGCGCCCGAGCACTTGCAACTGATGGTGGATGATGCTGAGGCGTTGGCCGAGCGGGTCCGTCACGCCGGCGCAGTCTTCTGTGGTCCGTGGTCCCCAGCGTCGCTCGGCGACTACGTGGCCGGACCCAGTCACGTGCTGCCCACCGCGGGCACGGCCCGCTTCTCGGGAGCCCTAACAGTGGCTGACTTCACCAAGGAGGTCCACGTGGTAACGGCCGACGAGGGGGCCCTGCGACGCCTAGCCCCCCACGTCGTCGCCCTGGCCGACGCCGAAGGATTGGACGCCCACGCCCGATCGGTGCGCATCCGGACTGAGACAGGGGAGGGAAACGATGGCTGAGCGCCCCACCTCCCGGCCTGATGTAGTCGCCCTAGAGGGCTATCACTCACCCCAGATGGATGTCGCGGTCCGCCTGAACACCAACGAGTCCCCGCTTCCGCCCCCGGCGGAGTTCGCCGACGCGTTGGCCGAGGCGACGCGGGCCATCGGCTGGAACCGCTACCCGGACCGCGGTGCCGTACGGCTCCGGACTGCCCTGGCCGAACGTTACGGCGTCGGTGCCGACCAGGTGTTCGCCGCCAACGGCTCCAACGAGGTGATCCAGAGCCTCCTCCTGGCTTACGGTGGGTCCGGTCGGTCAGTAGCCGTCTTCGAACCTACCTACGCCATGTACGCGCTGATTGCTCGGTCCACCGGTACCCGGGTGGTTCGGGGCCGTCGGGAGCCTGACTTCGCCCTGGCCCCGACCGTTGTGGCCGACCTGCTTGACACTGAGCGTCCCGACCTGGTGGTCCTCTGCTCGCCAAACAATCCGACGGGAACCCTCGACCCGGGGAATCTTGTATCCGAGGTGGTGGAGGCGGCCGGCTCCTACGGTGGCTTGGTGGTGGTGGACGAGGCCTACGGACAGTTCGCCCAGCGCAGTGCCGTGGACCTGCTCGACAACGACCGGAACCTCGTGGTGAGTCGGACCTTCTCCAAGACCTGGGCCATGGCCGGAGCCCGGATCGGATACCTCCTGGCACCGTCGTGGTGCGTAGCCGAGTTGGAGAAGGTGGCCCTGCCGTACCATCTGGACGCCTTCAAACAGGTAGCTGGGGAGCTAGCGCTGGCCCACGGCCCGGCAATGGACCAGCGCATCTCGATCCTGGTGGCCGAGCGGGAACGGATGTCTACCGCCCTGGAGGCCCTTCCTGTCACTACCTGGCCGTCGGCAGCCAACTTCATCCTCTTTCGTCCCGAGGCCCGCCCCGGCCGAGAGGTCTGGCAGGACCTCGTCGATCGATCGGTGCTGGTCCGGGACTTCACGACCATGGAGGGCGTCGAGGGATGCCTCCGGGTCACCATCGGAACCAGCGACGAGAATGACCGGTTCCTCAACGCCCTTCGGGAGGCACTGTCATGACGACTCGATCCGCGACCCGCGAACGGTCGACCAACGAGACTTCGATCAGCGTCTCAATCAACCTGGACGGCGGCCCGGTGTCGGCGTCTACCGGGATCCCATTCTTCGACCACATGCTCGATCAGCTGGGCCGCCACGGTGGCTTCGGCCTCGACGTGCACTGCACTGGGGACCTGGACATCGACGCCCACCACACCGTGGAGGACGTGGGCATCGCGGTTGGCGAGGCCTTCGCCGAGGCCCTGGGCGACAAGGCTGGTGTTCGCCGCTTTGCCAACGCTCGGGTGCCGCTCGACGAGGCGCTGGTCGACGTGGCCCTGGACCTCTCGGGGCGCCCCTACCTACACCATGAGGTGGACTTCCCGGGCCAGAAGATCCTCGGCGATCCCCCCTTCGACCCCCAACTGATGGAGGAGTTCTGGCGGGCCTTCGCGATGGCCGCAAGAATCACCGTGCACCTGACCCTGGTTCGGGGGAAGAACACCCACCACATCGTCGAAGCCACCTTCAAGGGGATGGCCAGCGCCCTGAGCGACGCGGTGCGGATCGAGGGTGAGGGAGTGCCCTCGACC
>PYIM01120386.1_pt1 | contig 11125 bp, 8 predicted proteins | sample 3577991 | NCBI WGS metagenome assembly PYIM01 (sample SAMN08408024, study PRJNA431606) | Marine metagenome isolate SA_KN192-05_S13_500m, whole genome shotgun...
CCGGGCGAACCACATCCGGTGGCCCAACCGGGCCTGCTTCTCGTAGAGCCCCCCGAAGTAGAAGACGACCTGCAGGATGGCCGTCAGGGCCACCATGCCCACCACCAGCTCGCTCGGCTCTGGCCACTCGGTCCTGAACCGGACCACGGTGACCAGCACGGCCACGGCCAAGATCCCGACGGCATCTAGCACGTACAGCCACCGGAACCCGGCCCGCCACAGGCGCAGGTACAGGCCGGAGGCCGCCGGATCGGCGTCTGGCACGGGGGTAGGGGGCGTCGCGGTCATCGTAGGATCCCGATCAGCGTAGAAGGCCGCCGCCGACCAGCCCCTTCGGGCCGGGGCGCCCCCAGCCGCCGAGGGGGCGACCGGTAGGCTCGACCGGTGCCCCTGCCCCGGCTGCCGAGGTCGCGCCGCGACCTTCACGCCCTCATCCCGGTGGACCTGCTGGTCAACCTCACGCTTCGCGACCTGCGCAGCAAGTACAAGCGCTCGGCGCTGGGTTGGACCTGGTCGGTGCTCAACCCCCTGGTCGCCGTCGTCGTCTACTCGGCCGTGTTCTCCGTGTTTCTACGCATCCAGCCCACGGTCGGCGACCCCAGCGGCCTGCATTCCTACGCCGTGTTCCTGCTCGTCGCGCTGCTGCCGTGGCAGTTCCACGTCACCAGCCTCACCGAGGCCACCCGGGCCATCACGTCTAACGCCCCGCTGGTCACCAAGATCTACTTTCCCCGCTGGGTGCTGCCCACCTCGTCGGTCCTGGCCCGGTTCCTGACCCTGCTAGTCGAGATGGCCGTGCTGCTGGTGCTGATCGCCGTCCTGCAGGGCCACATCGCCTTCCAGTGGATCCCCGTGGTGCTGGCCCTCATGCTGTTGCAACTGCTGTTCACCATCGGGCTAGCCCTGATGATCAGCGCCGCCAATGTGTACTTCCGGGATGTCCAGCACTTCCTGGGCGTGGCCCTGGCTCCGTGGATGTTCCTGACGCCCATCCTCTACCCGCTGAACATGGTTCCGGCTGACCGAGAGTTCCTGGGTATCGGCTACCGCACCCTCTACCAGCTCAACCCAATGGTGTCGTGGGCCAAGGCCTACCGGAACGTGCTCTACGACCTGCGGTTCCCGTCAGTCGAACGGTGGCTGGCCATCGTGGCCGCCACGGCCATCGTGCTGGCCCTCGGATTCCGGGTGTTCAACCGGCTCGAGCCCCGCATGGCCGAGGAGGTGTGAGCGTGGCCTCGTCGTCCGACCCCGCGGTCCTGCTCGACGGCCTGGGTAAGCAGTTCCGCCTCACCCATGATCGGAACTGGACTCTGAAGGCCACGATGCTGGCTGGCCACCGCACCCGTTACGAGGAGTTCTGGGCCCTCCGGGGCGTCGACCTGGAGATTCCGCACGGCTCCACGTTCGGGATTATCGGAGGCAACGGGTCGGGTAAGAGCACGCTGCTCAAGGTGTTGGCCGGGATACTGCGACCCGACGAGGGCACGGCAACGGTCAACGGTCGCCTATCGGCCCTGCTGGAGCTGGGCGCCGGCTTCCACCCCGAGCTGACTGGCCGGGAAAACGTGTACCTGAACGGCGCCATCTTGGGCTTCACATCGAGGGAGATCCGGCGGCGGTTCGACGACATCGTGGGCTTCGCCGAGCTGGACCGCTTCATCGATGAGCCGGTCCGTAACTACTCGTCGGGCATGTACGTGCGGCTCGGTTTCTCGGTGGCCATCCACGTCGAGCCGGAGATCCTGCTCGTCGACGAGGTGCTGGCCGTCGGCGACCACACGTTCCAAAAGCGCTGCCTGGACCGGTTTGCCCAACTGAAAGCCGAGGGCCGCACCATCATCCTGGTCAGCCACGACCTCGACATGGTGGGGTGGCTGTGCGAGCGAACGGCGTGGATCCAGCAGGGCACCCTGCAGGCCGTCGGCCCGTCGCCCAAGGTCATCGACCAGTTCCTGAACGGAGCGGTCGACAGCCCTACGCCCGCCGACTCGTCGCCGTCGGCCCCCCGACGGTTCGGCGGCCTGGGACCGGACGACCTGGTCCGGGCCGTCGACCTGGTGGACGCCAACGGCCACCCCATGGACCGGGTGGGTTCCGGCCGCCCGGTGCGGTTCCGGGTCCGGGTCAACGCCGACCAGGTCGGCGAACCGGTCACCGTGGCCCTCGGGCTCTACCGGTCCGACGGCACCCACGTGACCAGCATCAACTCGGGAGCGGCCGCCCGGGCCGCCGATGAAGCCGGCATGGTCGAGGTGGACTACACCGTCGATTCCCTGGCCGTGCAGCCCGGCACCTATGAGCTCTCGGTGGCCCTCCACGACGCCACCATGCGCCAGGTCTTTGAACGCCACACCCACCTGGTGCGCTTCGAGGTGGAGCCCACGGGCGTCGACCAGCAGAACGGCCTGGTGGCCCTGGGTGGCACCTGGTCGGCCCGATCGGCGGACCGGTGAGCGACCGGCGCTGGCGCGACGGGTCCGAGGACCGGATCGTCTCCGTCCTGCGGGCCGCAGGTGACCGGTCCAGCGCTTCAGATGAGCTGGCCGCCCACATCGACGACTGGCCAACCCGCTACCACTTTGGCCGGGCCCGCACGAACCTCTTGCACCCGATCCGCCTAGGTCCCGGCGTACGAGTGCTGGACGTCGGAGCAGGCAGCGGCGTGAACAGCCGGTGGGCGGCCGAGCAGGGGGCGACCGTGGTGGCCGTCGAGGGTGACGCCCTCCGGGCCGAAGCGGCCGCCCTGCGCTGTACCGGCCTGGACGTCGATGTGTCCCACGGTTCGGCCACCGATCTGGTCGATGACGACGGGTTCGACGTGGTGCTGTGTATCGGAGTGCTGGAGTACGCCGGCAACGACCCCGCCGCCTTTCTGGGGCACCTAGCCGGCCTAGTGCGGCCCGGCGGCGCCCTGGTGGTAGCCATCGAGAACCGCTTTGGCCTCGCCTACTGGCTGCAGGCCGACGAGGACCACCTCGGGCTGCCCTTCGTCGGCCTGGAGGGTTACCCGACGGTGGCTGCTACTGACGCTACGGCGACCGTTCGTACCTTCTCGCGGGCCGAGCTGGCCGGCCACCTAACAACCACCGGGCTGACCGCCCAGCGCTGGTACCAGCCCTACCCTGACTACAAGCTGCCCACCGCTGTCCTCACCGACCGGTGCTTCGACCAGCCGGACGCTGTGGACCTGGTCGACCAGCTGGTCGGCCCGCCCATCGACCGCAGCCGCATGGGAGGCCACGTTGCCGCCGACCAGCGGGCCATCCACCGCCAGGTGGTGGCCGCCGGCTTGGGGGCCGGCATGGCCAACTCGTTCCTGGTAGTGGCAGCCACCAGCGACACGTCGCTGGACCGCCGCTCCGATGGCGACACCCTGGCCTGGCGGTTCACTGGCGACCGGCGACAGGCCCACCTACGGGTCCGTCGGATCACCGACGATGGGGTGCGCCGCATCGACCGGCGGGCCGTCCACCCCGACTCGGTGGGGGACCGGCCTGCAGGCTGGCTTGACCTCCGCTCACCGGGCGGAGCCACCGACGACTACACGGACGGACCGAACCTAGAACAGGTGGCCCTCGACCACCTCCGGTCCGGCAACCTGGCCGGCCTACGGTCGGTGCTGGCCACCTGGTGGGCGGTCGCCGACCGGTCGGCCGTCGAGCGCACTGTCGCTGAGTCCGAGGCCCACCCGTTCCTCCCCGCTGGAACCCGGACCGTGCTTCCCGGCGACCACCTGGACCTTGGGTTGGACAACCTCGTTGGGCCGGCCGACCGGCCCGACGAGGTGCGGTTCGTGGACGACGAGTGGGAGGCGGCCGGTGGCGTGGACCGCGACCTGGCCGCCCTGCGGACCTGCTGGAAGCTGGCCACGTCGCTTGTGGCCGCCGGGACCCGCCACCCGTGGCCCGCAGGCACGACCTCTGATCGGCTGGCCGGCGAGTTCTGTCGCCTGCTACCCCGCCCGGTAGGGCCGGAACGGGTCGACGACCTGCACGCCGCCGAAGCCGCCCTGCGAGTGGCCGCCCTGGGCGGCAAGTTCGCCACCCACGTGGCCCAGCTGCGGGCCGTCGGGCGCCGCAGCGTGTCGGACCCCACGGTCGGTGACGGCCGGAGGTCGCCGCTGCGTCGGAGGCTGGCCGCCCTCAAGCGGCTGCCCGGTGGGGAGCGCCTGGCCGACCTGGCTCGACGCCTGCGCTGACCCTGGCCGCCGGTCAGCCGACGGAGCGCACAAAGAACCGGCAGGTGCCGTCCACGCCGGCCCGGTCGTAGCCCCTATCCAGGAGCAGGTCGGCTACCTCGTCACCCCGGCCCTTCCGGAGGCAGACAGCGTCGGGGGCCAGCACGTCGATTGAGCGGGCCGTGGCCTCCGGCCCCCACTCGACGCGGCCGTACTCCAGGGCGTGGGACAGGGTCATGCGGTCCAGGGCGTGGAAGTCGCGTCCGGCGTGGCGACCCCGCAGGTACGACGACCTCGGGTTGACGGCCCGCACCTCGACGCCGAGCACCGCCACGGCGAAATCCACCTCCTCGGGACCAGCCACTGTGCCCCCAGTAGGAGCCAGGTAGACCAGCGTGCGGGCGCTGTCTACCTCCGGTCGGGGCAGGTCCACGACCGGGGGCCACACCAGCTCGGTACCCCGGTTGTCGGAGCTGGTGATGGGCGTGCCGACAGCCAACAGGATGGCCAGCACCACCACCGGGACAACGACCGGGGCGGCCCGAACCCCAGGTCGTACCGCAGTCAGCACTAGGCCCACCAAGGCAGGCAGTGGCAGCACCCAAAGGGTCCTCCAAGCCACGGCGTCGGCCTCGCCGGTCGCGTCCAATACATCGAGCATTCCGGGGGCCAGGAAGACACCGAACACCACCACCGGCCCGGCCAGCAACACCATCCGGGACCCCCGCGGCCCAACCACCGCCCAAGCCGTCAGGACACACCCCAGGGCCACCAGAGCCGGCAGCCCATCGCCGAACACCATCCGCAGCACGGCCACCGGCTCGGTCCCACTATCCAGCAGGCGACGAACGTCCAGGAAGCCCGGTACGGCGACCACATCGTGAAGGCGCTGCGGGTCGGCGGCCAGGGCATACAGGCCGGCGGCCAACGCCGGGGCAACGGCAACCATCGACCGCAGGACGCGTTGCGGCTCACCCCGGTCCCAGGCGGCGGCCCCAGCGGCCATCAGCACCACCGGTGGAGCCACCAGCACCGACGACGAGGTCAGGCCCAGGCCGGCCACCACCCCGGCCCCGGCGGCCAGCAGGTGGCGCCGGCCGCCGGTCCTCCCATAGGAGGCGCCGTGATGCCACAGGCTGGGCACGACCAGCAGCAGGAACACCGCCTTGCCCTGCCAGGATCGCCCGGCGAAGAAGTTCCCGAACGACCCATGGACTGCACCGTCCACCACCAGGAACGCCGTGCCGGCCCACGTGGCGGCGGCCGGCGACCGAGCGCCCAGTCCCCGCACCAGCCGCCAGGTGGCAAACACGGCCAGGGCGGCGACCAGCGGACCAAACCCCAGGTGGGTCAACCGGACCGCCGACACCCGCCCGGCGGCCGCTGCGCTCCCCAGGAGGGCTTCCACAGAGGTGGCCAGGGCCGGGGGGCGTTGCACAGGCAGCATGTCGTCGCTGAAAATGGTGTCGCGGTCCGGGAATGCCCCGTCGTGGGCAGCCACCCAGGCCGACCGGTTGACCACGAACACGTCGTCTTGGTCGGGGCGGACCATCACCAGAGACAGCAGGGCGGCTAACCCGGCCAGGACCAGCACCGAGACAGCCGCCGCTCGGGACGTGCGGTGGAGGACGGCCCGGGCCGTCATGTTGGCCGTGGAACCGGCGGCCCGCACGGCTAACGCTGCGGCGACCAGCACACCGAGCAAGCCCAACCAGGCCAGCGGCCACCACAAGCCGTCCACCTCGACCACAGCCAGCAGAGCGGCGGCGGCAAGGCCGAGGACCACCGGGAGGTAGGACAGCCGGCCGGCTGACCCTGGCCCGGCGGGGGCAGCCCACCCCGTGCCCGACCGGGCCAGGACCACGCCCAGCACTACGACGCCGACCACAAACAAGACGAAGGTGGTGTCGCGGCTCAACTCGACTAGCCGAGCCAGGTGGAAGAGCACCGTCCAGATGGCCAGCGCCCCGACGGCCAGGTCAAGGGCCCGGTCGGTCCGTCGGGCGATGGCGTCCCCGGCGTCGACGTGCACGATCAGCCCATCGCCCCGGCCACCACCTCGGCGACGGCGTCGCGGTGGTCGCGCAATTCCGGATGTCCGAGAGAGCGAAGCACGCAGTTGTCCAGCGCCGAGTAGGCGGGCCGGCAGGCAGGCAACGACCCGTCCAGGCCGGGGTCGGGGCAGGCCACGATCCGGTCCGGGTCCTGTCCAGCCAGGGTGGCCACATGGCGGGCAAACTGAAACCAACTGGTCGCCCCAGCGTTGGTGGCGTGCACCACCCCGGCCACCCGCTCGTCGGCCAGATGGGCTAGCACGGGGACTAGATCGGCCACAAAGGTCGGGCAGGCCCAACGCTGGTCCGACAGAGGCACCAGGTCGTCGCCGGTCAGGGCGGCCAGCACGCGCTCCACCATGCCGGGGGCGTCGGCGGGCTGCAGCCAACTGGTCCGCATCACGGTGGCCAACGGTCCGGCCGCCGCCTCCCCGGCCAGCTTGGTGGACCCGTAGATGCTGAGCGGACCGGTCGAGTGGCCCTCGGGATAAGGAGTGTCGGCCCGTCCGTCAAACACGAAGTCGGTGGACACGTGTACCAGGTGGGCGCCAACCCGGTTGGCGGCCTCGCCGAGGTGGCCCACCGCCTCGGCGTTGGTCCGCCGGGCCCGATCGGGGTCGCCCTCGCAGCCGTCCACGTCGGTCCACGCCGAACAGTTCACGATGACCTCCGGACGGTAAGCGAGGACCACCTCATGCACGGCGTGGCAGTCGGCCACGTCGAGGGCCGCCCGGTCCAGAGCGACCACGTCTCCCCTATCGGCAAAGCCGGCAACCACGGCCCTCCCCAGTCGGCCGGCGGCGCCGGTCACCAGGACGGTCACCGGCCCTCCCCGAGTAGCGGCTCCCACCAATCGGGGTGGTCCCGGTACCAGGTCACGGTGGCCGCCAGGCCCTCGTCCAAGTCGTGGGTCGGCGCCCAGCCAATAGACCGGATGCGTCTCGTGTCGACCGAGTACCGCCGGTCGTGGCCGGGACGGTCGGCCACCTGCTCGACAGCCGACCCGTCGGCCCCGCACAGAGCTAGCAGCCGGTGGGTGAGGTCCAGGTTGGTGATCTCGTTGCCGGCCCCGACGTTGTAGACGGTGCCCACCTCACCATCGGCCAGCACCCGCTCCAGCGCGGCGCAGTTATCGTCCACGTGGCACCAATCGCGTACGTTGCCGCCGTCTCCGTAGAGCGGAACCCGCTCGCCGCGCAACAGCCGGGCCACGAACAGGGGAATGACCTTCTCCGGGAACTGGAATCGTCCGTAGTTGTTGGACGATCGGGTCACCACCACCGGCAGGCCGAACGTCTCGTGGTACGACAAGGCAATCAGGTCCGACGCCGCCTTTGAGGCTGAGTACGGCGAACTGGGGGCCAGTGGGTCGCCCTCGCCAAATGAGCCCTCGTCGATCGACCCGTACACCTCGTCAGTCGACACGTGCAGCACCCTGCCGATGCCGGCCTCCAGGGCAACCCGGCACACGGTGGACGTGCCCTCGCAGTTGGTAGCCACGAAGCGAGCCGGGTCGGCGAGTGAGCGGTCCACGTGGCTCTCCGCGGCAAAGTGGGCAACGGCGTCGTGTCCGGCCATGGCCTCGGCCAGGGCGGAGGCGTCGCGCACGTCGGCGTGGATAAAGCGGTAGCCCGGCCGCCCGTCCAGACCCTCCAGGTTGGCCGGGTTCCCGGCGTAGGTGAGGGCGTCATAGACCGTCACTTCGTCGCCCCGGTCCACGGCCCGGTGGACGAAGTTCGCGCCGATGAACCCGGCGCCCCCGGTCACCAGCAGGCGCACCTCACCGCTCCCCGTATACAGGCCGGAAGTCGTCGGCCAGGTCGACCCGGGCCCGGTTGGCCAGGTCGCGCTCTGACAGCATTGGCCTGGCCACCCCCCAGTCGGCCCCTACGGCCGGGTCGTCCCAGGCCACGCCTAGCTCGTCGGACGGGTCATAGGTGCCGTCCACCAGGTAGGTGAGGGTCAGGTCGGTGAACGCTGCGAATCCGTGAGCCACTCCGGGAGGGATGTACACGCCGCGGTGCTGCTCCGGCCCGTCACCCCCCAGGTCCATCACCAGCGTGGCGCCGTCAGTGGGCGAGCCGACCCGCAGGTCGTGGAGCACCACCCGGGCCCGTCCGGCCACCACGACCCAGTAGTCGGCCTGTTGGAGGTGGTAGTGAAGGCCGACCACTGTGCCGGCCACCCGGTCGGCCCGGTTGCCCTGGACCATGGGGGGCACGTCGCCTAGCCACTCCTGGCGCCACGTCTCCACGAACAGGCCCCGGTCGTCGACGTGGACGACCGGGTCCACGACCAGCACGCCGTCTATGGCCGCCGAGGGCGTCACCTCAGCCACCAGCCCTCCTCTCCAAGTCGACCACCGAGTGATCGCCGAGCAGCAGCGATAGGTCGACCCGGTCCCCCACCGTGCCGGTGACCTCGGCCTCCCGTCCCAGGACCGAGCCGGTCAGGCGGTCCAGGTCCGACACCTGGGCACCGGCCATCAGCACCGAGTGCTCCACGGTGGCCCCACGGATGGCACAACCCTCACCCACGGCCACGTAGGGGCCGACCGTGCTGCCCTGGATACGGGCCCCGGCGGCCACCACCACCGGGCCGACGAGGGTGGAGTCGACCACCTCGGCGCCGTCGTCGACAGCAACCCGGTCGCCCTTCAAGCGATCCAAGACCAGCCGGTTGCACTCGAGCAGCGAGTCCTTCTTGCCTGTGTCGATCCACCAACCTTTCAGCACCCGGTGCTCCACCGTCTCGCCGGCGTCCAGGAGCCACTGGATGGCATCGGTGATCTCCAGCTCGCCGCGGGCCGATGGAGAGATGGCACGCACCGCTTCGTGGATGCGGGGTCCGAACAGGTACACGCCGACCAGTGCTAGGTCGGACGGCGGGTCGGTGGGCTTTTCCACCAGGCGGGCGATAGTGCCGTCGTCGGTTAGGTCGGCTACCCCGAACGACGATGGGTCGTCTACCTGGGCCAGCAGCAGGCGGGCGGCGACCGTGCCGTCGAACCCGTCGACCACGCCGTCCAGAGAGTCCTCGAACATGTTGTCGCCCAGGTACATGGCGAATGCCTCATCGCCCAGAAACGGCCTAGCCACCAGCACGGCGTGAGCCAGGCCCAGCGGCTCCCCTTGGTCGATGTAGGTGACCGTCGCCCCCCACCGGCTGCCGTCACCCACGCTGGCCCGTACCTCGCCGCCGGTGTCGCCCACCACGATCCCGATGTCGGTGATGCCCACCCCGACTAGGTCGGCCACCACGTAGTGGAGGATCGGGACGTTGGCGATCGGAACCAGCTGCTTAGCGCTGGTGTGGGTTAGCGGGCGCAGGCGCCGCCCACTCCCCCCGGACAGGATCAAGCCCTTCACGGCGCTGAGGGTATCCGGCAGCCCCCGGGGGCCTCCGGCGCGGCGCTCAGCGACCGGCGGCCTTGGCCAGGCCGACCAGGAACACCAGCACCGTGGTGGACACCTGCTGGGCCTGCGCGCCGGTTAGCGAGAACCCGGCTGCCACCTGCTCGAGGGCCTGCTGGTCGCCCACGGCGGCGAAGTAGGCCGTGGTCACCTTCTCCGGCCCGGCGGCCTCCGGCGGGTCGATCGGGTCGGGATCGCTGTTCGACAGGCCGAGGAGGAAGGCCACCACCCAAACGCCGGCCCGTTGGAACTCGGGCACGGTCATCTGGAGATGGTCGGCCGCCTCCTCGAGCACTACCAGGTCGTCGGCGGTGAAGGCGCCGGTCACCCGATATTCGTCGACCTGGGGGTCGGGGAAGGAGGCGCCGGCGTCCGGCGGCCCGTAGGCGATACCAAACCAGTTGGAGCGCAGGCCGAACTCCCGACGGAAGCGGTTGCCCGACACCACGAACCGGTTGCCGTCCCGGGCCCGCAACTCGACCTCCACGGCCCGACCGCCGTCGTCGCCGTAGCCGTCGCGTCCGATGACCTCGATCTCGTACAGGGGACCTAGGCCGAACGTTTCGGCCACCCGGATGGCGTCGATCTGGTCGGTCCATCGGTGAACCGGGTTGATGGAGACGTCGTCGCCGATGTCGGGCACGCCCACGAAGTCGGCTGAGATGGTATGGCCGCCCGTCGAGGCGGAGAACTCGGTCCGGGACACCACCCCGTCCAGGAGGCGGACCATGCCGGCGGTCGCGGTCACCGCGGCGTCGGTGGCCGAGGTCTCGTGGTCCCAGCCGTTGCTTCCGCTGCGGCTTCGCCGACCCGAGTAGACCTGACAGCGGATGGTGTCGCACGTCTTGGCGTAGTCGTACCGGACCTCGGCCAGGGCGTAGGACCGGGCGGCCACCGCCTGGACCTCCAGGGCGGCCTGGCCGGCGCCGTCGCCCATCCCGGACCACTCAGACGGCATTTCGCTGGGCACCACGGACCGCAGGTACTGCTCGACGGCCACCCAGTTCACAGTCCTCTGGCGGGCCCCATAGCGGGCGGCCCGGATCTCGCCTCGGTACCAGGTAGACGAAGTAGCGCTCTCGCAGAGCTGCAAGGTCTGGTCCAGGCCGGCCGTAGCCGTGTCGACCAACTGGTAGGACACCCCGTCGGTCGTGGAGGCCACCCCACCGGTAGACGACGGGGCCGACCCGATCGGCCACGCCGGGGCGATTCGGGCCACCGGACTCTCGATCAACAGGCCGGTGTCGGTGAAGCCGCCTCCACACGACGACCCCTGCTGGACCCGGTACCGATCGACGTCGCCGTCCAGGACCAGGCGGACGACCTTGGCATCGACAACGGTCCACGAGCCCATCAACCCACCGACCAATATGACGCCGTTGGACAGGTAGGCGGTCGTCCGCTCGCTGTCGTGGGACAGGAGCCGGACGCCGATCTCCACGTCAGGTACCACAGCCGGAACGGTTCCGCCGTAGTAG
>PYIM01208773.1_pt1 | contig 11061 bp, 10 predicted proteins | sample 3577991 | NCBI WGS metagenome assembly PYIM01 (sample SAMN08408024, study PRJNA431606) | Marine metagenome isolate SA_KN192-05_S13_500m, whole genome shotgun...
AGTCCCTGCTCCGCTTGCCGGGGCAGGAGCCTTCCCGCCGGCGGAGAGGGCCTAGGCTCCCGCCGGTGGAGATCAACGGCTACAAGATCGAGGCCGGTGCCGACCTCGCAGGAGCCGACCTGACCGGCGCCGACCTGCGTGCAGTCGACCTCTCGGGGGCCTGGCTGGGAGGTGCGATCCTCAACGGCTCCGACCTCTCCGACGCCCGACTGGCGGGTGCATCCCTCCGGCATGCCATCTGCCAACACGCTGTACTCGCCGACGCCGACCTCCGTCTCGCCAACCTCTGGCACGCCGACCTCACGGAGGCCCGGCTCCCAGGGGCGATCCTGAGTCGCTGCTGGCTGGGAAGCGCCCGACTGGTCGGGGCCGACCTCCGCGCGGTGGACCTCGGCGGCGCCTGGCTGACCGGCGCCGACCTCACCGGCGCACACCTCGGCGGTGCCACCCTCGCCGGTGCGACGTTCTCCCGCAGCTGCCTCCACGAGGCCGACCTCACCGGATGCTTCGCCATGGGGGCCGACTTCCGCGGAGCAGTCCTCAGCGGTGCGATCCTTCGTGCCTCCAACCTTTCGGGTGCCGTGCTCAGGGGAGCGGCGCTGATCGGCGCCGACCTGTCCTTCACTGACCTCGCAGGCGCGGACCTCACAGAGGCCCAACTCGAGGCGGTCTGCCTCGACGGGATCCGCCACGACGACACCACGGTGTGGCCGGAAGGATTCGATCCCCCCTCGTCCGGGGGGCTCGACGACCACGAGTAGCAGTTTGGCTCAGCCCCCGGAGTCCTCGAGTCCAAGGAGGTGACCGGTGTCGTTGAAGCTACGCAGTGAAGGTCCGGAGCGTCCGGTGCCGATGCTCGTCACCGCCGCCGTCGCCACGAAGCAACGCCAGGCCACCTCGTCGCCGACACCGAGCGCCCACGCCATGGCGGCCTTGACCGGCGACACGTGCGTCACGACCACGATGTCCCGGATGGCCGCCTCGTCCAGCAGGTCCTCGCAGGCCGAGCGCACACGTGCTCCCAACTGCCGGTGACTCTCGCCGCCCGGTGGTGCCCAGTCGAGGTCGGCCTGCCACGCCGCCCAGGTCGCAGGAGCGACGTCGGCCACCGGGCAACCCTCGAACTCCCCGTAGTCGAGCTCGATCCACCGGTCGTCGACCTCAAGGTCTCGATCGAACTCCTCGGCCGTCTGGCGTGCACGAAGGAGTGGGCTGGACACGATCCGGTCGACCGGGCCGATCGCCGCCGCCGTTGCCCGGGCCTGACGCATCCCGAGGTCGTCGAGCGGGGGGTCTCCCCGGCCCAGGAGCAGCCCGGAGGCGTTCGACTCGGTCCGCCCGTGGCGGACCACGTACAACATCAGGCGCGCACTCCGGTGAGGCGGCCGTCCCGCAGGAAGGCCTCACGTCGAGAGGGTTCACCCAACCCGTAGCGCCGCCATGCCCACAGGCCGACCAGAAGGCCGGCAACTTCGAAGGCGAGCCCTCCGGGCCAGCGGCCGAACTCCGGCACCGACGAGCCGCCGAGTGCGCCGGTGCCGGCGAAGGGCCACCAGAACACCTCGGTCCTCGCCCAGGTGCCGTCCAGCACAAGATGTGCGAAGAGGCCGATCGGGATACCCAGCCAGCGGCGCTGGGCGAGGCGTCGCCCCCTGGCGACCAGCATCACGCCAAACAGGACGGCCCCGCAGAACGGGAGCGTGTGCAACAGCCACGGTCCGCCCAGGACCCCTTCGGCGACAGGCAGGACCGCTCCGAGGACGACCAGCCGGTAGTCGAGGTTGGGACTGTCGAAGACTTGGGCCACAAGGACGAGCGCCAGGACGGCGAACCAGAGGAGCACCGTTCAGCGGGCCACGAGGCGGCCACACTCCGTGCACTCTGTGAGGGTGCCCCCTTCGAGGTGCTTGACCCGGTCCACCTCGACGGCCGGCATCGAGGACGGGCAGCCCCGGCAGTTGGCACCCTCGAACCGGACCACGGTGCTGGCACCGAATATGCCACGCAGGCCCTCGTAGCGGCCGAGGACGTCGGTCGGGACTTCGGCAGCAGCGACACGGCGGCGCTCCTCGGCCTGGACGAGGTCATCGCCGAGGCCCGCCTCGGTCACCGCCAGCGCCGCCTGAGCGGCGGCGATCGTCGCGTCCTCCGCCTCTGCCTGTACGTCGAGTTCGCCCAGGCGATCGTCGACGGGATCGATCTCCTCCATGATCTCGAGGACGCGTTCCTCGAGGTCGTCCTGTCGGGGCAGGAGGCGGTCGACCTCTTCCTGGATCTCGCGTGCCTCCCTGGGCGAGCTGATGCCACTGCCGTACAGGCGGTCGTTCAACTCCCGGATGCGTAAGGCAACGGCCTCCACGTCGGCCTCGGCCCGCTTCTGGCGACGGTCGAGTTCGAGGCGCCCCAGGCGAAGGGAGTCGCGGTCGGATTCGGTCGTGCGCCGTCCACTGAGTGCCGCCTCGAGGGTCGCCCGCTCCTGCAGATTGACGAGGCGGTGCCGGATCTGCTCGGCGGTGGTGTCCTCGTGCTGCACCGCAAGGAGGTCGTCCACGAGCGACATGCTACGAGGATTCGACGGCGGGTCCCGACGAAGTCGCCGGTACACGCACCACGCCTAGTACGTGCCGCCCAACTTCGTGTGGTCCCACGAGACCACCTTCTCGGGAACGACCTCTACGGCAGTCCGCTTGGCCGCCATCTGGACTGCCGCAGCAGCGACGTAGTCCTCGGGGACCTCCGGCTGGTTCCGGCGGATGACCGCCTCGGCGACCGGTACCACGTCAGCCTGGTCCGAACGGAGGATCGCCCGGCCCCTGATCATCACGCCCCGAAGCGTCTCGTAGGTGGTTCCGTCCTCGAGGAGGACCGTGATGCGGTCGTCCCGCTCGAGGTTCACGATCTTCTGGGATCGACTGTAGGTCTCGAAGACCACATTGCCCCCGATCACCGCGTACCAGAGGGTGGACAGGTGGATCGAGCCGTCGCGCTCGATGGTTCCGACCTGCAGGCTCAACCTGGCCCCGACGAACGCCGCGACCTCGTCGTCGGTCATGCGGATCAGTTCCCGTCGCGATGTGGCCATTGGCTCGATCGACTCCTCGTTCGGTGCTGTTGACCCGCGAACACTAGAAGGCCATCCCTGGTCTCCCAGAGACGGGAGCGGCGCCCGGAAAAATGGAACGTCCCGCCTGGGGGAGGCGGGACGTTCTCTCGCTCTCGGCCGACTGATCAGGGGGGGCGATCTCGGCCGGAGTCTCAAAGTTCGAAGGGGGAATTTCGAACTATTGTGACGCTCAGAATAGTGCTCGCCGATGTCCGATAAACCCTTGTGCGCCTTCGTATTTCGTGACATCCGGCACGCCGTCCGGCATCCTCCGGTGGTCGTCCGGTTAGGGTCGACCACCGCGGAGGTTCCGTCCAGCGAGGAGCGATCATGGCCCGGCCAACCGACGAGCAGCGGCGCGAGATGCTCGTCGACATGGTCACCGCACGGATCCAGTCACAGCGGATCTGGAACCTCCAGCGACAGGGTCAAGTGGGCACGATGGCGCCCATCGAAGGCCACGAGGCGACGATCGTCGGAGCCGTCCACGCCCTCGACCCCGGGCACGACTGGGTACTCCCGCAATACCGGGAGCCGATCGCGCTGCGCAGGTACGGGCCCGAGATCCTCGAACACGTCATGCTCTACAACATCGGCCACCCCGCCGGCGGCCACATTCCGGCCCCGATCCGGGTGCTCCCGTACCAGATTTCGCTCGCCACGCAGATTCCACACGCCGTGGGCCTCGCCTGGGGGCTCACCCTCAACGATGACCCCGGCGTGGTGCTCGTGTTCTTCGGCGACGGCTCCTCCTCCGAAGGCGACTTCTACGAGGCCGGCAACCTCGCCGGGGTGCTTGGAGCGCCCGTGATCTTCCTGTGCGTGAACAACCAGTGGGCGATCTCGACCCCGGTGTACCGCCAGACCGCCGCCGAGTCCTTCGCCGCCAAGGCAGCAGCCTTCGGCTTCCCCGGCGTGCAGGTCGACGGCAACGACGTCGACGCCGTATACGACGCGGTGCAGACCGCACGCGAACGTGCCCTGACCGGTCAGGGACCCACCCTCATCGAAGCGGTCGTGTACCGGTTGGGCCCGCACACCACCGCCGACGATCCGACCCGCTACGTGCCGGCCGATGAGATCCAGGCTGCACAGGGGCGCGACCCGGTCCTGAGGCTGTGTGCCGAACTCGAGGAGGCCGGACTCTGGAACGCCGCTGTCCAGGCCGACGTGGAGACGGAAGCACTCACCGAACTCGACGCCGCCTTCGAGGCCGCCAGGGCCACACCGTTGCCCGTCGACGCCGTGCTCGACCACTGCTTCACCGAGGACACGCAGCGCATCGCCCGTCAACGGGCCGCCCTGCTGGCCGGGGCCGATGTCGGGGCGGAAGGTCCGATCGCATGACCGAACTGAACATGCTCGAGGCGATCAACGAATGCCTCCACGCCGAGATGGGGCGCGACGACCGGGTCATCGTCCTGGGCGAGGACGTCGCCCGCACCGGCGGTGTCTTCCGGGTCACCGAGGGACTCTTCGAAAAGTTCGGCGAGCACCGGGTCGTCGACATGCCACTTGCCGAAGGGGCCATCGCAGGAGCGACCGTCGGCCTGGCCATCGCCGGCATGGTTCCCGTCGCCGAGATGCAGTTCCTCGGATTCGCCTACCAGGCCATGCACCAGATCGCCGGACAGGTCGCCCGCCTCCGCTACCGCACCCAGGGTCGATTCGACCCGGCCATCACGATCCGTGCCCCTTTCGGAGGCGGCGTCCGGACGCCCGAACTGCACTCCGATTCCCTCGAGGGGCAGTTGGCCAACGTGCCGGGCCTCAAGGTCGTGGTACCCGCAACCGCAGCCGACGCCAAGGGCCTCCTGGCCTCCTCCATCCGGGACCCTGATCCGGTGATGTTCCTCGAACCCCTCCGCGGCTACCGGGGGATCCGCGACAACGTGCCGGACGGCGAGCACCTCGTCCCACTCGGATCGGCCCGCACCGCCCGTCCTGGCGGCGATGCGGTCGTGATCGCCTGGAGCCACCAGGTCGAGTTGGCCTGTCGGGCATCCGACCGCCTTGCCGCTGAGGGGCTCTCGGTCCGGGTCCTCGACCTGCGCAGCCTGGTGCCCCTCGACATCGCCGCCATCGCCGAGGCCGTCGACGCCTGCGGGCGGGTGGTGGTCACCGAGGAGTCGCCGCAGACCGGCGGCTTCGGTGGTGAGGTGGTCGCCACGGTCGTCGAGGAGTCCTTCTGGTCACTCGAGGCGCCGGTCGTCCGCGTCTCGGGATTCGATGTGCCCTATCCCGTGGGCATGGTCGAGGATCGCTACATACCCGACGAGGACCGGATCGCCGCTGCGGTGCGCCGCGTCCTCGATGTGGCCTGAGCCGCGGATCCCCCAGCAGGAACGCCCGGGAACATGCCACACGTCTTCCGCCTCCCCGACATCGGTGAGGGCCTCGAAGAGGCCGAGATCGTCGAATGGCTGGTCCGGCCCGGCGACACTGTCGTGCGCGACCAGGCGCTGGTCGAGGTCCTGACCGACAAGGCCAGTTCCGAGTTGCCGTCACCCGTCGCAGGCGTGGTCCTGACCCTGGGCGGTGCCGAGGGCGATCGCCTCCAGGTGGGCGATGTCCTCATCGAGATCGACGACGGTTCGGTGGGTGAACCGGCCATACCCGAGGCGCCCACCCCCGTCGTCACAGCGACCACCTCCGAGGCCGCCACCGGCAGGACGACTTCCGGGAATCGCCCCAAGGCCTCCCCGGCCACCCGGAAGCTGGCACGCGAGCGGGGTATCGACCTTGCGGCGACCATCGGCACCGGGCCCGGTGGGCGCATCACTGCCGTAGACCTCGACACCTCGGCACCCACCCCAGCGCCCATCCCGGCATCCGTTCCCGATGATTCCACACTCGGCCAGATGGAGCCCGGCCGCCATGCGCTACGCGGCGTACGTGGGGTGGTCGCCCGCAACATGGCGCAGTCCTGGAGCGAGATCCCCCACATCCACACCTTCGACGAACTGGACGCCTCGCTCCTCCTCGACTTCCGGACCCGGATGCAGGGCATGGGCCGGGAGGTCACACCGCTCGCCGTCGCCATCGTGGCTGCAACCGGGGCGCTGCGCCGGTTCCCGCTTGTCAATGCCTGTATCGATGGCAACGAGATTCTCGTCCATGAACGGGTGAGCCTGGGCGTTGCCGTCGCCACGGAAGGCGGACTGGTCGTACCTGTCCTCGAGGATGCCGACCAACTCGACGTCTTCGCCGCGACCACCGCAGTGGCCGAACTCGCCGAACGGGCCCGAGCCGGCGACCTCACGGCTGCCGACCTCCGGGGCGCCACCTTCACGGTCACCAACTACGGGTCACTCGGTGGACGCTGGGCGACCCCGATCATCCCGCCCGGGCAAGCGGCCATCCTCGGCCTGGGTCGCATCGCCGACCGCCCGACCGTCGTCGACGGAGCAGTGGCCGCCCGGCCGATGCTGCCCTTCGTGTTCGGTGCCGACCACCGCCTGGTCGACGGCGACCTTCTCGAGGCGTTCAAGCGCTCGATCGTCGACGACATGACCGAACCACTCCGCCTCCTCGTGGGTTCTTGACCCGATGGCGTCCTGAACGATGGTCGTGGGCGAGGTCGCCTCACCGGTCGACCTCCTCGTCATCGGCGGCGGCCCGGGCGGCTATGTCGCAGCGCTGCACGCCGCCCGACTCGGCCGCCAGGTCACGCTGGTCGAGCGCGAGGCGCTGGGCGGGACCTGCCTCAACGTGGGGTGCATCCCGTCGAAGGCACTGATCGAGGTCGCCGACGCTGTTGCGGCACCCGGGCGTGTGGCGGGATGGGGGGTGAGCGCCACCACCGAGGTCGACATGGCTGGCGTCCGTGAGCATCTGATGACCGTCGTGGCCGACCTCACCTCGGGTGTCGCCGGCCTCCTCGACCGGGCCGGAGTCCAGGTCGTACCGGGCACCGCCAGGTTCAGTCGCCCCAACCGCATTGCCGTGGAGCACGACGACGATCTCGAGCACCTCGAGTTCCGCCACGCCATCGTCGCCACGGGATCGAGGCCGATCGAGCTCCCGGGGCTCCCACTCGACGGTCGACGCGTCGTTGGCTCGGCCGAACTGCTCTTCGCGACTGAACTCCCCGATGACCTCGTCCTCGTAGGCGGCGGCTACGTCGGCGTGGAGTTGGCCTGCGCCTTCGCCAAGCTCGGGAGCCGGGTCACGATCGTCGAGCTCGAGGACCGGGTCCTGCCGGGATTCGGCAAACGCATCGGGCGAGCGGTCGAGCGGGGGCTGCGCCACCTCGGCGTGGGCCTGTGCCTCGCCCATCGGGCGGTCGGAGTAACCGATGACGGCATCTCCATCACGGGGCCCGATGGCGATCTGGTGCTCCCGGCCGACCGGATCGCCGTCGTCGCGGGCAGACGCCCCAACAGTGACACCGTCGAGGTCACCTCCGCCGGTGCAACCGTCGACGAGCGCGGCCTCGTCGTGGTCGATGCGCAGCGGCGGGCCACCGATCGGGTGTTCGCCATCGGCGACCTCACCGACGGCCCTGCGCTGGCCCACAAGGCGACCGCCGAGGCCGAGGTGGCTGCAGAGGCGGCCTGCGGGCAACCGGCCGGCTTCGACCCCACGTGTGTCCCGATGATCGTGTTCGGCGACCCGCAGGTCCTTTCGGTGGGCCTCGATCGTGATGAAGCTGCAGCAGCGGGACTGGTGGCCACCACCGGCCGGTTCCCGTTCGCCGCCTCCGGTCGAGCGCGAACGCTGGGCGCCACCGAGGGATTCGTCGAAGTCGTCGCCGATGAGGCGGGCACGGTCATCGGCGTGCACGCCGTGGGCGCACACGTGGCCGAGTTGGCCGGCGAGGCGGCGCTGGCCGTCGAGACAGCGGCCACCGTCGAGGACCTGGCCGGCACGATCCACGCCCACCCCACGATGGGTGAGTCGATCATGGAAGCAGCCCTGGGGCTGGCAGGACGCTCGCCCCACCGTGCATGATCGGGATGCAATGCCCGGGCACCGCCTACGATCGCCCGATGGTCCGGTCACTTCCTGCAACCCTCCCTTCGGAGGTTCGCGTCGATCGCGCTGCCCGGCGGACGGCGGGTGTCGTCAAGTGGACCCGGTATGACGCCGACGTTCTCCCCGCCTGGGTGGCCGAACACGACTTCGGGCAGCCGCCGGCCGTCCGTGAACGTCTGCGCTATCTGGTCGAAGCCGGCGCCCATGGCTACCACGACGCCGCCGAGCCCATGGTCGAGGCCTTCTGCCGCTGGGTCTCGCGGCGGCACGACTGGTCACCGGAAGCGGGACTGGTGCGCCCGACCACCAACGTCGTCCAGGGGGTCTGGGCGAGTGTTCAGGCGTTCACACGTCCCGACCAGAAAATCGTGCTCTCTGACCCCGTCTACTACCCGTTCCAGAACCTCGGCCCGACTACGGGACGGGAGGTGGCCAGATGGAACCTCGTCCACGATGACTCGGGCTGGCACTACGACCTGGACGCCCTGCAGGCGCTCCTCGAGGGTGACCCCTCGATCGGTCTTCTCCTGCTGTGCAACCCCCAGAACCCGACGGGCCGGGTGCTCGACGCCGACCAGCTGACCCGTATCGTCGAACTCGCCCTCGAGCACGACACCACCATCGTGTCCGACGAGATCCACTACGACCTCGTCCACCCGGGGGCCGAACACGTTCCAACCCTCATCATCCCCGGCGCATCCACCTGCACGATCGCCGTCACCTCCGGCATCAAGACATTCGCCATCGGCGGCCTCCGGTGCGCCGTGGCCGTGTTCGGCGACGAGAGGCTCCGTGACCGCTTCGACGCTGTTCCCGAGCACCTCCTCACCGTCCCCAATCGCCTCGGTTGCGAAGCCTCGATCGCCGCCTGGGACACGGGCGACGCATGGGTCGACGAACTCAAGGCCGTCCTCGATGCGAACCGGCACCACCTCGTCGAGCGGCTCGGCGCCGAACTACCCGACGTCGGCATCCACCTCCCGGATGCGACGTTCCTCGCCTGGTTGGACCTGTCCGCCTTCGAGCCCGGTGACCGACCCTCGACATGGTTGCGGGCGCAGGCCGGGGTTGCCTGCGAGGCCGGCCCGAAGTACGGATCGGGCGGCGAAGGCCATGTCCGGCTCAACTTCGGCACGACGCCCGAGGTCCTCGACGAGATCATCGACCGACTGGTGGCCGGCCTCGGCGACGACTGAGCCCCGCTCGACGCCTCCAACTCCTACGCTCGCACCATGAGGGCTGGGAGTCGCTTCCGGGAATTCACGGTTGGGACCTTCGCCGCGGGAATGCCACTTGCAGTCGGCGAGTTCGCCGCCTCGCTCGCTGACCGGCTCCGCTCACCGGTCGTCGCCATCGGCGACCTGATCATCGACCTCGCACCCGGCTCCGTCGTCCGGGTGTCGATCAGCACCTTCGGCATGGCACAGAAGCCACTGATCCTCACCGGCATCGTGGCCGTTGTGCTCGTGCTGGGGGGCCTTTCGGCGACGCTGACGCCGCGCACATTGCCGGTCATCCTGGTGGCATCCGGCACCCTCGGCGGATGGGCCATGGCACGCAGCCCCCTCACTTCGGCTGGCGCCAGTTGGATGCTCGCCCTATTGCTGGTCGGCACCGGCCTGGCGGTCCTGCACGTGTTGCGCGGACGCTCCGACGGCGACACCTCGTCCCCCGATGCTGTCGGAACCCAACTCGAGGACCCACGGATCAAGTACGCCGACCGCCGCAGCTTCCTCGCCTACGCCGGCGGGATGTCGGCCACTGCCGTAGCACTTGTCGGGGCCGGACGCGTGGTGACCAACCGTTCGGCCCAAGAGGCGCGCGCCCGGGTACGACTTCCCACCACCAGCACTCCTCCCACCACGACCGCGGCACCGCTCTCGAAGCTGCCCGACATCGAAGGCCTGTCACCCTGGATCACGCCGAACCCCGACTTCTACCGGGTCGACACGGCCCTCACGGTGCCCGTCATCGAACCGACTGACTGGTCGTTGATGATCCATGGCCTGACCAAGCGTGAGATGTCGCTCTCCTTCGACGACCTCCTCGCCATGGACGTCGTCGACGCCACCGTCACACTGGCCTGCGTCTCGAACGAGGTGGGCGGCCCCCTCATCGGCAATGCCGTCTGGACCGGCGTCCTGCTCAGCGACGTCCTGGCGCTGGCCGAGCCGCTCCCGGTCGCCGAACAGGTCATGGCCTGGTCGGTCGACGGGTTCTCGGCCGGATTCCCTCTCGACACGGCACTAGACGGACGGAGAGCCCTGGTGGCATTCGGCATGAACGGCGAGCCGCTACCACTCGAGCACGGCTTTCCCGTCCGTCTTGTCATCCCGGCCCTGTACGGCTATGTCTCGGCGGTGAAGTGGCTCTTCCGACTCGACCTCACCCGGTGGGAGGACGGCAAGGGCTTCTGGATCGACAAGGGCTGGTCCCGCGACGCTCCGATCAAGATTTCGTCCCGGATCGATGTGCCGGCCCAGCGCCGCGTCGACGCCGGCAGCGTGCCGATCGCCGGAGTGGCCTGGTACCCGGATGTCGGCGTCGCTGCGGTTGAGGTCTCGATCGACTCCGGCCCGTGGCAGCCCTGCCGCATCGGCGAGTCCGGTGCCCCCGGGTACGAGGCCCCCGGACAGGAGGGCGAGGCCTGGGTGCAGTGGCTCTTCCTGTGGGAGGCCACACCGGGCAGGTTCGGTATCCGGGTCCGGGCCATCGGCGCGGACGGCACCGTGCAGTCTGGAACCCACGTGTTTCCGGCGCCCAACGGCGCCGAGGGGTACCACGAAATCAGTGTGACGGTGACCTGACCGGGGCAGGACCCCGGTGTCGGCCGCTAGGCGGCAGCGGTGGTGGTGGTCGTGGTCTCCGCAGCGGCCGTGGTCGTGGTCTCCGCAGCGGCCGTGGTCGTGGTCTCAGCAGCGGCCGTGGTCGTGGTCTCAGCAGCGGCCGTGGTCGTGGTCTCCGCAGCGGCCGTGGTCGTG
>PYIM01174446.1_pt1 | contig 11016 bp, 9 predicted proteins | sample 3577991 | NCBI WGS metagenome assembly PYIM01 (sample SAMN08408024, study PRJNA431606) | Marine metagenome isolate SA_KN192-05_S13_500m, whole genome shotgun...
ACCTTCGATTCGGCGGGCCACGACCTCTGAAATTTGAGCCATCTCCTGGTCGGTCACTTTCTCCGGCTCCACCATCACTCGGATTTCCCGACCGGCCTGGATGGCGAAGCAGCGCTCGACTCCCGGGTGCTCCATCGCCAACTCTTCGAGCTTTTCGAGGCGCTTGACGTACCCCTCGAACATCTCTCGGCGCGCCCCCGGACGTGAGCCCGAAATGGCGTCCCCGGCCGTGACCAGGAAGGTTTCCGGGAAGTAATGGGGCTCTTCGTCGTGGTGGGCCTTGATGGCGTTGAGCACGATCTCGGATTCGTTGTGTTTCTTACACAGGCGGTACCCAAGTTCGACGTGTGTGCCCTCGTGCTCGTGCGTCAGTCCTTTGCCGACATCGTGCAGCACGCCGGCACGTTTCGCGGCTTGCACGTCGAGACCCATCTCCGCGGCCATACTCCCTGCTAGCTGAGCGACTTCCTTGGCGTGTTGAAGCTGATTCTGGCCGTAGGAGGTCCGGAATTTAAGACGCCCGAGCGTCTTGACGATCTCTGGGTGCACGTTGTGGATACCGAGTTCGTACAGAACCTCCTCAGCCGCTTGAGCCATGGACTCCCCGACCTCCTGCAGGCTCTTTTCGACCACCTCTTCGATGCGACCCGGATGGATGCGGCCATCCTCGATCAGCCGTCCGAGTGCGATGCGCGCCACTTCTCGACGCACCGGGTTGAACCCGGAAAGGACCACGGCCTCGGGTGTGTCGTCGATGATGACGTCGATCCCGGTGGCCTGCTCGAAAGCGCGGATATTCCGACCCTCCCGGCCGATGATCCTGCCCTTCATTTCGTCGGAGGGAAGCTGCACGACGGAAACAGTCATCTCGGCGGTCTGATCGGCCGCCATACGCTGGATGGCCAAACCGAGAATCTTCTTGGCCTCGCCATCGGCAGTGCGCTGGGCTTCTTCCTTGATTTCGCGAAGTGTATTGGCTGCTTCGGCCCGGGCCTCGTCCTGTAGATCTGCCAGAAGCTCTTTCTTGGCCTCGGGCTGGGACATCCCCGCAAGGGACTCAAGTTTCTCGCGAACCCGCTCTCGATCCTGCGCCAAGTCCTGGGTCTTGGCCGCGAGTCCCTCGTTGCCCGCCTCCAATTCCTTCGCTCGCTTCTCCTGAGCGGACTCCCGCTCGTTCAGGTTGTCGAAGCGGCGTTCCATAGAGCTCGAGCGCTCCGCGAGGCGTTCTTCAGCCCTCTCGACTTCCTTGCGGTGCTCGGATTCCTCCTGCTCCCAGGACTCTCGAAGGCGGATGGCCTCCTCTTTGCCCTCAAGCACGCGGGCGGTCCGGAGGTTTTTTGCCTCTTCCTTGGCACGGCCCAAAATCCTGGAAGCCTCATCCGCGGCGGCTGCTACAGATTTTTTTTGACGTGATCGCTCGACCAAGCCCCGGCCCAAATATCCCACGGCTCCGAAGAGCAACGCCACAACCGCCGCCGGTCCATAAACCAGCGGGTCCATTTATCGGCTCCAATCGGACGCGAAAGACACACATCCGAAGGGTGAGCGTACGTTATCGTGAGTGACAATAGAATTGCGGCTCCCGCGGACGCAAGGAGCGGCAGGTCAGCGGTCGGAAACTGCGTCCTCTAGGCGAGCCGCGAGGGCGTTGACGCGCTCGGTAATCTGGGAGCCGCTCTCTTCTTGTGTATCGAGCGCCTGAAACAGCTCGTCCGTGATCGAAAGAGCGGCGAGGATGGCCACCTTGTGGCCTTCGAGGAGCCCGACTTGTTTCTTGATTTGATGGATCCGCTGATCTACATGCGCTGCGCAACGCGTCGTGTACTCCGGCTCGGCGTTCGAGCGAATCGTGTGCTCCTCACCAGCGATCCTTACGGTGACCGCCTCTCTGGCGTTGTCCGTCACGGGTGCTCCTCCAGGAATTTGACTTGAGACAGGAGTCGGGCCACACCCTCCCGCCCTTCCTCCAGGCGTCTTCGAAGATCGCGGTTTTCCTCTTCGAGAATGTTCAGCTTGGCGATCATTTCGCGGGGCCCGCCTTCGCCCGAACTCACCCCTTTGAGCAGGCCCTCCAGTTGTTCACCTTGCGCGTTCATCCGGACGACCTCGCCCTCGAGTAGCGCAACCCGCGCGAGCGCGGCGGTCACCGCTTTCTCCAGCCGTTCGACGGCCTTGCTTGGCGCTACGTCCTTCGACACGCGTTGTCTACTAGAGCCGCTGCTCGACACCCAGATCCTCCCCGAGACGTTTCATTATTTTCTTGACCATCCGATCCACTTCCTTGTCCGTCAACGTGCGGTCCAGGGCCTGAAGTCGGAGCCGAAAGGCCAACGAACGATGCCCCTCCGATACGCCGTCTCCCCGGTAGAGATCGAAAACCGTGACCTGCTCCAGGAGTTCGTCACCGGCATCGCGGATTGCGCGAGACACGGTCGAAGTGGGGACATCATAGGGTACGAGCAACGCCAGGTCACGATCCACGCCCGGGAACGGCGAAAGCGGCCGATACTCGGGGGTAACCTCAACCGCCGGCTCGGCGGGTAGCGTCAATTCCATGGCCCAAATAGCCCCCGCCCACGCGGGCGCGTCGACTCGGTCCGGCCGAACCTGCCCGGCGGCCCCAGTCGGAGTGCCGTCAGCCATCAACGTGATCGACGATCTACGCACAAACAGCTTCCCGGCCGCCTCCCCAGCCACCTCACCGACCTCTACACCGGCCGCTATCTCGGCCTCGGACGCGTCATCCCACCCCGAGACCGAAAGCACGGTCTCCACGAGGCCTTTCATGCTCCAGAAGTCGAGCGCGTCACCGGTTCTCGACCAGTGCTCAGGTTCCCTGCGCCCCGTAACCGCAAAAGCGACATGGAGGTCCTCCCGCGGCGGCTCCCCAGCCCCCGCGACGTGGAACACCGTACCGAGTTCGAACAGGCGCACGTCCCTCACCCCCCGCGCGAAATTGTACTCGACATTCCGGAGTAGACCGGGAATCAACGAGGATCGTAATCTGCTTTCTTCTAAAGAGATAGGATTGTTTAGTTCCACTTCTCCTTCATGTTCTGACGCGAACGCCGGATTGGCCGCCTCGAACAATCCCTCCCCCGAAAGTACGATCCGGAGACGGTCTTCGAGCTGGAAGAGCGGGTGGTCCGGGACGATAGTCGGTCGCGCCGGGGCAAGGTCGTCGGGAAAACGATCGTAGCCGTGCGCCCGCGTGATCTCTTCGATCAGGTCGATCTCGCGTGTCACATCGTAGCTACGGTATCCAGGAACAGTGACGCTCAGGTCACCGCCCTCTCCACCCCCGTTCTGGACCGTGAATCCGAGCGGTGTCAGCAACGCCTTCAATTCGGCTGATTCGAACGGGATTCCGAGCACCTGCTCGACCCTTGTCGGCCGAAGCGTCAAAGTCGATGGCTCCCAGGGCCGCGGCAGGACCTCGAGGATCGGACCATCAACGTCGCCGCCGGCGGTTGCGAGGATGACTTCCAACACGCGCTTCATCGCCGGGAGGTGCCCTTCCGGATCCACACCCCGCTCGAACCGGAAGCTTGCCTCTGTAGAGATTCCGAGCGCGCGGCGGGTCCGGCGGATCGACTTCGGCTCGAAGAGGGCGCACTCGATCAGGATGTCGGTCGTCTCCTCGGTGACCGAGGAATGCATGCCCCCCATGATGCCCGCGATATCGTGTGCCACCGCCGTGTCGCCTATCAACAGCATCTCCGCATCGAACTTGTGATCGAGTCCGTCTAGTGTCTGTAGGGTCTCGCCCTCGGTGGCCTTCCGCACGATCAAGCTGGACCCCTCCAGCGTGCCCAGATCGTACGCGTGCATGGGGCTGCCCATCTCCATCATCACGTAGTTGGTTGCATCGACCACATTGTTGATCGTCTGCTGGCCGACGGCCCGGAGGCGGGCCGCCATCCACTGGGGCGAGGGCTCCACCTTCACCCCGCGAATGATCACGCCGAGGAACCGATAACACAGTTCTGGCTCGTCGATGCGGATGGTCACATCACCATGGGACACATCGTGCTCGCCAGTCTTCACCTCGAGGTCGAGCGAGCTCGCCCCGGGAATGCTTTGCAGAGCCACGCCGGCGACCCCGTCCGGAGCCACCTCCCTGGCGATCCCCACGTGCGAGAGCCAGTCTCCCCGGTTCGGCGTCACCTCCACGTCCATCCGGACATCGTCGAGGCCGAGCGCCTCGATCAGCGATTGGCCCGCCGAGACATCCCCGGACAAGAGCATGATGCCCGATTGATCCCGGCCCAAGCCGAGCTCCTTCTCCGAACAGAGCATGCCGTTGGAGTACTCCCCTCGGATCTTGGCTCTCTTGAGCTCGAGTCCCCCGGGAAGTGTCACGCCAGCTGCGGCGAACGGGTAGTATCCTCCTTCTTCGATGACCGGGGCGCCACAGACGACCTGGACCACTTCCTCTCCGTTGAAGACTTCGCACAACGACAGACGATCCGCATTGGGATGACCACTCACCGTCTTCACCTCGCCGATGATCACGTCCTTGAGTCCAGCGGACACCGGGGTGACCTCCTCGACGGGTGCCCCTAGAAGGGCGAGGCGTTCCGCAAGCTCCTCGGGGCTGTCGCCAAGACCAGGCGCGACCGATTTGAGCCAGGCGTAGGAGATGTTCACGGTGCGTCTCGGTCTGTGAGCTGCGATAGGGACTGAGATGTGAACTGCGACAGAAACCGGACGTCGTTCTGAAAGAACATGCGAAGGTCGGGCACACCATACTTGAGCAGAGCGATCCGCGCCGGGCCCATGCCGAAGGCGAAACCCGTGTAGTGCTCCGGGTCGTAGCCGACGTTCTCCAGCACGTTCGGATCCACCATGCCCGCACCCATGATCTCGATCCAGTCCGACTCGACTCGCGTCCCATCCTTCATCGTGATCATCCGCTTCACATCGACCTCGGCACTCGGTTCGGTGAACGGAAAAAATGACGGCCGAAAACGTACTTTCGTTCCGGGACCCCAGAAGCGACGGGCGAATTCGGCCAGAGTGGCCTTGAAGTCGACGAAGGTGATCCCCTCGTCCACGACCAGCCCCTCGATCTGCGCGAACGCCGGTGTGTGCGTGGCGTCGTAGCTGTCCCTCCGGTAAACCATACCGGGCGCCAGAATGCGGATGGGCGGCTCGTGTTTCTCCATCGTCCGCACCTGAACGGGCGACGTGTGGCTCCGAAGGAGAACGGAGCCCTTCAGATAGAACGTGTCCTGCTCGTCCACAGCCGGATGGTCGAGCGGTGTATTCAACGCCAAGAAGTTGTACCACTCCGTGTCCGCCTCGGGCCCACGGGCGCGCACGAATCCCATCGATTGAAAGATGGTCCAGATCTCGTCGATGACTTGATTGACCGGATGCACGCCCCCGCTCCATCGGTGCCGCGCAGGAAGTGTCAGATCTTCGGCCGGCGCCCCGATCCCCTCGCGGGACGCGGACACCTCGGTCTCACGAGCCTCGAGGGCCTCTTGGAGAACCTCCTTGACCCGATTCGCTTCGGCGCCCACCGGCGGCCGTTCGTCCGCGGACAGAGCACCAAGACCACGAAGGATCCCAGAAACACGACCTTTACGCCCCAGATAGGAGACCCGCAACACCTCGAGCGCTTCGCCGTCGAGAGCCGCCCGGATCGCATCAAGAGCCTCGGTTTCAAGCTCCTGGAGCGTTTGGATCAGGGGGTTCTTTTGGGTCACCTGGGTGGACGGCGAGCGTTAGCCGACCCCGAGCCCCTCTTTGGCCCGGTCCGCTAACTCTGTGAAAGCCTCCGGACTATGGACGGCCAAGTCGGCCAAGGCCTTTCGGTCGAGCTCGACACCGGCCTGCTTGAGGCCGTTCATGAATCTGGAGTAGGACAACTCGTTCTCTCTGGCCGCGGCATTGATCCGCGTGATCCAGAGCCGACGGAACGTGCGCTTCCTGTTCTTGCGGTCCCGGTAAGCGTGTTGCCAACCCTTCTCGACGGCGTCCTTCGCCGTCCGGTAGAGATTCTTACGGCCGCCGAAGTACCCCTTGGCCGCCTTCAATATTTTTTTCTTCCGCTTATTGCGAGCGGGCGATGACGTTGCTCTCGGCATCGAAGTTTCTCCTTTTCACTACGACCCTGGAAGGAGTCGCTTCATGCGCCCCATGTCCGCCGGACTCACCAATGTAGCCGACCGCAGACGGCGCTTTCTTTTTGTGGATTTCTTATTGAGGATGTGGCTCTTGTATGCCCTCATCCTCTTGATCTTACCCTTGCCGGTGCGGCGCAAACGTTTGGCCGCGCCCCGGTTGGTTTTCATCTTCGGCATATCGTCGTACTCCTGAGGCCCGTAGGGCCCTTAACTCCATCTACTTGATCGGCTTCCTGATTCGATCGGCTACTTGACCGGCCCGAGAACCATCGACATCACCCGGCCTTCGAAGCTCGGCCGGGACTCGACGATCCCCACGTCCTTGAGGTCCTCCGTTACACGAAGGAGTACCTCCCGTCCCAACTCGGGGTGTGTCACCTGCCTTCCCCGAAACATCATGGTCAACTTGACCTTGTTGCCCTCTTCCAGGAACCGCCGAGCGTGACGGGTCTTGAAATCGTAGTCGTGCTGCTCGATCCCGGGGCGAAACTTCACCTCTTTGACTTGAACGTGGTGTTGTTTCTTTTTCGCCTCCCGAGCCGCCCGTTGAGCCTCGTACTTGAACTTCCCGTAGTCCATGAGTTTGACCACGGGAGGCCGAGCTTCGGGCGCCACTTCAACGAGATCCAGCCCCCGGTCAACAGCCAGGTCGCGAGCCTCTTCGATCGAGACGATACCGACCTGCCCACCTTCGTCGTCGATCAGACGGACGGGGCTGATCCGTATCTGCTCATTTATTCGAGTTCCGTCCTGGCTAATATTCCTGCCCTCTTATGCGTCGAACCAAGCGCTACCCCTCATGTTTGACATGTTTTCCACAAAAAAACCCGGAGCTTTCCGGGTCACGAGATCACGGAGCCTCAGGCCATCCTGCAGGCTTCCACGTCCAGGACCCGGCGGTTTCCGACCTCTATGTGGAACCGAAAGGTGGAGCCGCGTTGTGTCGACTCACTTCCGTCTTGTTTGGGCCCCCTTCAGGGGGTCTACGAAAATCGGTGGGAGCAGGGCTTTCGTCAAGACGACTCTTTGGTCCGACTCTCGGTCATAGGGCGCGTGGGCTCCACGGCACCGCACCACCCACCTGGGCGGCCGGCGACGCGGACGTGACGTCCTGTATCGTAACGATCCGATCTCCATCCGGGTGGAGGGACCAATTGAACGGGTCGATAGACACCCTCGAGGAAGAATTGAAACCCTCAGTCGAGCGATCTGCTCACGATCTCCCCCTTCACCCGCTCCAAGAACTCCGCCCGATCTACCACTTCCTGCTTCTTCCCCGCCCCCCGCTTGCGGACCGCCACGGTGCCTGCTTCCGCCTCCCGCTCCCCGATGACCGCCATATAGGGCACCTTGTGCATCTCCGCATCACGAATCCGGTAGGAAAGCGTCTCCCGATCGGCCAGCACCGCTCGAATACCCGCCGCTTCGAGCAGACCCACGAACTCCGAAGCCGAATCCTGGAAATGCTCCGAGATGGGCAGCACCCGCACTTGCTCCGGAGCCAGCCACAGGGGGAACGCCCCCGCGTAGTGCTCGATGAGCCCACCGATGAACCGCTCCATCGAGCCCACCAACACGCGGTGGAGCATGACCGGGCGATGGCGCTCGTTGTCTTCGCCCACGTATTCTAGCTCGAAACGATCCGGCAAGTTGAAGTCGAGCTGCACGGTGGGTCCCTGCCACTCCCGGCTGATCGCGTCGATGAGCTTGAAATCCAACTTGGGGCCGTAAAAGGCTCCCCCGCCTTCGTCGTACTCGAACCGCACGCCGCGCGCCTCCAGTGCATCGGCCAACGTCTGGATAGCGGAGTCCCACTGCTCGTCGGTGCCCAGCGCCTTGTCCTCCGGCTTGGTCGCGAGCGCGATCGAGTAGGGGTAACCGAATGCGCTCAAGATTTCATCGATCAGATCCAGTAGGCGCTCAATCTCGTCCCGAACCTGGTCGGGGGTGCAGAAGACATGGGCGTCGTCCTGCGTGAACCCGCGCACGCGGAGCATGCCGTGGAGCACCCCGCTGCGCTCGTACCGGTAACAGGCGCCGAACTCGGCCATGCGGATGGGCAGGTCACGGTAGGAGCGCTGCTGAGACTGGAAAATGGCGATGTGCCCAGGGCAGTTCATGGGCTTCGCGCGGTATGCGCCACCCCCCTCCATTTCGAACGCTCCGAACATGCCCTCCTTGAAGTTCTCGAGGTGCCCGGAGATTTCGAAGATGCGCTCGCTCATGACGTGCGGCGTATAAACGATGTCGTAGCCGTGCCGGAGGATCAGCTCCTGCTCGAATTGCTCGACCTCGTTCCGAATGATCGCGCCCTTGGGGTGCCAAAGGATCAGGCCGGGGCCGATGCGGGCGTCCGTCGAGAAGAGATCCAACTCACGCCCCAGGACCCGGTGGTCCCTCTTCTTGGCCTCCTCGAGACGCTCCAGGTGCTCGGTGAGGTGCGACTTCTTGAAGAACGCGGTCCCGTAGATACGCTGGAGCATCTGGCGTTTCTCGTCGCCACGCCAATACGCTCCGGCACCCGAAAGGAGCTTGAAATGCTTGAGGGCGCCCGTCGCAGGTACGTGTGGGCCACGGCAGAGATCAAGGAACGGGCCGTCCTGATAGACCGTGATGATCTCGTCCTCCGAGAACTCTTCCAGCCGCTCCAGTTTCAGGGGATCGTCGGAGAAGAGCTCGCGAGCCTTTTCCAGGCTCACGACATGCCGCTCGAATTCGTAATCCGCCTTCGCGACCTCGGCCATCTTGGCCTCGAAGGTCTCGAGGTCGGCTGGTGTGAACGGTTCTGGTACATCGAAGTCGTAATAGAACCCGTCGTCGATGGCAGGACCAAAGCCGATGCCGGCGCCGGGGCGGAGCTCCCGCACCGCCGTCGCGAGCACGTGCGCCGCGGAGTGTCGCAGTACGGCCAGGGCGTCCTCATCACGCTCGGTAAGGATACGGACTGCAGCGTCGCCGGCGAGAGGCGTGCCCAGGTCGACCGTCTCGCCGTCGATCTGTCCCGCTACCGCGGCCTTCGCCAGGCCGGGCCCGATCGCGGCGGCCACGTCACCGATGGAGGAATCAGGAGGAACTTCGAGGACCGTCCCGTCCGGGAGGGTCACGTTGATCATGGGGGCGGACATCGTAGACCTTCCTCGGCGTCCGGAGAGAAGAGCGCCGACCCCCTCCCCTACCTTGGAACGAGATCGACCCGAACGGGAAAACTACCAGTTCGGTCGTGTGGGATAAAGGGCTATCGGCACGAAACTAGCCTTCATGGCAGAAGGCTTCTGACCGCGCGCTGCGTGTAGAAAAGCCTGGCGGCGTGATCGCGGTCCACTTCACTAGCCGCCATTTCGACCTCGAGCCGGTCTTGCAACTGATGGGATGGTATTTCGATATGGAGGCTGCCAACATTTACGGTCCTGGCGGTCGACCATCGGCGTATCCCGCCGACTGGATGCCGCTCACCACCAACCGGGCGTTCCTCAAGAAGAGCTTGATCGCCGAAGCGGCTATACTCGAGCCAGTGTCCGACAAGCAGATTCGTACTTGGACTGACGACTACAGCGAGCTCTTCCAGGTACTGATGTTCTAACGTACGGAGCCCCCGGCATCGCTACGCGACACCGGGGGCTCTTGCACCCACTGTAAACACCCGTCTACCGGTGGGTGTCGAGGCAAGGACGTCATCTCAGTGCGTCCCGCCGAGTACGTCCTGCCCTAGTACATCCCGTCCATGCCGCCGCCCGGCATGGGCGGAGCGTCCGGGGTTTCCTCGGGCTGCTCCACAACGACCGCCTCGGTCGTGAGAAGCAGACCCGCGATCGACGCGGCGTTCTGTAGCGCCGACCGAACGACCTTGGTCGGGTCGATGACACCGGACTTGACCAGGTCCTCGTACTCGTCCGTCAGCGCATTGAACCCGAAGGCATCCTTACCCTCACGGACCTTGGCAGCCACGATGGAGCCATCGGCGCCCGCGTTGGTTGCGATCTGACGAATCGGGGCTTCCAGAGCCCGCCGGAGGATGTCGATACCAACCTGCTCGTCGTGCTCGTCGGCCGTCATGTCCGCTAGCGACGACTGCGCCCGAATCAGGGCCACACCACCACCGGGCACGATACCCTCCTCCACTGCGGCGCGCGTCGCGTGCAGCGCGTCCTCGACCAAAGCTTTCTTTTCCTTCATCTCGGTCTCGGTCGCGGCTCCGACGTTGATCACGGCGACTCCGCCGGACAGCTTGGCGAGCCGCTCCTGGAGCTTCTCGCTGTCATAGTCCGAGGTGGACTTGTCGACGGCGACTTTGATCTCCTCGATCCGGCCGGAGATCTTTTCTTTTTCTCCGGCACCGTCGACGATGGTCGTATTGTCTTTGTCGATGACGATGCGCTTGGCCGAGCCGAGATCACTTACGACCGTGTTCTCAAGCTTGAAGCCGACTTCCTCCGAAATCACCTGACCGCCCGTAAGAACGGCGATGTCCTGGAGCATGGCCTTACGCCGGTCCCCGAATCCGGGAGCCTTTACGGCACAGATCTTCAGCGTTCCGCGAAGCTTGTTCACGACCAGCGTCGCGAGCGCTTCACCTTCGACGTCCTCAGCCAGAATCACGAGCGGCTTACCCAGCTGGGCAACCTTCTCGAGGATCGGTAGCAGGTCCTTCATCGACGAGACCTTCTTGTCGTGGATGAGGATCATGGGATCATCAAAGATCGCTTCCATCCGCTCCGGGTCCGTGACGAAGTACGGCGAGAGGTAGCCACGATCGAACTGCATACCCTCAACCGTCTCGAGCGTGGTATCGAGGCCGCGTGCCTCTTCGACCGTGATTACGCCGTCCTTGCCGACCTTCTCCATGGCATCGGCGATCAGGTCACCGATCTCGGCGTTGTTGTTG
>PYIM01201758.1_pt1 | contig 10986 bp, 9 predicted proteins | sample 3577991 | NCBI WGS metagenome assembly PYIM01 (sample SAMN08408024, study PRJNA431606) | Marine metagenome isolate SA_KN192-05_S13_500m, whole genome shotgun...
CCTAAAGGAAAAGTTGTTGTTTTTGATGATGATTATTATTATATGGGACCTGTTATTGCTGAAATGTTACAAAAAGAAGGATGTAAAGTAACCTTTGTTACTACAACTAACATGGCATGTTCTTTTGGTAATTACACTTCAGAACAACCTAGTGCTCAAAAAGCTTTGATTAATGCTGGGGTGCAAATGATCTTTTCACAAAATATCCATGCCTATGATGGTAAAAATATTGACTTAAGTTGCATGTATACAGAAAGAAAATCAAAATTAAAAGCAGAGGCAATTGTAATGGTCACAGCTCGTTTACCAATGGATAAATTGTATTATCAATTGCAAAACTTAATGGAATCTGGAAAAGCTAAATTAACTCAATCTATTTGTCGTATTGGCGATTGCGAAGCACCTGCACCTATAGCATCTGCAGTATATGCAGGAAGAAAATATGCCTTAGAACTTGATGATAATTCGGGGGTTAATTATTCCTTACGCCGTGATATTAATTTTAGCAACATTAGTAAGTAATATTTTTTTCCTACCACCGTGGAGATAATTTTTTTTATTTAAGCAAGAATGGATAACGATGATAACTGAACATACGAATACTCTAATAGTAGGGGGTGGACAGGCAGGCTTAGCGATAAGTGAACATCTTACTAACAATGTTGATCACATTATTTTGGAAAGACATCGAATTGTTGAAAGATGGCGTACTTCTCGATGGGACTCATTGGTAGCTAATGGCCCCTCTTGGCATGACCGATTTCCTACTATGGAATTTTCTGATGTAGAGCCAAATGCTTTTGCTCACAAAGATAGTGTCGTAACTTACTTTGAAAATTTTGCTAAAAAAATTAAAGCACCAGTGCGTTCTAATGTAGATGTTGAAGAAGTAGTAAAGTTACCTAAGGGAGATGGTTTTAAGGTTACAACTTCCGATGGAATGTTTGAAGCCAACAATGTAGTTGCTGCAACTGGACCATTTCAGGAACCAATTATTCCAACATTAATTCCAAAAGATAGTGGAATTAAACAAATTCATTCTCAAAGTTACCGTAATCCTGAACAGCTGTCTAATGGAGCGGTTCTAGTCGTAGGAGCTGGATCATCAGGTTCACAGATTGCAGCAGAGCTATTGCAATCGGGAAAAGAAGTTTATTTGTCTATAGGACCTCATGATAGACCTCCACGAAGATATAGAGATCGTGATAATGTATGGTGGCTAGGTGTGCTTGGAAAGTGGGAGGCAAAAACTCCTAGTGCCAATACTGAACATGTTACTATTGCTGTCAGTGGTTATGATGGTGGCAAAACAATAGATTTTAGAAAATTTGCGCAACAAGGAATGAAGTTACTTGGGTTAACTAAGGAATTTAAAAATGGACATTTGTATTTTGCAGATGATTTAAAACAAAACATTGTAAACGGCGATAGAAATTATTTATCTCTATTAGATGAGGCCGATGATTATGTTAAAAAAAATGAATTAAACTTTCCTGAGGAACCAGAGGCAAGGATTTTTGATCCAGATCCTGAGTGTGTCACTTATCCCATTCTTGAATTGGATCTTATTGAATCTAATATTCAAACTATCATTTGGGCAACAGGGTATAAACAAAATTTTAAATGGCTAAAGGTGAATGCATTTGATGATAAAGGAAACCCTCTCCATAATAATGGAGTATCTGCAGAAGAAGGAATTTATTTTCTTGGATTACCTTGGCTTTCTATGCGAGGCTCATCTTTTATATGGGGTGTTTGGAAAGATGCAAAATATTTAGCGGAACATATTGCGAAGAAGAAAATAGATAGTGTACAAGTAAAATAAAAAAAGATTTTATATGGCTCATACCCGAATAAGAAAATTTAATACGAAAGATACCTATCCCGAACAAAATTTGGATAATGATCTTTGTCAAGCAGTTGTCACAGAGGGCGGCAAGATTGTTTGGCTGAGAGGTCAGTGCCCGCAAAATTTGGATGATGCTGTTAATATTGCCAGTAGTGATCCAGCAGAGCAGGCACATAAGGTTATGCAAAACATCTCACAGTTAATAAAAGAAGCAGGCGGAGAAATGAAGCATTTGGTAAAGATGGTGGTTTACATAACAGATATTAAAAACAGAGAAGCAGTTTATCGAATAATTGGGCAGTATACGAAAGGTGTTCACCCAGTTCAAACGGGTTTGGTTGTAAATGAGCTAGCCCGTCCTGAGTGGTTAGTAGAAATTGATGCAACTGCGGTTATTCCTCAATGACTTTTTCTTTAGTTGCAAGATGTGAGAGGACTGGCATGTTTGGAACAGCAGTTGCATCTTCATCACCAGCTGTGGCTGCTCGATGTTCTTATACACGCGCAGATGTCGGTGCAGTATCTAGTCAAAATGTAACCGATCCATCCTTAGGTGTTCTTACTTTAAATTTACTTGAAAAAGGTTTGTCCGCTACTGAGGCTATTGATCAGATTAAAACTACCGCCAATCATTTAGACTACCGGCAAATATTAGTTATCGATTCAAAGGGAAGAACTGCTATTCATTCTGGAAATAATTCACTAGGTATATGGTCTGAAGCTAAAGGAGTAAACGTTTTGTCTGCTGGCAATCTTTTGGCTAACCCAGAAGTCCCAAGATCAATAGTAGAAAAATTTGAAAATGCATCTGGTCATTTAGGAGAGAGATTAATTACTTCCTTACAAGGAGGTTTGGAGGCAGGGGGAGAAGCTGGTCCCATTCATTCTGCAGGTATGAAAATTAGCCATAAAGTTTCATGGCCTATAGTTGATCTTAGATGTGATTGGTCAGAAGATTGTCCAATTAAAAAACTGTCTGAAGCATGGAAAGTTTATAAACCACTAGTAAATGATTATCTTCAAAGAGCACTTGATCCAACAAAAGCACCTTCATATGGTGTTCCTGGAGATCAATAGAAAGGCATATTATGACTGATCTTAGTTTTGAAGAATGGAAGAAAGAAGCATCTAAAATTAGTTTTCGAAACAAAGCTTTTATTAATGGAAAATTTGTAGACTCAATTTCTGGTAAAACTTTTGATTCTATAAATCCAGCATCGGGAGAAATTTTAACTTCTGTTGCAGAATGTAATGAAGAAGATGTTAACTTAGCTGTTAATGCAGCGAGAAAAGCATTTCAAAAAGGTGATTGGTCTAAAATGCCTCCATCAGAACGAAAAGCTGTTTTATTAAAATTGGCTGATTTAATTAGATCAAACTTAAAGGAATTAGCTCTCTTGGACAGTTTAGATATGGGTAAATTAGTTTCTGATGCTGTAACAATTGATGCACCAGGATCTGCAATGTTTTTTCAATGGCATGCTGAAGCTATCGATAAAATGTATGATGAAATAGCTCCAACAGGACCAGGAGATTTAGCAATGATATCAAGGGAACCACTTGGCGTTATTGGTGCTGTAGTTCCGTGGAACTTTCCTCTAGACATGGCAACCTGGAAAGCGTCTGCTGCTCTAGGTAGCGGCAATTCTTTAGTTCTTAAACCAGCTGAGCAATCACCTTTGTCTGCTCTCAGGTTAGCCGAGCTGGCAATGGAAGCGGGGGTTCCAGAGGGCGTTTTCAATGTTGTGCCAGGTTATGGTGAAATAGCTGGAAAGGCTCTTGGACTTCATAATGATGTTGACTGTATAGCATTCACAGGATCAACAGCTGTTGGGAAATTATTTCAACAGTATGCAGGTCTGTCAAACATGAAACAGGTTTGGCTTGAAACAGGTGGTAAAAGCCCAAATTTAATTTTTGCAGATTGTAAAGATTTAGAAGCAGCTCTTAATATGTCTGCTTTTGGAATATTTTTTAATCAAGGGGAGGTATGTTCAGCTAACTCAAGATTATTGATAGAACGAAGTATTCAAGAAGAATTTGTAAATCGGCTATCTTTTATCGCTAAAGATATGCAACCAGGAAATCCCCTCAACCCTGCTTCAAAAATGGGAGCAATTGTTAATGAGGAGCAAACCAATAAAATTTTAAATTATATAGAAAAAGGTAAAGAGAACACAGATTTAGTTATTGGTGGTGAACAAATAAAGATTGATGGAAAAGGATGTTTCATTCAACCTACTATATTTAATAATGTAAACTCGAATGACGTTATTGCAAAAGAGGAAATTTTTGGACCAGTTCTTTCGATAATTCCTTTTGATACAGAAGAAGAAGCACTAAGTATTGCTAATGATAGTGAATACGGTTTAGCCGCATCAGTTTGGACCGATGATTTATCTAGAGCTTTAAGAGTTTCGGACAAACTTCATGCAGGCACAGTGTCAGTTAATACTGTTGATGCTTTAAATACAGTAACTCCATTTGGAGGAGTTAAACAATCTGGTTATGGTAAAGACTTATCATTACATTCTTTTAACAAATATACATCTTTAAAAACTAGATGGATTAAATACACTGCTTGATTTTAAAAAAGATATAGAGAAAAAGTTTTATGAGCAGAGATAGTCACTATGACATTTTGTTTGAACCTATGGCGATAGGTCCAGTCACAGCAAAGAATCGTTTTTATCAAGTCCCTCATTGCAATGGAGGGGGTTACAGAGATCCCTCCGCTGCCGCAGAGATGCGAGGCATAAAGAGTCAGGGAGGTTGGGGGGTTATTTTTACTGAGCAATGTGAGATGCATCATACATCAGAGATAACTCCTTTTATTGAGTTACGGTTATGGGATGACTCCGACATACCAATGATTAGTAAGATGGCTGATCGAATGAAGGAGCATGGTGCGCTTGCAGGTATTCAATTAGCTTATTCAGGTATTAACGGACCAAACCTTTACTCCAAAGAAGTACCTTTAGCAGTTACCGCTATGCCTGTTCGCACTTTTACAAATGACCCTGTGCATGCAAGATCTTTAGATAAACTTGATATTAAAAATCTTCGTCGTTGGTTTGTAAATGCAGCAAAACGATCACGAACAGCTGGTTTTAATTTAATTTGTCTTTACGGAGCACACGGCTTTGGAATTTTTCAACATTTTTTATCTACTGTTACTAACCATAGAACTGATGAGTATGGAGGAAGCTTAGAGAACAGGTCTCGGTTTGTTCGAGAGGTTGTTGAAGATGTTCGAAACGAAGTAGGTGATACGATTGGCATCACATTGCGCTTGGCTTTAGATGAAATGGTTGGAGAGCTTGGTTTTGCGAATTCTGAAGTAAGAGATTTTGTTGAAATGCATCAGGATTTACCTGATCTTTGGGATTTGGCTCACGGTGCTTGGGAAGATTGTTCTGGTCCTTCTAGATTTAAAGAGGAAGCGGCACAATTCGATCTTGTGACTGGTATCAGAAAATTAACAACTAAACCAATCGTTGGTGTAGGACGCTTTACAAGCCCTGATGTAATGGTTAAACAAATAAAATCAGGAACACTAGATTTTATTGGATGTGCACGACCATCCATAGCTGACCCTTTTCTTCCAAAGAAAATAGAAGAGGGAAGAATACAAGATATCCGTGAGTGTATAGGTTGCAACATTTGTATTAGTGGGGATATGACAATGTCTATAAGTCGTTGTACGCAGAATCCAACATTTATGGAAGAGTGGAGAAAAGGATGGCATCCAGAAAAAATTGAGCCAAAAGGCTCTTCTTCAAAAGTTTTAATAGTAGGATCAGGTCCAGCAGGTCTAGAGGCAGCTCTCGCATGTGCTAACCGAGGATATGAAGTTTCTTTAACTGAAGCGTTGGATACAATAGGGGGAAGAGTTTCTAGAGAAAGAAATCTTCCAGGTCTTTCAGCTTGGGGACGTGTAGCAGATTATAGAGAATATCAGCTCTCTCAAAAATCTAATGTAGAAACTTATTTTCAATCAAGCCTGAATGTTGAGCAAGTTTTAGAATTTGGTTTTGAAAATGTTTGTCTAGCAACTGGATCTAAATGGAGAGTTGATGGAGTTTCTAGGCAACATGTTCTACCTATCCCTACAGATTCAAAAATGTCTTTGTTTACTCCTGATGATATAATGAACAATAAATTACCAAATGGTAAAGTTGTAATTTATGATGATGATCATTACTATATGGGAGGTGTTGTTGCAGAATTACTAATTCAAAAAGGTTGTGAAGTTACTCTTGTTACACCTTCTGCTTATGTATCTGAGTGGTCTAAAAATACACTTGAACAAGGAGAAATTCAAAAACGACTAATTGAAATGGGCGTAAATATCGAGCTCAATAAAGGCATAACATCTATTCATTCAAATTACGTAAAGACCAATTGCATTTATACGCAAAATACTGCAGATCTTGAAGCTGAAGCGGTAGTAATTGTTGCCTCACAAAAACCAAACGACAAATTATTTGAAGACTTAAAGTTACAAAGAGAAAACTGGAAAGATGTTGGCATTAATTCTGTTAAAATTATTGGAGATGCTCATGCTCCAGGTCCCATTGCATGGGCAACATATGCGGGTCACAGTTACGCACGTCAACTTGACTCCGAAGATATTGGAGATGAATTACCGTTTCGTAGAGAAATTACTGAGTTGATGATTGATTGATGGAGGATAAGCAAAATTCATTTTCTTTTTTACATTTAGAAAAATAGTTTAATGGAGTATGACAATAATTAAATGAACGATAAAAAAGTTAATGCGATAGAGATAAAAAATGTTACCAAAATATATGGTACTGATATCTCTTCTGTAAAAGCTCTCAAAAATGCTAATTTAACGATATATGACAACGAATTTTTTACTCTTCTAGGTCCTTCTGGTTGCGGAAAAACAACTTTGTTAAGACTAATCGCCGGATTTGAGGATATAACTGAGGGAAATATAAAGTTATTCAGTGAAGAAATAATCTCTCTTCCACCCAATAAAAGACCTGTTAATACAGTATTTCAACATTATGCATTATTTCCTCATTTAAACGTCTTTGAGAACGTAGCCTTTGGATTAAAAAGGTTAAATAAAGATAAAGCTGAAATCGAAAAAAGAACAAATGAGGTTCTAGAACTTATTCAAATGAAAGATTTATCTAGTAGAAAACCAAACCAATTATCTGGAGGCCAACAGCAGAGAGTTGCCTTAGCGAGAGCATTGGCACCTCAACCAAAAGTTTTGCTTTTAGATGAACCTCTCTCTGCATTGGATTTAAAACTAAGACAAGCAATGAGGGTTGAATTAAAAACTCTCCAACGAGAAACCGGTATAACTTTTGTTTTTGTTACCCATGATCAAGAAGAAGCACTGACAATGTCAGATAGAATTGCAGTTATTAGGGATGGTGAAATTCAACAGATTGGAAGTCCTGAAGAGATTTATGAAAGTCCAAACAATCAATTTGTAGCTAATTTTATAGGAGAAGTAAATTTACTTTCAGGTGTTTGTTTAACTGAAGGAGAAAGCGGTAGTTGCAAGTTGGATGCAGGGCATGACATATTCTTATCTATTCCTCGAAATGTAAAAAAAGGCGATGCAGTAACTGTATTTATTAGGCCGGAGAGAATAAAAATCAATAAGTCTTCAGCTGGAAACAGCCAAGCTTCAATTTCTGAATTTACTTACTTAGGTAACGCAGCTCACATACAACTTATTTCTAATAAGCATTTAATAAACGTAACTCTTCCAGTGGATGATGTTAAAAATTTTAAAAAAGGTGATTTAATTGAAATAGAATTTCCTAAAGATAACGCCCAAGTGATTAATAAATGAATATACAAGGTGAAAATAAAACTCAGAACAGAGTACTTGGGCTACTACCGCTTTGGTCAGTTATTGGAATTTTTATGATAGGTCCTTTATTAGTGATGGCAGCTGTTTCGCTAATGGAGTCAAATGTTTATGGGGGTGTCCATTTTAAATTTAGCTTAAACGGTTACAGACAAATATTATTTGATACGAATTTATTCGGTGAGAGAGAATTTAACCCTGCCTATATCATTATTATAGGGAGATCTTTTATATTAGCAATTTCAGCCACGATTTTATCATTAATCATAGGGTTTCCTGCAGCATATTTTATTTCCAGACAATCTAATAAAGTTAAAAATATTTTAATTTTTCTTGTTACTATTCCTTTTTGGACCAATCTCTTGATAAGGACATTTGCCTGGATAATCATTTTAGGAAAGGGAGGAGTTATAGAAAGTAGCTTTAATTTTCTTGGACTTCTAGATGATGAAGGTTCGCTTAATTTAATGTATACTAATTCAGCAATACTTATAGGTTTGGTCTATTCATATCTACCTTTAATGGTTTTACCAATTTATGCATCAATGGAAAAGATGGATATGAGGCTGCTTGAAGCTGCAACAGATCTTTATTCATCAAGAATTGAATTGATAAGAAAAATAATCTTACCTCTTTCTATGCCAGGAATTATTGGTGGGAGCATTTTAGTTTTTGTTCCTTGCTTAGGTGCATTCATTGCACCCGATTTACTAGGAGGAGGAAAAAAACTTTTGTTAGGATCATTGATCCAATTTCAGTTTTCCTATGCTAGAAATTGGCCGTTTGGGGCGGCAGTGGCAATGTTTTTACTTTCGTTAGTAATTTTAGTCTTATTTTTTAACGCCCATATCAACAAAAGACATCGGGAGTATGAAACTCATGGCTAAAAAATCAAAATTTAGACATGTTTGGGATTTTCCTGGATTTAGTGGGTGGACAGCCATATTTTTTGGTTTTCTTTACATACCTATTTTTGTGTTGGTTTGTTATAGTTTTAACTCCAGTAAATTTGCAATGATTTGGACTGGTTTTTCCTTTAGATGGTACGCAAAGCTATTTTCTAACGATGATATTCAAAACGCAGCTTTAAATTCCTTGATTGTGGCTTTTGCTGCAGCACCAATGGCTACTATAATTGCTACTTTTTCTGCACTTGTTTTAGTTAGGGGTGGAGATTTTCGAGCAAAAGAGTTGAGCAATGGACTGATTACCCTACCTTTAATGGTTCCTGAAATAGTCACCGCGGTAGCTACGTTGATTTTTTTTGCAACTCTTGGAATTAATCTTGGCCTTATAAATGTAATTATTGCTCATACAGTATTTTGCATTCCATTTGCTTATATGCCAATAAAAGCTGCGCTTGAGGCTATGGACCCTAATTTGGAATTGGCAGGAAGAGATCTTTACTCAAACAAAACTTCTGCATTTAGGACAATTACATTACCTTTATTAACCCCAGGAATTTTATCAGGTTTTATGCTTGCTTTTGTTATCTCAATTGATGATTTTATCATTACCTTAATGGTGGCGGGAGGTGGCGCTACAACTTTGCCCGTATATATTTACAGCATGGTAAAAATGGGAGTATCACCTGAAGTAAATGCTGTATCTAGCTTAATGCTAGCCTTTTCTATTTTGATTGTTACTTTTTACTGGCTTTTCAATAAAAAAATTAAATATTAATTTCTTGCTCTTTTTATAATAGAATATAAGTTTGGATTTTTCGTGAATAAATTTATTTAAATAAGGAGGAAATTTATGAAAGATAAAGCGATAAAATTTTTAGTTTTTATTTCTTTTTTATTATTTAGTATAACTGCGTTAGCCGATGGTAAATTGAATTTATATAATTGGGCTGATTATACACCTGAAGATTTAGTAAATAAGTTTGAAGCTGAAACAGGAATTCAAGTAACGGTAGATACATATGATTCCAATGAGACGCTTTTAGCTAAACTCCAAGCTGGCGGCAGTTCAACAGGATATGATCTTGCTGTACCATCTCAACATTTTGTAGAGATAATGATAAAAGAAGGACTTCTTGAAAAAATTTCTGGTATAAGCGATATGTCCAACTACAAATACGTAGCAGAACAATTCCAGGGACCATCCTTTGATCCTACTCAAGAATACTCAACACCATGGCAAATGGGGTCAGCAAGCTGGGCGTATAGAGCTGATTCATATTCAGGGAATGGATCATCAATGATGGAATTTTTCAAACCTTCAGATGAAGTCTGCGGTAAGGTTGCGGTATTCAAATCACCAGAAGAAGTTGTTAATATGGCGCACCTTGCGCTAGGTTCAAACTTTTGTTCGGAAGATCCAAATGAAATGACGGCTGTATTGGATCTTTTATTAGAACAAAAAAAATGTGTTGCTGTATATTCCTCAGAAGGAATTAACGAGCGTTTAATGAGCGGAGAAATTATAATGCATGCGCATTGGGACGGATATAGCCAGGTTGGTAGATGGGAAGGCGTCGATGATTTAACTTATGCTTATCCAAAAGAGGGTGTAGTTGGATGGTTTGATAGTTTGGTAATGCCAAAGGGGGCTAAGAATGTAGAGGAAGCTAAAGCTTTCATGAATTTTGTAATGCATCCTGAAAATATGGCTATTTTATCTAACTTCGCTGCTTATGCTAATGCAATACCGGAGTCTGTAAATTATCTATCAGAGGATATGAAAAACGCCAAAAATATTCAAGTTCCTGATGGAATTCCAGTTAAATTTGGGCAAGCTTGCAATGAAAAATCGCAGGGTCTTGTAGACAAAGTTTGGACCAAATTGATGCAATAATTTAAACAATCAACCTTATGAAACCCATTGGAATTATTTTCAATGGGTTTTTTTGATGGATAATATGATCGAGAATGAATTTTTATATTGGACTAGCTCACAATTAGTAAAGGCATTTAAAGAAAAAAAATTGTCTCCTGTTGAAGTTATTCAAGCTTCAATTAATAGAGCTAGAATAATTCAACCTATTTGCAATGCGATAACTGAATACTTTGAAGAAAAAGCTATCAATATGGCAAAAGAAGCAGAACGCTCTTATTTAGGAAAAACAGATAAACCCAGACTTTTAGAAGGTATACCTTTGGCAGTTAAAGAAGAATTTGCCCTAGAGGGTTCTTACCGTACCACTGCCTCGTTTATTTATAAAAATAGAATAGATAATTTTACTGATGTTTACATCAAGAGATTAATAAATGGAGGATGTATTCCTGTCTTTAAGACTACCACTCCTGAATTTTGTTTGTTAGGAACAACA
>PYIM01086210.1_pt1 | contig 10969 bp, 7 predicted proteins | sample 3577991 | NCBI WGS metagenome assembly PYIM01 (sample SAMN08408024, study PRJNA431606) | Marine metagenome isolate SA_KN192-05_S13_500m, whole genome shotgun...
CAGGACGCAGCCCGCCAAAATCCACCGTGAGGGCACCGCCACGTGCTCCGATTTGTGAAAGCTCCAGAGACATGCGAGAGTCAGCGCCAAGAAGAGTGGATCCGACAGAATCCAATTGGTGGACCAGAGCAGAGCCGGTGAGAACGCGAGGACCAGCGATACACCGGCCGCCAAGCCCACGCCGTGTCGGTCGCGCACCCAGGCGAAACAAACCGTCAGGCCGACCGTCACCAGAAGCAAAGACAGGATCTTGAAGGTGATCCAAGCCTCTGCGCCGAGCCCCATGGCCCCCGCGAGCAGTGCCGGATAGAGCGGCGGGTACTTCGTGTGCGGCGCCAAGGCAGGATCCCATGCCTCGACGTACCCTGCACCTGTGGTCAGCGAATAGGCGAGAGACAGGTAGCCGGCATTGTCGCCACCGTTATGGGGAGCTGGATTCAGGGCCGGGAGCGCGATGGCCAGATGGACCAAGGCCACGACGGCGAGAATCACCGCTGGGTGAACCGGGCGCTTGATCCCGTCCTGCTCCGCTTTCGGGACCTTGCCTCGGCCACGGCGTGTCATATTTCGGCCCGGGGCATCATGTCCCCACTCCGGGTGTACCAGCGCTGCTGGGCGTCATGGATCCCAATACTCGGGGGGCCCCGGCACCCGTAACCGACGGAATGTTGCCGGTGATCTGATGGAGATGTGCCCACGCCAGGAACGCGAACGCGAGCGCCTCGCGCGCGTCGGGATCGACCCCAAGGTCCGCACCGTTCCTCATGGGCACGGGAGCTAGCTCCCGCGTGATGACCTGGACCAACGCTGGGTTGTTTGCACCGCCCCCAACGAGGAAGACTTCATCGAGACCTCGGGGAAGCACCCAGGATCCGTAAGCCTCCGCGATCGAGCGGGCGGTGAACGCCGTGAGCGTAGCGACAAGATCACACCAGGCCTCCTCGTCCTCGCCGGGATTCAGGTTCAAGCCCTCCGCCACCCGATCAAGCAATACCCGCCCGAAATGCTCCCGGCCCGTCGACTTGGGCGGTGGAGCCCGAAAGTAGGCATCGTCGAGGAGCCCTGCGAGGAGCGACTCGTCCACTTTACCCCGCAGCGCCATCGCCCCATCCTCATCGTACGGCACCGCACCACCGCTGGCGCGCCACACTGCCCCGTCGATCAACGCCACACCCGGCCCCGTGTCGAAAGCGATCACCGGATCAGAAGAACCCGTTGGCGGCAGCCAAGTCACGTTTGCCATTCCCCCCAGGTTCTGGATTGCGCGCTGGCGATCCACAGCGGTGAACAAGAGTTGATCGAGCCAGGGAACAAGCGGAGCACCCTGCCCGCCGGCCGCCACATCGCGACTCCGGAAATCGCTCACAACGGGCGCTCCAGTACGCTCGGCAAGGGTAGCAGCGTCTCCCAGTTGGAGCGTGGCTCCCCTCAGAACATCGTTCGGTGGAGTGTGCCACACGGTCTGCCCATGTGAACCGATGGCCGCGAGCTCCTGGCTCTCGACACCCGCGGCCGCACACACGTCGCGGACGGCATGAGCGAACCACTCGCCGAGCGATGCGTGAAGTCGGCACAATGTGTCCGGCGTGCCCTCCTCAAGAGCCTGGAGGATCGTTTTCCGGCGGTCCTCGTCGTACGCGGTTGTGCTGAAAGCGAGCAGGCTCCAGTCCAAAGTCGCGCTGGAGTCGCCATCGATCCGTACGAGCACGGCGTCGATCCCGTCGATAGACGTCCCCGACATGAGGCCCACGAAAAGATCACCGGAGGTCACGCCGGCGGGTCCTCGGCCAGACTCCCGATCACACGGGCAAGCACGCCCCCCACCTCTTCGAGCAGCCCCTCCGCTTCTGCCACTCCGACACGACGACGTTCCATGACGAGCGCGATCTTCACGCGGCCCCCCGCCGCCTCGAGGAGTGCCGTGGCGCCGGGACGATCCACCTCAAGGATCGTCATCAGAATCCGTTCACTCCGATCCTCAAGCTTCTCACAGGTCGCCTGGAGATCCACCATGAGGTTCCCGAACACCTTCCCGGTCATGACCATGGCAGCGGTGGTGATCGTATTAAGAACCATCTTGGTGGCGGTGCCCGCCTTCATGCGGGTGGAGCCCGTCACAACCTCCGGACCAACGAGGGGTGCGATGACCACATCGTGGGTCTTCAGGAGTTCGGGCGTCGGGGACGTGCACAGGAGAAAACCCGTGTGCGCACCACATTCGCGGGCCCGCGCCAAGGCACCATGCACGAAGGGGGTCGTCCCCGAGGTGGCGATCCCCATCACGAAGTCTTTCGTGCCGACTCCGAGGCGGTCGATCTCGGCAGCGCCGTCCTCCGGGTGGTCTTCCGCGCCCTCCTGGGAACTGACCAGCGCTATCCTTCCGCCCGCGATGATACCCTGCACCATTTCAGGATCGGTTCCGAATGTCGGCGGCATCTCCGCTGCATCCAGAACACCCAACCGTCCCGAGGTACCCGCACCCACATAGATCATACGGCCCCCGCTCCGGAAGGCTTCCACCACCAACTCGATCGCATCGGCAATGGCGAGCCGCTGGGATCCGACGGCCTCCGCTACCCCTCGGTCCTCGGAATTGATGAGATCGACCAACTCGAGCGGTGACAACACGTCCATCGCCGAAGAACGCGGATTTCTCTGCTCCGTCAGTCGGTCGTCGAGCATGCGAACGATTCGTCCCTTGGTGTTCGAGGACCTGGAACTCCCCCCGGCTTGCGGCGATACTTCGCTTGGACAAGCTAATCTTGGTTTCTTTTTATAGACAACCAAGAACTTTGCACACCCGAGGCTCCGTGAATCTTCTCGAAGAGGCCCAATCTCTCGCCGCAGACCTCACTGCGATACGTAGAGATCTTCATCAGCATCCGGAACTCTCGTTCCAGGAGGTCCGGACCGCGGGAATCGCAGCGAGGGAAATGGAGGTGCTCGGGTTCTCCGTCCGCACCGGGATCGGTCGGACCGGCGTGATCGCTGAACTCCACAACGGCGAAGGTCCGGTCATTGCACTTCGTGCGGACATGGACGCCCTCCCCATTCAGGAGGCGAATACGCACGATTTCGTCTCCCAGAACCCGGGTGTCATGCACGCCTGCGGGCACGATGGACATGTGGCCGGGTTGATCGGAGCGGCCCGAATTCTGGCGGAGAAGAGAGATTCGGGGCTCCTGCCCTCTGGCACCATTCGATTCATCTTTCAACCCTCCGAAGAGGCGACCGACGACGAGGGCAAGAGTGGAGCGATGCGGATGGTGGACGAAGGTGTGATGGAGGGGGTCGACGCCGTCGTGGGACTACATCTGGGAGGTCCGCTCCCAGCTGGGAAGATCTTCTTCGCGGCCGGACCCATCATGGCCGGCGCCGCGGAGATACACATCGAGGTGCTCGGCAAGAGCAGTCACGCGGGAATGCCCGAGGCCGGCGTGGATGCGCTCGTATTGGCGGCTCGGGGTGTGGTCGCAGCCCAGGACTCGGCACCCAAGGACCGTTCGCCCGTGGAAGACGGGCTCATTTCCTTCGGGCAGATTTCGGGGGGCACCGCCACCAACGTCCTGGCGGACCGCGTGGCGATCGACGGGACCATGCGTTTCTTCTCGGAGGAGACCCGAGAACGCCTCAACCGCCGGTTGGACGAGGCGTTCGGCGTTCTGGAAGAATCGGGCGCTAAGGTCACGATCGACGTCGAGACCGGTATTCTTCCTGTCATCAACGACGACCGAGTGACCACATGCGTGCGCGCCGCGGTCATCGATCTGGTGGGAGAGGACGACGTGCTTCCCATCGAGCCCATGACACTCGCAGAGGATTTTTCCTTTCTCGCGAAGGAGACGCCGGGCACATTTTTTTGGGTCGGGGCAGCCCTCCCCAAGCCTCGGATGCACCATGAGTCCGACTTCGATATCGACGAAGCGGCGCTCCCATTGGGGGCCGCCACGTTGTCGGCCGGCGCCATCAGCCTTCTCCAAGAGATGGGGTAAGTCTCCTGGGACGAATCGCAACAGGGCCGATCTGCCCGAAACGTGCAGCACGGGCGATGCTCGGTCTGGCGCTTCTGCTGGCCGCTTGTACGCCGGCCGAACCACGCCAGACCCCCTCAGACGAGACGGCCAAATCCCGACCTCCCGTCGTCTTTCCGGACACCTGGCGATTCTCGGCCGACGCTGCACCCGTAACCGCTGAACACGCCGTGGTCGTGAGCGCGGATACATACGCCAGCGAAATCGGTGCTCGCATCATGCAGGAGGGCGGGAACGCGGTGGACGCGGCCATCGCCGTATCCTTCGCTTTGGCCGTGGTCGTACCGCGTGCAGGGAATATCGGTGGCGGTGGCTTCATGGTCGTGAGGATGGCCGATGGGACCATCGCAGCGCTCGACTACAGAGAAAAAGCACCGCTCGAGGCCAACCGCGACATGTTCGTCGACGACCGCGGGGAGTTGACCGGCAAGTCGGAGCTTGGGCATCTGGCTGTGGGCGTGCCGGGCTCCGTGATGGGCCTGTGGGAAGCCCACCAACGGTTCGGCACCATGGCCTGGGCTGCACTGGTGGAGCCGGCAGCCGAGCTGGCTGACGGCTTCGAGGTCGGCGAAGGCTTCCGCCGCAGCATCGTCACCAAGGAGACGGACCTCCGGCTCTACGAAGCAACGGCGGCGACCTTCCTCCCAGGGGGCCGGATCGTGGACCTGGGCGAGACCTTTGCTCAGCCCGAGCTCGCGGCCACGCTGCGCCGGATCCGAGACCGAGGCGCCGACGGATTCTACCGGGGAGAGACCGCCGATCTGATCGTCGCGGAGATGGCACGTGGCGACGGACTCATCTCCCATCGGGACCTGGAAACCTACACCGCCGCTTGGCGGGACCCGATCGAGTTCACGTATCGGGGTTACACGGTTCTCTCGATGCCGCCCTCCTCCTCAGGGGGCACCACGATGGCGGAAATGGCCAACATTCTGGAGATCTACGACCTCGCGGAGCTGCCCTGGCACTCGACCCAGATGATTCACCTTCTAGCGGAGTCTTCGCGACGGTCGTTCTCGGATCGGAACCAGTATCTGGCGGACCCGGATTTCATCGAGCTCCCGCTGGAGCGTTTGACGGCGAAGTCGTACGCCGCCGCACGGGCCGCATCAATCACTGACCGGGCCACACCCTCGGCGGAAGTCGGGCCCGGCCTGGAACCTCCGCAGGAGGGGAACAACACTACGCACCTCTCCGTCGTGGACGCCTCTGGGAACGCCGTGGCCGTGACAACGACGCTCAACTTGTCGTTCGGCAGTAAGGTGACGGTGGCGGGGGCCGGGTTCCTGCTGAACAACGAGATGGACGACTTCTCTGCGAAGCCGGGCACAGCAAATTTTTTCGGTCTGGTCCAGGGAGAGAACAACGCCGTGGAGCCCGGCAAGAGGATGCTGTCGGCCATGACCCCCACGATCGTCAGCCGTCCCGACGGCACACCCTTCTTCGTCACGGGCTCCCCCGGGGGACCAAGGATCATCACGACGGTCTTTCAGACCATCGTCAACGTCGTGGATTACGGGATGAACGTCGCTCAGGCCGTGCATGCGCCCCGGGTCCACCACCAGCACCTGCCCGACCAGATCGTGTACGAGAGCGGCGCCCTGACTGCGACGGTCCTGGCGGAGTTGGAAGCCCGCGGCCATGTGGTGGTTGAACGGGTTGAAGACGGAGGACTATCCGGAAGTGTTCAGGCCATCATGGTCATGCCGGACGGAACGCTCCAAGCGGCGTCCGATCCGCGCGGCCGTGGCGCGGCCGTAGGGTGGTGACCGGTGGGCGACCGGCGCGTGACCTGCTAGTGACCCGAGACGGATCGCGGGGATGAACGAACTCCGCACCATCCTCCCCTACTTTCGGCCCTACCGAACAGGGGCCGTGGCGGGTCTGGCGTTGGTTGTCGTCACCAACCTCTTCGCGGTGGCCGGGCCATATCTGATCAAGCTGTCCATCGACGGCTTGGGCGATCCGGATGTGACGATGGGTCGCATTTCGACCTATGCCCTCCTCCTCGTAGTGGCCGCATTTCTCGGAGGGGCCGCCAAGTATGGCATGCGCGAGCTTCTCAACGGTCTCAGTCGCCGCATCGAGTGCGACCTGCGGAACGACTACTTTGCGCACCTCCTTCGGCTGGACGCGGGCTTCTATGGCCGCACGCGGACCGGTGATCTCATGGCCCGCGCCACCAACGACACCCAGGCCGTACGTATGGCAACCGGGCCCGCTATCATGTACGCGGTGAACACGTTCGTGAGCTTCCTGCTCACTCTGGGACTCATGGTATGGATCAGCCCGAGGCTCACGGTCTACGCGCTGGCCCCCATGGTGGTCCTCCCACCAGTCGTTTTCATGTTCGCAAGGGTGATTCACCGGCGCTTCGAGAAAATCCAGGAGCAGTTCTCCACACTCTCGACCATGGTGCAGGAAAACCTGACGGGCATGCGCATCGTGCGGGCTTATGTGCAGGAGGACAGCCAGGCGCACCAGTTCGACGAACTCAACCGCGAGTACATGGACAGAAACATGGACCTCGTGAAGGTGGCGGGCCTGTTCCATCCCATCCTCGCGCTCTTCTCGGGAGCGGCGATGGTCATTGTGCTGTGGGTAGGCGGTCTCGAAGTCATCGCCGGACGGATCACAACTGGAGACTACGTCGCGTTCGGAATCTACGTCGCGTACCTCATCTGGCCGCTCATCGCCCTGGGCTGGGTGGTCAATCTGTTTCAGAGGGGCTCGGCCAGTATGGGCCGCCTCAACAAGATCTTCGAGACCGAACCGGCCGTGCGGCCCCCCGAGAACCCCGTACCGCTGGCCGAGCCTCGCGGCGCCGTCGAGTTCCGGAACGTCTCGTTTCGGTATCCAGGCACGGAGCGGTTGGTCCTCGAGGACGTCTCTTTCTCGGCCGATCCAGGCCAGACCGTGGCGGTCGTCGGCCCCACCGGCTCGGGCAAATCCACGCTTGTGACGTTGATCCCCAGGATCTACGACGTCACGAGCGGGCGCGTGCTGGTCGACGGGGTCGATGTGCGCGATTTGGATTCGGGTGAGCTACGCTCGCTCATCGGCATGGTGCCCCAGGACCCGTTCCTCTTTTCGGCGACCATCGAGGAGAACATCGGGCTCGGGCTCGGAATTGGTCTCGACCTCGGTGCCGAGGAACCGGGCGCAGAGGATGAGGACCCGGACGAAGTTGTGCTCGAAGCAGCCCGCGTCGCCCAACTCCACATGGCGATCAAGGGCTTCCCAAAGGGCTGGGGGACACTTCTGGGCGAGCGCGGGGTTAACCTCTCGGGCGGGCAGAAGCAACGCACCACACTGGCCCGTGCCGTGGCACGCGACCCGCGGATTCTCGTCCTCGATGACGCCTTGAGCGCTGTGGACACCCACACCGAGGCGCGCATTCTCGACGACCTCGCACACGTGATGGAAGGGCGCACTTCTTTTATTATCAGCCACCGAGTGTCCGCCGTGATGAACGCCGATCTCATTCTCGTACTGGATGGAGGCCGAATGGTCGAGCGAGGCCGCCACACAGAGCTGATGGCCCTAGGTGGGACCTACGCCCAGCTGCTACACCGGCAAATGCTCGAACAGGATATCGAGTCGAGGACCGTGGGGGTGAAGTAGAGCCCACCTGCACGCGAATGGCGGATCCGAAGGGCTGAGGAACTTGAAGTCCACCAAGCGCATTCCTTGGTTGACACTTCGGTCCTGGATCCCCCTAGAGGGCTGTTGGCGCACCGTTGAGCACCATCCGACTCACACACGCCCCGACGGGTATGCCAGGTTTGGAATCCGCCTCGAGTCTGCGGGTGTACCCCCGCTAGGGCCTGAACCGCACGTACTTTACCAGCCGCTGCCGACCGACCTCACCGGCGTAGATGTTGCCCTGGAGATCGACGCCCAGGAACTCGACGCCCGTTCCGGTCGGATTCTCCGAATCAGGGATGAAGGCGGTCACCCAGCCGGTTTCGGCATCTCCGATCCTGATGCCTCGCTCCCACCCCGGGTTCCAGCGTGCGTCGGACATCCCATCACCCACGTAGATGACGTCTTTGTCGTCCACGAACACAACACTCGGGCGTCCAAACTGCGTCCATACGGCTAGACGGTTTCCCTGCTGGTCGAAAATCTGGACTCGATTGTTGCCCCGGTCCGCCACAATTACACGGCCACGGGCATCCATGGTGATGTCGTGCGGATCGTTGAACTTGCCCGGATCACCGCTCAACGATGCCACACCACCCCCCACCTCCAGCAGGAACTCGCCGTCCTTGGAGAACTTGACGATTCGGTTGTTCCCACCGCGATGTCCGTCCGAAATCCAGATCTCCCCATTGGGAGCGACCACGACGCCCGACGGCCCGTTGAAACGGTTCGGACCATACCCGGACACCCCCGCCTCGCCCAGGGTCATTACGACTCCGCCCTCCTGGTCGAGCTTGAAGACCTGATGTCCCAGGCCCCGCCGCAATCCCTCCACTTCTCGAGCATCTCCGGCCGGCGCGCCCTCGGTCACCCAAAGGAACCCCTCATGGTCCAGGAAGAAGCCGTGAGGGAAGGAGAACATGCCCGCGCCAAAGCTCTTCACCACGTTGCCATCGAGATCGAACTTGAGGATCGGGTCCTGGTTGGAGAGAGCGCAGTGGTTCGCGCCACACCGTGACAGCATCCAGATGTGTTGCCCGTCTGGATCGGGAAACACCCCGCTGACCACGCCGATCTTCCACCCGTTGGGCATCCGCTCCCAGCCGTGAACGGCGTGATAGGGATCGTTGGCGACAGACTGGCCCCGAGCCTCTCCGCCCCACATCGCCACCACAACGGCGAGGCAAACCACCCTTACTGTCGCCCTTACTGCCACCGTCACCCACTCGACCCGATTGGTACGCGACATCTCGACCTCCGGCAGATGCTCACCCGTCGACGCTCCTCCGCACACGCTCGTCCGGTAGAAGCTCATCCATTGGATGCGCAACCTAGATGCTCAAACACCAGAAGCCCAACCTTGGGAAAACCTTCTAGATCTTTTCTAGAATCCAGTCCGGAGTGAGCGGAAGGAGGTAGGTATTCAGAAGCGTGAAGGTCCCCGTCACCAGGAGCAACCCCAAGATGATGAGCATGACTCCGGCTCCCTTCTCAATTGCCGGCAGAAATCGGCGAAAGCGGGAGAAAGCGCTCAGGAACAAATCCAAGGCCAGCGCTGAAATCAAGAACGGGATGGCCAGCCCCAGGGAGTAGACGCTCAACAGGCTCACACCCGCCCAGACGGTGTCCTGGGTCGAGGCCAGGGTCAGGATCGCTCCGAGGACGGGGCCGATGCAGGGCGTCCAGCCGGCCCCAAAAGCGGCCCCCACCCCTATTGTTCCCAAATACCCGGCGGGCTTGTCGTTCACGTGTACCCGCCGTTCCCTCAACAACGGCACGATTTTGAAGACCCCCGTGAGGTGTAAGCCGAGCACGATGATGACAGCCCCCCCGACCCGGGCGATCCAAACTTCGTAGTACCGCAGGAACGAGCCCAAGAAAGACGCCGAAGCGCCCAGCGCGATAAAAATGATGCTGAAACCCAACACGAAGAGAAGTGAGTGCATGAACGTCGCCCTGCGGTCGACGCCCCCTTGGAGATCCTCCAGGCTCATGCCCGTGACGAACGACAAATAGCTGGGCACAAGCGGTAGGACGCACGGCGACAGGAACGACACCACACCTCCCGTCAAGGCGACCCAAAGACCTACTGATTCGTTCATCTTCTATATTAATCCTCTTAATCCTTTTGATCCTCTGAGGCAGGTGGGTTCGGATCCTGAGCCCGGTAACGGTGCCACACCGCCCTGAACCCCATCACGCTCCCAAGCCAGGCAAGCACCAAAGCTAACGCCCAGCCGAACACGTACGGAAAGAAGCCCACCAACACCGCAGATGAGATCGCGATGATCGCGACGACACCGAGGATCGTCCGATCCTCTGGGCCGAGTGTGCGGTGACCCGCCAATGCGTCGCTGAACGATACACCCGCCCTCACCAACTGGGCGAGCCGCCACGGTCTCAACACGGTTTCTCGATCCATCATCGCCTCTAAGCGCTCCGCAAGCTTGCCCTCCGGTTCCAACGGCGTCGCCGGGAGTCCTTGAAGTGTGGGGAGCGGCTCCAGCTCTACCACCCTGTGCGGAGGGTGGCGTCCCGGAAGCACGATTTCTGAAGAAGACGCGAGGTCGGCCAGAAAGATCCCCTCGAGCTGTCCCGCCAACGACGCATCCAAAACGCCCACGTCGATCTCCCAGTTCCCTAGAAGACTCCAGGCATTGAGGTTGCTTGAGCCCACTCGGCACCAGAGTCCGTCCGCGACCGAGCTTTTCGCGTGAATCATCTTGCCCTGCCACTCGAAAAGTCGCACGCCCTGTTCGAGAAGGTAACGGTATCCCGCTCGTGAAAGCGTCCCAACTAAGGGCCAGTTGTTGTTGGCGGGTACCAGCACCCGGACGTCGACCCCGGACTGGGCGGCCTCGGCGATGGCCTCGGCGACGGCCCCGGGTGCGACGAAATAAGGATCGGTGATCCACAGCCGCTCCTGGGCCATGGCCGCCACCAGCGCCAGGGTCCGCAGGACACGACTCCGTCGCGGTTCGCCCTCGATGAGCCAGACCGACGTATCTCCCACCGGACCCGCCTGCTCCTCCGAAAAGCTTCCCGGGAGGGGTTCACCCATCACGTCCCAGATCCGGCCGAAAGCCCTACTGGCCGCCGACACGGCCGGTCCCCGAATCTCGATGCCGGTGTCCCGCCATGGGGGGGTGTCGCTCGTGCCAGCCCACTCCTGGCCGATGCAGAACCCTCCGGCGAAGGCGACCTCTCCGTCCACGACCACGAGCTTCCGGTGATCCCTTTGGAACACGCCGTATGGGTCGCGGATGGAGGGGCGGTTGAAGGCACGCACCTCG
>PYIM01187361.1_pt1 | contig 10852 bp, 9 predicted proteins | sample 3577991 | NCBI WGS metagenome assembly PYIM01 (sample SAMN08408024, study PRJNA431606) | Marine metagenome isolate SA_KN192-05_S13_500m, whole genome shotgun...
AGAAGCCTTTTGTTTCGCACATTTCAGCCAGCAGATTCACCGATGTTGTTTTGCCATTGGATCCAGTGACCGCAATAATCGCGCCATATGTAAACCAACTAGCAAATTCAATTTCACTAACAATGGGGATTCCATTGGCTTTCATCTCATTCACGATTGTCGCATCTTGTGCAATTCCAGGAGAGATGACGCATAGATCAGCATCATAAATTTTTTCGCTATGCCCGCCTGTTTCTACGGTGATACCCATTGTTGAAAGTTTTTCACCATGCTTAATAACACCGGTATCAGAACTACCATCACTGATCAATATATTAGCACCAAGTTTTTTTCCTAAGCGAGCTGCACTTTCGCCACTACGGCCAAGACCAATCACTGTGATATTTGCGTCCTTAATGTTGATTAGGTTTTTGTTGGAAATATCCATTAACGAATCTTGAATGTGGTAAGTGTTAACAGCGCCAGTAAAAGGCCAATAATCCAGAAACGAATCACCACCCTAGATTCCGGCCAGCCTTTTAATTCAAAATGATGATGGAAGGGAGCCATACGGAATAGTTTTTTCCCTTCACCTGTTTTCATAAGTGTATAACGAAAGTAGCCCACCTGCAGAATCACAGAAACGGCTTCTGCCACAAATACACCTCCGATTATGATCAATAAAAATTCTTTTTTGAGTAAAATGGCTAAAGTGCCTAGGGCCGCACCTGTTGAGAGAGAACCTACATCGCCCATAAATACCTCGGCTGGAGCGGCGTTAAACCATAAATATCCCAGGCATGCCCCTACACAAGCAGCGGTGAAAATAGTAAGTTCACCCGCCCCCGGGAGGTAAATAATATTTAAATAATCTGAAAAGTCAACACGTCCGCTCATGTATGCAATGACAGCGAAAACACTGAATGCGATTGCCAAAAGTCCTGCCGCTAAACCATCTAGACCATCGGTAAGGTTCACTGCGTTTGAAGCACCCGTAACCACTAATACAATCATGAGAGGGTAAAGCATGCCAAAATCAACCACCGCATCCTTAAAAAAGGGTAGCGAGGTTACTGTCCTAATATTGTCCCAGGCGGGTGTATTATAAATCCACCATGTGATGATAACACCCAGTAAAATCTGTCCGGCCAGCTTATATCGGGCCACCAGGCCTTTTTTTATTTTTTTGATAGTTTTTAAGTAGTCATCAAAAAACCCGATTAATCCCATCCAGACCGTGGCAATCAGTAGTATTTGCACAAAAGAATTGCTCATATCAGCCAGTAGGAAAGTGGGGAGGATAATAGCTGTGAGGATAATTACCCCCCCCATAGTTGGAGTACCCTTTTTCTTTTGATGGGTCTCCGGGCCATATTCACGGATTTCTTCACCAATCTGATGTTGGTTCAGTTTCCGTATGATGGCCGGTCCGAGGATGAAACTGATCAGCAATGCCAGTATTGCTGCACTTGCACTACGAAATGTGATATACTGAAAAATATTGAATGGGGAAAAAATATCACGGAGAGGATAAAGAATATGATACAGCATTAGGTTGTTAATATATCCTTTACAATGGTTTCCATTTGCATGCCACGAGATCCTTTGATAAGAACTTTATCCCCTTTGTTCACAATGCTTTTTAAAGATAATAGTAGATCATCTTTATTATCAAAATGCTTATGAAATTCAGTGTTTGTAATTGCGCGATCGGTAGCGATTGTTTCTTGTCCCACGGTCAAAACAGCTGATAATTCTGCCTCGTCACATTTTTTTCCTACACTGCGGTGTTGTTCCAAAGATGAATCACCCAGCTCGAACATATCGCCGAAAACGAAAATCCGTTGTCCATTCCCACTGAAAGCTTGAAGATAATCGATGGCTGCTATAGTAGACTCGAGATTTGCATTATAGGTGTCATCTATAATGGTAAATAAACCATTATTTTTTACTTCACAGCGGCCTTCTGGAGGTTGAAAGGATTTAATTTTTTCACTGATTTCCTGCCATTGTAATCCAAGTGTGCGTGCGATAGCCGCACAGGCGATCACATTTTTTGAAAACGACAAATTGACGGAATAGGTGGGTATCTCTTTAGTATCTATAGTTAGGGTAATGGTACCGTCATCTTCATGGTGCAGATCAGCGGGGAAATCACATTCAGGTGTGAGACCAAAGGAAATGCTTTCTCCAGTGACTTCCAATGCTTTCACGCGATGGTCTGCTGCATTTACAAAGGAAACCCCATTGTTTAGTTTTTTGAAAAGAGCGCCCTTTGTTTCTGCAACAGTCTCAATTGAACCAAACCCTTCTAAATGTGCCGGGGCGATATTAGTAATAATACCGTGGGTGGGATTGGCGATGTCACACAATTCAGCAATATCTCCCAATTGGTTAGCGCCCATTTCCAAAATGGATGTTGTGTGAACTTGGCTTAACTGAAGCAGAGTGAGGGGCAAGCCAATGGATGTATTATAATTTCCTTCTGTTGCGTGCACGTTGTATTGGGCAGAAAGGACATGTTTGACTAATTCTTTAGTAGACGTTTTACCATTCGATCCCGTAATTCCAATAACGGGAATATGGAATTGGTCTCGCCATGCTCTTGCTACTTTTCCAATGACTGTTACCGGGTTATCAACTTTAATCTGAGTGATTGTTGATTCTTTTGAAACCGTATCGACCAGTGCACAATTGCCACCTCGATCATTAACTTCTTTTAAAAATGTATGTCCGTCTACCCGTTCTCCAGCGATTGCAACATATAAGTCTCCCGATTGAACCTCCCGGCTGTCCGTTGCGATACCCGTAACTTCAGTATCGAAAGGAATACCGATCGTTTTTCTAAACACTTCCGCGAAACCAACTGGATCGGGTAAATTAATCCGCATTGATAAAGCTTTCGATAATTTCCAAATCAGAATGGTGAAGTTTTTCACCCATAACTTCCTGGTAGTTTTCCCGTCCTTTTCCAAGTACAACCAAGATATCACCCGCTTTTAATTCTAGGATTGCTTCGGTGAGGCCAATAGCGCGATCCTCATATATTTGGTATTTGTTTTCAGATAGGCCATCGCAAATTTGGGCGTTGATATCTACTAAATCTTCTGTCCGAGGGTTATCTGGCGTTATATATAATTGATCTCCATACTTCTCAGCAATACGTCCCATTTCGGGTCGTTTGGTTGCATCTCGGTCACCACCGCATCCAAATAAAATATTGATTCTGCCGTTTGAATTTTTCATGCTTGCAATTGTAATCAGAACTTTTTCATAGGCATCGGGTGTATGGGCATAATCCACAATCACTGTTGCCTCATTTTGAAGTGAGATCACTTCCATACGTCCAGGGATTGTTTTGCAATCAGAAACACCTACCTCAATAAGCTTGGGGTTAATACCAAGGCTGATAGCAGCGCTTACAGCACATATAATATTTTCAACATTAAAATCGCCTACCAGTTGAGAGGAAATGCTAATTTTCAAATCGCCTGCTTGGATAGCGCCGCGAATTCCGCCCAAATCTTGGGTTAATTCTGAATAATGAATATCTGTAGATCCGTTTTTAGAAATGCTGACTACAGGCGCTTGAGATTCATTGGCCATTGCTTTGCCCACTCCATCATCATGATTGATAATTGCGGTGCCCGTAATTGGCAAAGATTTAAATAGTTTAGCTTTTGCATGGAAATATTCATCCATGGTTTTATGGTAATCTAAATGCTCGCGAGATAGATTAGTAAAAACGCCAAGATTAAACTCCACGTCTGCTACTCTTAATTGATCTAGGGCATGGGATGAAACTTCCATAACTACGTGGGTAAACCCTTTATTCACTAATTCGCGAAATATCTTTTGCAACGTAATTGAGTCAGGAGTAGTTAATGATTTTTCTGGCGTAAATCCTTCCGCGATGATGCCTAAAGTCCCCAATTGGGCACTTTGGATTCCTGCAGCACACAGAATTTTTTGAAGGATAGAAGCAGTTGTTGTTTTGCCGTTAGTGCCCGTAATACCAATAACCGTTAATTTTTTGGTTGGATGACTATAATATTCCGCTGACACACGGCTAGCCGCTAAACGCGGATTGGCAACTTGTATGTTGGGAACAGATAATTGGCCCATCTCCCTGCCATTGGTAATTACAACTGCAGCACCGTTTTCTATTGCTTGGGGGATAAAATCATGGCCATCGGCTTCTTCGCCGTATATGGCCACGAATAAACTACCATCGGTTACGTTACTGGAATGACTGCATATATCTTTTACATCTAACGAGGGCAAAGTAGTGGTATCAATTACAATATCTTTTACCAGTTTTTTTAGCTCCATATTAATTTAATCCCATAGTGCATATAGACCCAGGCAGCTTTTTTGTTCCCGGTGATGGACTTTGCCAAACCACATGTCCGGATCCCGTAAAACTCGCGCGGATGTTTGAGTCCATTAATACCCGTTTGGCTTTTCGAATACTCATTCCTCGCACATCCGGTACAAAAGTATAGCCGTCTTGGTAAGTTGGATATGGTGCAATAGTTTTTATAGGCACCAAACCAATATTATCCTTTTTGGATGCATCGACATAAACAGGTTTGGAAAATTTTGTTTTTGGCTTATGGTATTGTATAGAATCATCCATATTAATGATTCGCTGAGCTACGCGGCGAAATACGGGCGCTGCGCCATAGCCGCCCCAGTGGAGGCCATAACGAGGTTCGTCTAGAATAATTACTCCTACAATCTGAGGTTCTTCCGCTGGGAAAAAACCTGCGAAATTGGAGATATATTTACTTTGTGAATATTCTCCTTCTACGAATTTATGTGCAGTTCCCGTTTTTCCCGCAATGGACCAACCCATTATACCTGCCTTGATCCCAGTGCCACTCTTCACACCTTGTACCAATATATCCTTGATCGTAGACATAATTGCAGAGTCAGCCACTTTTCTCATCACTTCTGGTTTTTCTGCATATAGCAGCTTGCCGTCAGGGCTTAATATTTGTTTTACTAATCGCGGTTTTAAAAGGAATCCACCATTGGCAATGGCTGAGTAAGCAGACGCCAGTTGTAGTGCAGTGACTCCCACTTCATACCCAATTGACAATTCAGCAAGGGATATCTCGCTCCAATCTTTTATTTTTCGAAGTGTGCCTTTCATCTCTCCTGGGAAACGGATACCAGTAAGGGTTCCAAATCCATAGTCCCTAGAATAGGTGTATAATGGATTTTGTCCTATTTTTTGGGCAATTTTTATTGTACCAACATTACTAGAGTGGGCAATGATTTGTGGGAAGGTAAGGAGTCCAAATTTTTCGTGATCGGTAATTATTTTCCCCGCAACGGTGAATTGACCGTCCTCGCAGTAAAATTCATCATAAAGAGAGACTTTTTTCGTGGCTACAGCAGCAGTAGCAGCTACAATTTTGTAGGTAGATCCTGGTTCAAATTGATCTGTAATAACTCTGATTTTTTGGTTTTCTACGGGATAAGACTCATGCTGATTCGGATCAAAATCCGGTAAGGATGACATAGCCAGAATAGCACCGGTTTGTGGATCCATCAAAATACCCATCGCGCCCTTTGCCTTGGATTCTTCTATTCGCCGGGCTAATTCTTCCTGAAGGATACTCTGATATTCCAGGTTGATGGTTAATTGAATATTGGAACCATCAACAGGATTTTTTATGGGGAAACTGGTTTTGACTTGAGTACGCCCTTCACCATTCACCTGTTTGACTACCCAGCCATTTCTCCCTTCAAGAAATCTATTGAATTCTTTTTCAATGCCGATCAAACCTTTATCATCTACGTCGGTAAATCCAATAATTTGAGAGCCTACATGGTTGTGAGGGTAAGAGCGCCTGAATTTCCGATCTATTACTAGGCCGGAATGGTGCTGCCCTAGAATTAGCGCTACTTTTTCCTTCCGTAAATTGCGCTCCAGATAAACAAAATCAGCTTTTGAATTCAATTTATTTAAATAAAAATCTGATTCTCTGCCTGTAGATTCACTGATCAGATCTGCAAATTTGGCTTTATCATTTATTTTTGATGGATGAGCCGCTATGGAATAGTGAATAATGTTACGCGTTAGGGGAACATTATTTGTATCGTAAATATTACCTCTTACAGCCAGAAGCCGTTCCTGCCTTTGTCCCTGGCTGATTCCTTGCTTTTGGTAGACATCACTGTCGATGACCATAATTTGAAATAAGCGTGCAGAAAGTCCAGCCCAAGCAAAAATGAGGCAGCATGAGATTACAGTTACCCGTGTGCGGAATTTTAGATAGGTCTTTGTCAATTAGCGCCAGTTATAATATTGTTGTCAATGTAAATCGTTAATGTTTCAGGTTGAGCAGGGATCATATTCAACTTTGTCCGCGCAACTTGAGAAATACGGTCCCCTCGGGAAAGTTGGGTAATATCCATTTTGAGTTCATTCACAGAATTATCAAGCTCAATGGAAACTTGATTTTGTACTTCAATAGCCAGCATCGTTTCATCCACTTCTGTATAAACCCATAAGTAAAAAATCAATCCTGTGATGGAAAGAATTGTAGTAGAGAAGAAAAGCAATGTCTGAAAGAATTCTCGACTCTTTTTTGATCGGCGTTTTCGCTTCTTCGGTGGCATTATGCGATCCGCTCTGCCGCCCGAAGTTTTGCACTACGAGCACGTTTATTTTGGAATTGTTCAAATTCAGAAGGTACGATCGGTTTTTTGGTGAGCACTTTGAGCTTCCCTGATTGTTTTAATGAGCGGAAACAATGCTTTACCATTCGGTCTTCAAGTGAATGATAGGACATAATCACAACACGGCCACCAATGCATAGATAATCATTAAAGTGGTCCAGGAAAACCGCAAGTTTATCCAGCTCGCTGTTAACCGCAATGCGTATGGCTTGGAATACGCGCGCCAGAGATTTGTTTCTTTGATGTGGAGGGGTAGACCTGCGGACGGCCTCTTTGAGGTCAGCCACAGTGGTCAGTTGTTTTAGAGATTTAATGGTACGGGCAATTTTTCGCGAATGACGTTCTTCACCGTATTGGTAAATACAATCTGCTAATTCTCTTTCGGATAATCTGGAAATCAGTTCTGCTGCCGTTTCACCAGTTTCTTCATTAAAACGCATATCTAATTTCCCGTTGGTTTTAAACCCGAAGCCGCGGGAATCAGAATCTAGTTGCATGGTAGAGATACCCAGATCTAGTACCATGCCGTTCAATTCAGAAATTCCCAATTTCTTGAGGATTCCTGGGAATTGGTCGTAGGAGGAGTGGTATAATAAAACGGGTTGTGCGGAGGCACTAAAATGTTTACTGCATATTTCCAGTGCCTCCGCATCCCGATCAATTCCTATTAGCTTTCCATTGGCAGAGAGCTGGTTTAGGATTTGTGTGGCGTGCCCACCAGCCCCGATGGTACCATCTAGGTAGGCTCCATTGGGCTGGAGGTTCAAGTATGTTAGAACTTCGGAGGCCATCACAGGAATATGAAGTTGTGGTTGTTCCTGCAATGCCTTCGCGTTCATTAAAGTATAATTTGATTGGCCAGTTCATCAAATTCAGAAGAATCAATTTTATGTGATTCTTGATCAACGGAATCCAGTGATTTTGGATTCCAAATTTCTATTTTATTCACCATCCCAATGATCAGTGCTTCTTTTCCAAGTTGTGCATATTCTATCAAGTTAGGTGTTATGGCAATGCGCCCTTGTTTATCATATTGAACAGATGACGCATATCGCACAGTACTGCGTACAAAAGAACGATTGATTCGGGATAGAGAGGAGAGCTTCCGCAATTCACTTTCAATAGATTGCCACACCGTAACCGGATAAACCCAAACGCATGGATCCATCCCTCTGGTAATCACAAAGGATTGTTCATTATCTGAGGTAAGCACATTACGGAATTTGGCTGGAATATTGACGCGTCCCTTAATATCTAAGGAATATGAAAATTCTCCAGTAAATGTATTTTGATTTATTGTCATGCCCAAAAAAGAAAGTCAGGTAAAATTACCCACAACTACCCATAATCTATTCATTATCCCCCACAGATGTCAATATATTTTTATTAATAAATTATACGATCCCCAAGGCATATGCAGGGATTGGATAAACGAATACTTTAAGGAGGAAGGTTTTAGCTGTTCGGAACGAACTGCTGAATGGTCACCGTATTATCGGCAACCGAGAGGGTAACTCGGACTGGATTTGAAGATGAATTAATAGAATTTAAGATAGCACCATTCAAGTAGAGATTTATGCCCCTTGTATGTTTCAATAAAATTTCAAATGTTTGACCAAATTCATAAAGACGGTTATCTCCCGAAGGAATGAGGTTCTCAATGGGTTTAAGCGTATCTGTTTTGGTACGGTACCAAACCCTTTCGGCAGCGGCCAGTTTGAAGATGTATGGTGGTTCTGATTTAAGCTCTTGAATCTGTTCAGATAGAATATCAAAGTTATTCTGCAAGTCCTGATCCGTAATGGATCCCTCTTCTATAAATTCACTGGGATATTCAAGAGGAATTTTAGTCGCCTCCTCTTCATTAATGACTCGAATGATGTAAATGGAAAAAATCAATATTCCTACTAGAATAATCCCTTTTAGGGTTTCGGTACGAAAATTTTTCGCATTCGCATTACGATTCTGAGATAAAGTGGCCTTATCTTTGTCACTTGACTGCGTTTTTTCTACTTCCTTGAGATGTTCATCTTTTTTCGGTTTTGGCGCTGATGTTTTATTTCCTAAAAAGTTTTCTAGATTGTTGACAATTTCATCTGGATTCGCACCTATTTCCGTGGCATAAGCACGTATAAATAGACGGATATATGTATGAGGGAGTAAATCAAAGCGACCCTCTTCTATTGCTTCAAGGTAGCTAAGATTGATCTTGGTTCGATTATGAATTTCTTCGAGATTGATGCCCTGCTGTTTCCGGAGGGCTTTTAATTCTGTGTAGAACTCAGACATAAGGGCGGAAAAGTTACATGCAGGTTTCCCTTCAGAAAAACTCTTTTTGACGTTTATACACGATCCTGAGAAGTAACATCAAATTGATATGTCTAGTGAGACAAAAAGTGCATATATAATTACCATTTTCATTATTGGGTTTCCAATAGGTCAATAAAATGAGAATAAAAGCTGGATAGAGGGAATCCCATCACATTATAAAAACATCCGTCTATACGATTTACACAAACAGAAAACCAATCCTGGATTCCGTAGCTTCCTGCTTTATCAAAAGGTTTGTAAGTCTCAATATAATAATTGATAATATTATCACTTAAAGTATTAAATGTAACATTAGTTCGTTCATGAAAACTGTCGCTGATATCCTGTTTTATGTTTTGAATCGAAACGCCAGTAATCACTTGATGGGTATTACCGGACAATCGTTTTAACATCTGAAAACTGTCCTTTTCGTTCTTAGGCTTGCCTAAAATATGTGACTCAAAAACAACAATAGTGTCTGCGCCAATGACCCATTTATCAGGATAAGAATTAGCAACATCTTTTGCTTTCTCCTGGGCATAATATTCTACAAAATCTGTAGGAGAAAGATTAAGAGAAAAATCTTCATAAATTTGACTTGGAACCACTTCAAATTCCAAATCGATCTGTTCAAGCAATTGTTTGCGCCGAGGCGATCCAGATGCGAGAATAATTGGGTATTTGTTCAGGTGTTTCATCGAAATACAGCCATACGGCCAATATGGTTTATTTTTTGAGACCCATTACTGGCTGTAATTTTATATAAATATACACCATTGGCTAACATACCACCATAGTCATCCCGCCCATTCCAATCAATCTGCTGGTAGCCGATGGTAAAGAATACTGGCAGAATAGATTTTATTCGGCGGCCGGCCAAGGTATAGATATCAACCGATATTTCCGCATCAGCAGTTAATTCAAATGTAAATTTTGTTTCATGGGCAAATGGATTAGGAAAATTAAAAACATGCAAAAGATCGAGTTTTTCGGATTTTAACAAAATAAGGTCAATTTGTGCTTCAGTGGGATTATTGGCATTATCCCAAGCGCTTACAACCAAGGATAGTTGGTTATCTTCAGATGGTATATTATACTCGATTGTTCCTGTATTTAAACTGTTCACATCATAAATAAATCGCTCGGTTACAATAGATTTATCATCGATTGTAGGATTGATGAATAAAAGTTCATGCCCCTTTTCTCCCGTTAGGTTAATTCCTAGTGGATCCGAGATTCGGATTATCAATTTTTTTTCAGAAGAAAGATGGTCTCCACTGCGAAGTATTCTGCCGGATTTGGACTCAAATGTAATGATCGGTCCATCCGTATCATTGGAAGGTGGTCCTAACGTCAGTTGAATTTTCCCTACTGCGCCAACGGCTTCTTCACCCGTGTTTGAAGTGATTGAAAACCTGACTTTCGCTGGATTATCAGAGTAAGTGATATCTTTTGGGACCCTGAATTGGGGAGATAAGAATGCCTCATCAAAAGTAAAGGCACCTCTGAACAAGGTCGGCCCAATTTTTAGATAAGATATTTCTTCCTTGGATGAACGAAAATTGAATGATTTAGTGATTTGACTTGGACCATCTTCAAAAATGAGGAATCCCTGTCCTGAAACAAATGGGCTGGTACCGTTCAAGGTTCCGACATCCAGTGTCGCTAAGGTATCAGGTTGCACCTTACCGTCGCCGATAATTTGAGAAGGTATCGGTAACTTCATTGCCGGGTCACCGAAAAGATGAAATAATTCACCATCATTTCCGCCTGTTTTTACAGACTGCAGTGCTATCCCCAAATTGGTATCGGTCATACCGCCGTTGGGAAAAATAGCGTCAAATATTTTTTCTAAATAATAGATATTACT
>PYIM01142114.1_pt1 | contig 10680 bp, 7 predicted proteins | sample 3577991 | NCBI WGS metagenome assembly PYIM01 (sample SAMN08408024, study PRJNA431606) | Marine metagenome isolate SA_KN192-05_S13_500m, whole genome shotgun...
CGGGCAATCGCACCGTGGACCACCACATCGTGATCTATATCGACCAGGGGGGTACGATCGCCCCGCGACGGGATGAGGCCGAACCCGGTGAGGGTTATACCTGTTTCGGCGGGCCCGGCTTCCAGGCTTACATGGTGCCGGGCTGGGGCCCCGGATATGTGGCAGCCGAGACGCCCGCGGGATCGGGTTATCTCCTGGAGGCCGGCGCGAAGATCGTGGTGCAGATGCACTATCACAAGAACGGCACGGCCCAAGAGGATCTGACGCGTGTGGGACTGCGATACGCCCGGCGACCCCCACAGAGAGTGCTCTACAATGCCTACGCGCTGGGCGCGATGGGCTTCGGTCTGCGGATTCCGGCCGGAGAGTCGAACCACGTGGTCACAGGCCAGTATCCCATCAGCGAGGATATCACCATCCACTCGCTCGTAGCGCACATGCACTACCTCGGTAAGGCCATGGACATCTGGGCGACACTACCCGACGGCACACGCGTCGACCTGGTCACGGTGCCCCGCTTCGACTTCTACTGGCAGACCCAGTACGGGCTGGCCGAGCCTCAGCGTCTGCCCGCGGGCTCAGTGGTGCACATGGAGGCGACCTTCGACAATTCGCCCGAGAGTCCGTATCAACACTCGAATCCGCCTCGAGAAGTCACGTTCGGCGAAGCGACGACCGACGAGATGGCCGTGGCCGTGTTCTTCCATACCCGTGACGCGGAGAACCTCAGTGGCGGCTCTCCGTCGCGGTAACCAAGATCGGTGTAGAGACGCTTGCTCGGAAATACGCAAAACCGGAGAGCACTCATGAAACGCACGACGTCTGTTGCCCTCGGGCTCTTGGTCTGGCCCGCGCTTGCTTCGGCCCAGAACTTCGATGATGTCGAGATCCGGGCCATTCCGGTCACCGAAAACATCTACATGCTCACAGGGAGCGGTGGGAACATCGGCGTATCCATCGGTGATGATGGTACGATCATCGTCGACGACCAGTTCGCTCCCCTGACCGACACGATTGTCGCGGCCATAGCCCAGCTGACCGACAACCCGGTCAGCTTCGTGGTCAACTCGCACTTTCATTACGACCACACCGACGGGAACGAGAACTTCGGACGGGCCGGTGCGCTCATCGTGGCTCAGGACAACAGCCGGCAGCGGATGGCGACGGACCAAGTGTTGTCGGGGTCCAACCGACCCCAACCCGCGTACGAGGAAGTGGGACTGCCCAAGATCACGTTCATGGAGTCGATGCGGTTCTACTACAACGACAACACGATCGATATCATCCACACGGGCCCCGGGCACACGGACGGCGACGCACAGGTGTACTTCCGTGACTCCAATGTCATCCATACGGGTGACATGTTCGTCCGTTATGGACTTCCCTACATCGATCACGGCAACGGGGGGTCGCTGGATGGAATGATCGACGCGCTTTGGGCCATCGCAGGGCTGATCGACGACCAGACGATCATCATCCCCGGTCACGGTCAGCTCTCTAGGCGCACGGACCTCCTCGAGTTCAGAGCGATGCTCGCCACGATTCGGGACCGCATCAAATCAGGGATCGCTCGGGGACTCTCCGTCGAGCAAGTCATTGCCTCGAACCCCGCCCGAGGGTACGCCGAGCCTGGCGGCGGCACGCCTGGCTGGGTGACGACCGCCTACGAGTCGTACCGGTAGCGTCGTCGCTAGGGGCGTTCCACGAATCGTCGAGCCCCGATCAGTTCAACTGCTCGGGGAGCAGCGTCACCCTCACGCGGTTGTCCTGGTCGAAGTAACGGCGCGCCAACTCCTGGATGCGCGGCGGCGTCAGTGCATCGAGGTCCGCCCCGTACGTCGGTAGGGTCTCCAGGAGAACATCGCCTGACGGGTAGCGGCCGTCGCTCTGGTCGAGCAGATACCGGTAGCGTCCGTCGAGCACGCTGAGCCACCAGGAGTTCGACTCCTGATTCGTCTCCCACGCTCGCCGTTGAGCTTCGAGCACGTCGTTGACCTCGGCCTCGTCGGGAGGCGAGCTCTTGAGCCTGTCGATCTCTTCATACACCGCGGCGAGTAACTCGTCGGCCCGCTCCGGATCGGACCCGAAACTGATCGACAGGCGGTATTGCCCCGCCGGCCGCCAGGAAAATGACGACCCCACCGAAACACTATACGTGCCGCCAAGCTCTTCGCGTAGGACCTCACGCAGCCTCGTCTCCAGCACGGACGTCATTACCGCGATGCCGAGCCTCTGGCTCCGGTCGCCGTAGTCGATCGATCCGGTAAAGAACAGGCGAGTCTGAGACTGCGGCTCGAGGCCTTTGCGCACGATTTCTTCGATCACACCTCTCGGTGGACGTTCACCGAGATCACGCCAGGTCTCGACCCGATTCGTGGACGGCAATCCACCCAAGTAGCGCTCGACCAGGGGCCGCATCACGTCGAGGTCGATATTGCCGACGAAGATGAACGTGAAATCGCTCGCATCCTCGAATCGGTCCTGGTAGAACGCGAGAGACCCACCGAGGTCCGTGTGATCCAGCGTCTCGACGGTCACAGGGCGCGACCGCAGGGCGTCCTGCGTCATGATCCGATTAATCGCGTCATTGAACGCGACGGCGGGGCTCGCATCACGGTTCTGCAAGCTTGTCCGGTTCCGCGTGTTGAACACCTCGAAGTACTCCGGATCGGCACGCGGCGCGGTGAATGTCATATAGATGAGCTGAAACATCGTCTCCAGGTCTTGAGGTGACCCGCTTCCCGTAACGCCTTCCTCGAACGAAGAAATGAACGGCCTCGCCGAGGCGACTTTACCCGTAAGTACCCTCCTCAGGTCAGTCGTGTTGAACGGGCCTAACCCCCCACCTTGGAGCAATACAGTCGCGGAGCTCGCCGGAATCCACTCCTCGTCGCTCGCCAAAGACGTGCCCCCCGGGCTGAACCCCTGGAACAGGACCTGATCCTCACGAAAATCCGTGGGCTTGAGCGCGACCCTGACTCCGTTGCCTAGCTCCCACTCCACGATGTCCTCGGCAAACTCCCGCGTGCCGACGACCGTCGACCCCTCGGGAATCTCAGCCAGGAGCGGTTGATCAATGACGGTTTCCTCGTAGGCGGTGATCTCCATATCCGCCACGCCAGTCAGCACGGCCAGGAGCGCCTCTTCGCTAGGCATGTCGAGGTCTTCCTTCTCGGGCCCAGTGACGACAACCACCCGGTTTTGCGGACGGATCCACTCACTCCCGATCTGGTTGACTTCCGTCAGCGTGATCTCCGGTATGAAACGCTTGTAAAGCTCGAACTCGTACTCGATTCCAGGGATAGGTTCGTCGTCCAGGAAGGCCCTGGAATACTCGGCCGCATAGCTGGCCGACCCCCGGTTCGCCCGGTCGGTGTATGCACGCTCGATACCCCTGAGTACGTCGATCTTCTGGCGCTCCAGTTCAGACGCGGTGAAGCCAAAGCGCGCAACCCGTTCCGCCTCGGTGAACACGACCTCGAGCCCCCGCTCGATCCCGTCTTCGGGTACGTTAGCGCTCAGAAGGTACGCACCTTTCGAGCGCACGAGGCTCCCTTTGCTGGAGCCGGCACCCAAAAAAGGTGGATTGGGGTTCCGGGCGATCTCGCCGAGCCGGAGGTTGAGCATGCCGTTGTACAGCCCCTCCACCAGTTGTTGGCGGTACCCACCGATCGTCTCCTGTTCGTCCAGTGCCAGCATGTGATACACGGCGACGCTGGTTGACGTGAGTTCTTCGTCGGTGGCGATCGTGAACAGGGTTTCATCATGGTCGGGGACCGAATACTCGATACGCTCACGCGGGTTCTCAGGAGCGGAGATGCCCTCGAAATGCTCGATGAGAAGGGCCTCCACCTCGGCCCTGTCGAAATCACCGACCGCGATAACCGCCATCAGGTCGGGCCGGTACCAATCCCGATAGAAGCGCCTGAGAGCCTCGTGTTCGAACGTCTCGAGACTCTCAACCGTTCCTATGGGGCTGCGCTCCGCGTAGCGCGAGTCCCTCAAGAGCACCGGAAACTGCTCGTCCTGAATTCTAGCGGCGGCGCCACGACGCAACCGCCACTCCTCGATGATCACCCCTCGTTCCTTGTCGATCTCCTCGGGGTCCAGGGTGAGTCCGTGGGCCCAGTCTTCCAGGATCTGAAAGGTGTTGGCCATCACCTCGGGTGAGTCGGTCGGGATCTGAAGCATGTACCTGGTCTCGTCGAAGCTGGTGCCGGCGTTCAGGTCCGCGCCCATCCGCATCCCGATCGACTCCATGAAATCGATCAGTTCCTGCTTCTCGAAGTTCTCGGTCCCGTTGAAGGCCATGTGCTCGAGAAAATGGGCGAGCCCAAGCTGATCTTCGTCCTCGACCACGGAACCCACCTTGACCACCAAGCTGAACTCAGCCCGGTTGGCCGGTTCGCTGTTTTCGCGGATGTAGTACTGGAGCCCGTTCTCAAGCTGCCCAACTGTAACGCCAGGTCCCACGGGCATGGGATCACGCAGGGCGCCCGTGCGGGCATGCTCGAGAGCCGGGCTCTGCGGCGTTTGCGTGACCAGCCGCACGGCAGCGGCGGCCGGCTGGACCCCAATTGCCGTGGGGGTGACGACGGGCACTGCAGCGACCACCATGATCGCCAACATCGTGGTGAGGAATCCTGCGCGTGGTCGCATGGTGGTGCCTCCGATCCAAAGAAACTCAGGGGCGCAAGTTAGGGCCGGACGTGCTGAACGAGCTAGGGGTCCCCCGTGAGCCGCGAGACTACTTCCTCGATTACGGCGTCAGCCCGCTCCTCGATTTCGGCCGGAGTCCGATCCTGAATCGGGTGTGAAACGAAAACGGCCTCCAAGTCGGGGCGCCCCAGCCGGCTCGCCTGTACCCTTGCCGCAGTGCGGAACTCAGATGTGGCCAAGGGCACAGCGGGAATTCCTTCCGCTTCGAGTCGAACGCTGTCGTGCAAACTGCACGTTGTGCAGGAGCCTCAGTCGGCCAGGGCTTCGATCACCCCATCCACGAATGCGAGCCTCTCCAGCAGCGCTCCGGGAGCCGGCTTCGTGTAGGTCGGCTTGGTTTCACGCACGATGCGCGAAACACCGTACCGCTCCTTCAGGAGGTGCTCCAGCCGGTCCAGGAGCTCGCTCCCTCGGGGCTTGCTGATGTCGAGGAGCGCGAGTGTCTTGCCCTCCAGGCTGTCGAGCCGCGGTGCAGGCGACTGCTGGCCCGCGGAGCGTTCATCGAGCGGGTTCACCAACGTAGACATCGAATCTCCTTTCTGCGTGTTTCGCCTACCTACCACTTCACCGGGTATGTCACGATCTGAGATCCCTCAGCGCCCGTCAGCCATCCCCCCATGACCGCAGAAAACTTTCCGGCCGTCCCGCCTGCCACAATGATCCCAATCTGGGAGGGGTCCTTGAACTTCCGGTAGTGGGGCTCACCATCGATCAGAACCTCCTCGTAGGAATCACGGGCCTGCGTACCCTCCGTGCCCTCGTGGTCGAACGCCCGCAAGGGAACACCGGTGTTCTCGAAAAGGAAGTCGCGCACGTCACTCTTGGCGAATCCATCCGAACTCAGAGTCGCCGCGTGTTCCGGGCACAACACGACCACGGCATCGACCCGCCCGCAGCGCCTCCAGCTCCAGACCGTGGAGAGCGTAGCGGCGATCGTGCGGAGCACTCCGGCCCCCGTTCGGGCCGTGTGTTCGCTCACCTCCGTGAGCCCACCGGCGGCAAACAGCGTGACCGTGCTCTCGTCTTGACCGAAGCCGAGTTCTACGTGCAAAGGTTCCCACGGGCTCTCTTCGTGATTTTCGGCAACACAGTAGGAGAAGCGTCCTGGATTGCCCAACGCCGACATGTCGATCTCCCCGGGGAGCGCACCTCCCAGGTTGGCCATCACGAGCTGGAGCGCGCGGCCCACGGAGCTGTTGGCCCGGGCCACACATCCGAACACCCCGGCCCCGCTCGCGAAGCCCAGGCGTGCGGCGGCCGACCCGCTCAGGATGATCAACGGCGTGGCTGAGTGTGTCGTCGCCTGCACCCCGTGCAGATTGAAGCGCTCGTCGCAAGCGGCCTTGATCACAGGGATCAGCACCTCCATGTACTCCGGCTTGCAGCCCGCCATCACCGCGTTGGCGACGATCTTCTCGATCGTGGCGGGACCGTAACAGGGCGGGACCAGTCCCACCACACGATCCGGTGGATGCGGGATCGCCGCCAGGAAGGTGTCGACCCGCTCCACCGTGGGTGGGACCACAGGAAGAAAAGGGGAGAAGCCGGCGCTCACGCAGTACTCGTATGGACCCTCGTCGTCGGCCAGCGTGACACGTGACGCAGCAGGCGCTCGCTCGGGTCGTAGATCGATCGGCTCTGGGGACGGCTCGGTAGTCGCCTCGACGGTCACCTCACCGGACGAGACGGGCACAGCCGACTCGAGGTGACGGGACGTACACCCGGGCTTCATCGCGGGAGCCCCATCGTCGGGGTCCGCGACAGTCAGCACAGGAAGTCCCAGGCTCGAGAGCATTTTTTCCGCGGCCGAGTTGAGGTCCCCCTTGTGGAAGCCCACCTCGGAGAGCTCGATCCGCCCTCCTCTTCCCACGAGGAAGAGCGCCGGGACGCTGGGCGGATCGTAGCTGCGCGACACATCCAGGTCGACGTCCAGGAGCACCGGAAAGCTCACGTCATAGGCTTCCACCAACTCCTTTGTCTCCTCGCCACCGTCCTGCGAAACCGCCACGACCCGATCACCGTTGGGGCCAAGCGCCTCGGCCAGGCGCTTCAGATAGGGGATCGTGAGGCGGCAGGTGGGACAGTCGGTCTCGATGAACGCGACCAGCAGTGGATCTCCTGCCGCCGCCGTGAGTCCCCAATCTGTTCCGTCCAGTCCGGGCAGTGAGAAGTCTGGCGCTGAATCTCCCGGAGAAAGCATGATCAGGTCGCGAGGATGGAGAGTGAGGTGCACCACCGAGCACCGGTTCGGGCTTGCGAGCCAAGTATCCCATGTGCTGAGGGTGGGGCGCAAGCCACCTGGTTCCGGCGAGAGAGCCAGCTACCCCCAAAGCCGCCCTAAAGGTCGCCAGCCGGAGACGGCGTCCTACCACCTGTCGTCCCTCGTTTCCGGCCGACGAACGAGACCATGGACTCGTTCGAGAAGGCTACGGAGGCGAATGACCCTTCGATCGCAAGCTGAAAAACACGCTGCGGTGGCTGGCGGGAGAGAAACAACTAACGCATTTTGGGCGAGAGTACACATGAGTAGTCGATTTCGCAGGGCCCGTGGGTTGGGAAAGCCGCTTTCGAACCCAGCAAGGGCCTAAGCCGCCTCCGCTGAGGCCCAGAATGTGGTGGACCCGGCCCAGGGTCCCTCGATACGGAGATAGACATGTCGGAAGTAGTCTACGAATCGCGAGTTGAGATACGGCGTCTGGGAGGCCCGACGCGCTCGGCCACAATGCCGGCGGAGAGCGAGCCCGTCCTATTCGGTGCTCATGGTGCGATCGCGGAGCATTACGGCGTCGACGTGAACAAGATCGAGCCGCATGCCACGACGATCGACTACGTGGTGGCGGCGGCCGGTGGCTGACTAACGGGCACACTTGCCGGCGCGCTGGCAGCGCGCGAGATAAACACCAGGCCCGAGGACATCGTCGGAGAGGTGGCTGGCGAGATCGAGAAGGAGGGCGGCGTACTCGTCCTCCGGCGGATCCATGTGCATTACAAACTGCGTGTGCCGGACCCCGATGAGGTGCGCGACACAGTAGCCCGTGTGCTGGAAATGCACGTGGGCAAGTGTCCCATAGCCAAGAGCCTCGAGGGAGCCATCGAGATCACGACCGACGTGGAATTCGTGTAGGAAGCCTCCCCCGTTATCACATCGGCTGTAGGGTCACACGCCGCACTCTCCAATTGCCGAGCTCGCCCACGAGCAGCTCATTCTCTTCACTGCAGTCGATCGAATTGACGGTACCGAATTGCCCGATCTGCTTCGGGGCCGTGCCAAGTCTCCCGACGATGGTGCCATTGAGTTCCATCTTATAGATCTCGCCGCCCACATCGAGAAGGACGGGGCATTGTCAACTCGGCGCCGACCCCATCGGGAATGAGCCGGGAAGGGCTATCGCTCGAGTGGCCCCCGGCTTAACGTTCGCGCCCGCTCGGGTGTCCCTACTTCCGGCAAGCCCACGACCAAACAACGCGTTCGACGGATCCCGTTTTCCCAAGGAGTTTTCCACTGGAGTCCAGCGACGAGATGAACACTGGCTCGGCAGAGCAACGGTCCACCATGTCCGGGGCGACGCGCTTTCTCCCCCTGCTCGTACTCCTGTTCGTGGGGAGTGGAGCGGCGGCTCTCATCTACGAGATCGTCTGGTTTCAGATGCTCTCACAGATCGTCGGCTCGTCCTCGATCTCGCTCGGCGTGCTGCTGGCCATCTTCATGGGTGGGATGTGCATCGGGAGCGTGGGGCTCTCCTATGTGATCCCTGCACGGATTCACCCGCTTCGCGTCTACGCTACTCTTGAGCTGGCGATCGGGCTTTTGGGCCTGCTGGTGCTCGTGGCTCTGCCCTGGGTAGACAGCTTGTACCGACTGATCGGGGGATCAGGGATGGGAGGGTTGGCCGCCCGTGCCTTCCTCTGCGCACTTGTCCTCCTTCCTCCCACCATCTTGATGGGTGCTACCCTGCCCGCGATCGCACGCTGGGTCGAGGCGACACCGAAGGGCGTGTCGTGGCTCGGCTTCTTCTATGGTGGCAACATCGCCGGAGCGGTATTCGGGTCCCTGCTCGCCGGGTTCTTCCTCCTGCGTGTGCACGATATCGCCGTCGCTACCCTCACGGCGGTAGGGATCAATCTGACGGTCGCCGCGATGGGATTCCTGCTGGCCGAACTCGGAGCACATGAAGCGAACACCAACGCCGACGATCCTGTCGCAACCTCAGTGCCCCCGGGGGCGTGGCCGGTTCTTGTGGCCATCGGGCTCTCGGGGATGACCGCTCTCGGTGCAGAGGTGGTTTGGACCCGCCTCCTTTCCCTGACCCTGGGAGGCACGGTCTACACCTTTTCCCTGATCCTGGCCGCCTTCCTTATAGGGCTCGGAACAGGGAGCGGAGTCGGGTCGTTCCTGGCCCGAACCATACGAAATCCGCGAGCAGCCCTGGGGGTGTGCCAGCTGCTGGTCATGGGCGGCCTGGCGTGGGCGGCGTATGCGCTGACCACGGCCCTCCCCTACTGGCCTATCGATCCCTCACTCGCCAGTACCCCCGCGAACAACTTCCAGATCGACCTCGTGCGGTGTCTCTTGACCGTGACGCCGGGTGCGATGCTCTGGGGCCTCAGCTTTCCGTTCGCTCTGGCGGCCGTAGCCTCCGACGGACAGGACGCCGGGCACCTCGTTGGGCGAGTGTATGCGGCCAACACGGTAGGCGCGATCGTCGGCGCCCTTTCCGTATCCCTGTTCCTGATCGGCGACATCGGTACGCAACAGACACAGTGGGTACTGATCGGAATGGCCGGGGTTTCTTCGCTGATCCTGTTGGCACCGTCGGCACTTCCGGGATCTTTTCGCCAGCTCACCCTCGATGTCCGAAGCCTCGCCCGGGCCGCCGTAATCGTAGTGATCGCCGTCGCAGCCGCAGGCACCGTCGCCCCCGTGCCGGGCCTCCTGGTGGCGTACGGTCGATACGCGGCCACCTGGGTTCGCAGCGCCGGTGACATCATCTACGTCGGTGAAGGTACCCACGCCTCGTTGGCCGTGTCGCGGGAGACCAACGGCGTACTGAGCTACCACAATGCCGGCAAGATCCAGGCCTCCAGTTTCCCCCAGGACATGCGCTTGCAGCGCATGCTCGGGCATTTTACCACGCTAGTACCCGATGACCCCAGCTCCGTGCTCGTGATCGGGATGGGCGCCGGAGTCACCGCCGGGGCGGTGAGTATCGATCCTCGAGTGGACAAGGTCACAATCGCCGAGATCGAACCGCTCGTGCCCGAGGTGGTGTCCGAATATTTCAGCGACCACAACTTCGCTGTCGCCGACAATCCGAAAGTCCAATTCCGGATCGACGACGGCCGACACTTTCTTCTGACCACGGATGAGACCTTCGACGCGATCACGTCCGATCCCCTCGACCCCTGGGTCAAAGGCGCGGCCAACCTGTATACACTGGAGTTTTGGGAGCTGGTGAGACAGCGTCTCAATCCGGGGGGGGTCGTCACGGTCTTCGTTCAGCTCTACGAAGCCGGCATAGAGGCAGTTAAGAGTGAGATCGCCACCTTCCTCGAAGCCTTCCCCTACGGAACGATCTGGGCCAATACCATAAACGGTCAAGGATACGACCTCGTACTGATGGGTCGGCTCGAGCCGACGCCCATCGATGTCGCGGCATGGGACGAGCGGCTGCGGCAACCCGAGTATGGGCCGATCCGCGAGTCCCTCTCAGAAGTCGGGATCAACTCCGCCTTGGATCTGCTCGCCACCTACTCCGGCCGTGTCAACGAGTTGGGCCCGTGGCTCGCAGACGCCCAGATCAACCGTGACCGGAACCTCCGTCTTCAGTATTTGGCGGGCCTGGGGATCAATCGGTATGAGCAGGACCTGATCTACCGCGAGATGCTCTCCTACATCACGTATCCCGAAGAGCTCTTCGTGGGCCCGGAGGGATCCTTGGGGTGGCTCCGAGGAGTGATCAC
>PYIM01231353.1_pt1 | contig 10620 bp, 8 predicted proteins | sample 3577991 | NCBI WGS metagenome assembly PYIM01 (sample SAMN08408024, study PRJNA431606) | Marine metagenome isolate SA_KN192-05_S13_500m, whole genome shotgun...
AAGTTCTAATTGCGCCTGCCACCTGATTATAATCAGTATAAGTAACATATTCCAAACTGTTTGGTAGTTTTGTTTGATCAATCATTATTACAGAATTATTCTTCCATTCTATAGTTTTTAGTGTCATGAATATTTAAAATAAAAAGAGGTTATATTATTTCGCAATTTGTAATGGAAGTAATTAGTAGTTAACTATTTTATAACACTGAATTATGATTACAAGGAGAATGGATTTAGAAGAACTTGAAAAAATAGATTCAAAAAAAATGTTCGAGGTTTATGATAAATGGCCAGATATTGCAAAAGAAAGCTACGAACAAGAATTTTCAAAATATGAATTCAATGATATAGATCATGTTATTTTTTCTGGAATGGGCGGTTCTGGAACTATAGGCGATATATTTTCTTCTATTCTTTCAAAAAATAATATTCATACTTCTGTAGTAAAAGGCTATTTACTTCCAAAAACTGTTGATGAAAATACTCTGGTGGTTGTTACAAGTGTGTCAGGAAATACTCAAGAGTCATTAACAACACTAAAAAATTCAAAAAATAGTCAAGCAAAATTTATTGCATTTTCTTCTGGTGGAATGATAAAAGAATATGCGTTAAAAAATAAAATAAATTATCAAGAAATTAAAATGGAGCATTCTCCACGCGCATCGTTTCCAAAATATGTTTTTTCAATGTTAAAAATCTTAGAGTCGGTTATTCCTATGAAAAAATCTAATGTTTTAGATACTATATCTAAAATGGAAATTACTCAGAAAAATATTTCTTCTAATAACTTGAATGGAAATAATATGGCATTAAATATTGCAAAATGGATAACTGGAACACCTGTACTTTATTACCCTTGGGGTTTACAATCAGCTGCTATTCGTTTTAAAAATTCACTTCAAGAAAATTCAAAACTGCATGCAATTACAGAAGATGTTATTGAAGCATGTCATAATGGAATTGTTTCCTGGGAAAGGAATTCGAATATGCAACCAATTCTTATTCAGGGGCGTGATGATTATTTTAAAACCATAGAAAGATGGAAGATTCTTAAGGAGTTTTTCAATTCAAAACAAATTGAATATAAAGAAATTTCTTCGGTAGAGGGAAATATCATTTCTAAAATTATAAATCTGATTTATCTGCTGGACTATGCGAGTATCTATCACAGCGTAATTTCAGGAATTGATCCTAGTCCTGTATCTGCAATTGATTTTATTAAAGAGCGCCTGAGTAAATGATGCTGATTATTTATCAACTAAGTTTAAAACTAATTTGAAGAATTTGAATATATTGAAAATCACAATAGGAATACCAGCATATAATGAAGAAAAGAATATTGCGTCTATTATCACAAAATTAAAAAAAATCACCGATTCAATTATTGTATGCGATGATGGTTCATCAGATATGACATCTGATATTTCTAAAAATTTAGGTGCTATTGTTATCACCCATAAAAAAAATATGGGTTATGGAGTGGCAATAAATTCAATATTTCAAAAAGCAAAAGAAGTGAATAGTGATTTACTTGTCACATTTGATGCTGATGGCCAACATAGAGTAGAAGATATTGAAAAAGTTGTTGAGCCATTAAAAAATAATATTGCTGATTTAGTAATTGGCTCTAGGTTTTTGGATAACAAAAGTGATGTTCCTAATTATAGAAAAATTGGAATTAAAGTAATTACTCAGGTAACTAATGCGTCAATCAAGAAAAAGCTAACAGATTCACAAAGTGGGTTTAGGGCATATAACAAGCAGGTTTTATCACAAATATCCCCATCAGATATTGGTATGGGAATTTCAACTGAAATTCTAATTAAATCAAGCTCGAAAGGATTGAGGATTATGGAGGTTCCAATAACAATTCTATATTCAGGTGATACATCAACCCATAATCCAATTAGTCATGGAACATCTGTTTTGGTCAGTACAATAAAATATACATCAATTGAACATCCACTAAAATTTTATGGCATACCGTCCTTAATCTTTTTAATCATTGGAAGTGCATTTACGTATTCAGCAATTCAATATTATGTAGAAATTGGTAGATTAAATACTAATTTGACTGTAATTGGAGCTGGATTAATTTTAATTGGTCTAGTATTACTAATTTCAGCAATATTACTTTATTCTGTAATTAGTGTTGTTCGAGAAAAATAACATCAACCTAGAGTTTTTGTTATTTATAATATTCATATGCACAAGTAGGAAATACTGACAATTTATTAAAAATGCATAAAAATTGTTAAAATTAAGTCATAATATGAAAAAAAAATCTGCTAACCCTAATTTTTTATTTAAAACAAAAGCTGACACATTAAAACAGCTGATAAAACTAGTAAAACAATCAAAAATTGAAAAAATTTATGCATTCACTGTTGAAGAATGGCAAAACTCACGAATTACTATTCTCAAACATGTATCAAATAGTTTCAATAAAAAAATTATAGTCAGAAGTTCTGCAGTAGGAGAAGATTCTACTATCTCATCTGAGGCTGGTTCGTATGAAAGTATATTGAATGTACGTCCATCATCAAAAAGAGAAATTACTAGTGCAATTAATTCTGTAATATCTTCTTACAGGACCAAAAATAATACTAACCAGCAAAATAAAATTTTAATCCAAAATCAAACTCTAAACGTAGTTATCAGTGGAGTTATTTTTACTAGAACGCCAGATATAGGCTCACCATATTTTGTAATTAATTTTGAAGAAGGAAAGTTAACTACCGGTGTGACCAAGGGAAATATAAACAACATAGTAAAAATATTTAGAAAAACTAATCCTAAATTAATCCCACAAAAATGGTCTCGCCTAATAATTTCAGTTAAAGAAATAGAAAAAATAGTGAATTCGGATAAATTAGATATTGAATTTGGTATCACAAAAAACAATCAAGTGGTTATTTTTCAAGTAAGACCATTAACATCAATTAAGAAAAAATCAAAAAATATTTCTGATCGTGATATTTCTAAAATTGTTTTAAAATCAAAAAAACAATTTAAAAAATTAAATAATCCTGTTCATGTTTCTGGTAATACAACAATTTTTTCTGATATGGCTGATTGGAATCCTGCTGAAATAATTGGAAATAACCCAAATCTACTTGATTATTCACTTTATGATTTTCTAATAATGAGAAATTCATGGTCTGTTGGAAGAGCACATCTAGGATATCAAAATGTTGAATCCTATCGATTAATGAGAAAATTTGGGAGCAAACCCTACGTAGATACACGTGGTAGTTTTAATTCTCTAATACCAAGTAATATTAAGCAAAAATTAAAGAAAAAACTAATTAATTTTTATTTGAAAAAATTAATTAGTAATCCACACCTTCATGATAAAGTTGAATTTGATATTTTGTTTACCTGCTACGATTTCACGTTATCAGATAGATTAAATGAATTAAAACTGCATGGGTTCTCAAAGTTTGAAATATCAGAAATAGAGAAGGCATTATTAAAATTAACAATAGAAATTATTGAAAAATTTCCTAGAATTTCTTCTAATTGTTTATTTTTAACAGATAAAATGTCTAATAATAGGAAGAAAATTAAATCAAATCTTCAACGTTCTAGAGCTACAAAAAATCTAATTATTTCAGTGGAACAATTACTCAATGATTGTAAAAAATTTGGAGCTATTCCATTCTCAACTATGGCTAGAATATCTTTTATTGGTTCAATTATGCTCAAAAGTCTTCAAAAACAAGGCTATCTGGAAAATTCCTTTATAGAAAATTTTATGAATTCAATATCATCGCCATTATCTGAAATTCAAGATGATATGAACGCTGTAAGTAATAAGAAACTTTCAAAAAAACAATTCCTGAAAAAATATGGTCATTTAAGGCCGGGTACATATGATATAACTGCAAGTAGATATGACGATCAGGAAAAATTCTTTGATAATGTTAAATTTCTAAAAGTTAAGAAGAAAAATACACAAAACATAAAATCAATTAATTTAGATAAAATATTCTTCGAACATAATTTTAAATCCGATACTTTGAATTTTCTTAATTTTGTTGCGAAATCTCTAGTAAAACGTGAGCAATTAAAATTTGAATTTACAAAAAATTTAAGCTATGCCTTAGAATTAATTGCTGAAATAGGAGCAAAACTAGGCTTTTCAAGAAAAGAAATGGCATGCTTAGACATAAAAGATATTTTAAAATTGAAAAATCACACTCAGTCCCAAATTAAAGATATTTTGACTCGGACAATAAATCAAGAAAAAATCAAAAAAGATCTTAATGATCATGTTGTTTTACCACCATTGATTTTTTCAGAAAACGACTTCGAAATTATTCAATACCACATAGCAATGGCTAATTACATAACTAACAAAAAATTAACTTCTGAAATTATTCATCTCAAATATTTTGATGAAGCGGAGTCTGATCTAAATAACAAAATAGTCTTAATTGAAAATGCAGATCCCGGGTATGATTGGATTTTTACAAAAAATCTATCCGGATTAATTACAAAATATGGCGGTGTCGCTTCTCATATGTCAATACGGTGTGCTGAAGTTGGCTTACCAGCAGCTATTGGTTGCGGTGAGATTTTATTTGAAAAATTACTATTTTCCTCAAAAATTCTTTTAGATTGTGAAAATAAACAAATTACAATTTTAGAATATGATACTATTGATGAAGATATTGAAGCGAAGAAAAAATTGAAATCGTTGGGATATATTAAATGAATGATGGAACAGGAATGACTGTGAAAAAAATGAAAATTGGAATTTCGCAAAGAATTGTCAATGAACAAAATTATGTTGAAAAAAGAGATGCATTAAGTCATGATTGGACAAATTTTTTAGAAGAAATTAATCTTATACCAGTTTTTATTCCAAATAGTCTTTCAGATACAACAAGTTTTCTTGAAAGTTTTGGGTTGAATGGAATGATTCTTTCTGGTGGTGATAATTTAGGTGTTCATCCTGATCGTGATAAAACAGAATTAGAATGTCTAAAATTTGCTATTTCTAAGAAAATACCAGTACTGGGAGTATGTAGAGGTATGCAATTAATCAATAATTTTTTTGGTGGGTCGATTGTTCAAAATGATAATAATAATCACGTAAGAAATAATCATGCTGTAAAAATTTTAGATTCTGATATTTCTAACATTCTTAAAACAAACTTAATTGTTGTTAATTCGTATCATAATAATTTGATTACTAAAGATGTTTTAGCACCTGAACTAACGTCAATTGCTATTGATGAAACCGATAATTCAATTGAATGTTTGCTGCATGACAAATATCCAATTTTAGGAGTTATGTGGCATCCTGAACGTAATCCGGATGAAAATAATAAAACTATTTTACAATATTTTTTTAAAGAGTTAACACATGTCAGATAATCATTCTAGAGTTATAATTTTAGCTGCGGGTGAAGGTAAAAGATTACATCCTTTAACATTAGATAAACCAAAATGTTTGGTTGAAATTTTTGGGAAAAAAATATTAGAATGGCAGCTTGATGTTTTCAAGCACTTCAATATTGATGATGTATCTATAGTTACAGGATATCTTGCAGAAAAAATAAATTTACAATCTTTGACATATTTCAAAAATCCTCACTATAATACTACTAATATGATTGAAACATTATTTTGTGCAAGGGACAAAATGGAAGGTTCTGTAATTGTTGTATATGGCGATATAATTTTTGAAAAAGATGTATTAAAAAAACTGCTTGAATCCAAAGATGATTATTCTGTAATTGTTGATAAAAATTGGGAGGATTTATGGAAAATTAGATTTAACGATCCTTTAGATGATGCTGAAAGTTTGATGGTAAACGAAAAAAACTATCTTACAAGTATTGGACAAAAAACATCAGATTTGAAAGAAATTCAAGGACAATATATTGGCCTTATGAAATTTCAGAATAATGGGTTAGAATTTATTAAAAGAAAATACGATGAGGCAAAAATTATATCAAAAAATAGTAAAAACATACTAAATCCAACTTTGGATTTTGAGAAATCATACATGACAGATTTTCTGCAATATCTAATTAAAAATGATGCAAAACTAAAAGCCATCAATATCAAAAATGGTTGGCTTGAACTTGATTCAATAAATGATTATAAAACCTATCAGACTCTTATGGAATCAGGAAATCTTCCTAAATTTTTTAGAATATAATACAGTAAAAAAAATCACTGGATTAAATTTTCTTTTAAGTAATGAAATAGTCTTTCTTTATAGAATTTAATTAGTTCGGATTCTTTAGCATAAATATTGTTTAATTCTTTGGGGTCAGATTCAAGATCATAAAATTCCCATGTTTTGGGTGTTTGATTATAAATTAACTTTTTTTTATTTTTTCTAATACAGAAAACATTATGTTTTTTTGGAGAGGGCCAAGGTCCGTATAACCCTCCGGTTTCTACAAAAACTTCTCTTTCCTCCATATTTTTATTCCTAATTAGAGGAAACAGGCTTTCTCCTTGAATTTTTTCCTTTTCATTATTAAATTTTGCATTGATAAGTTCAGCGATTGTTGGAAGTAAATCTATTGTTCTGCATTGTTTATCAATTACATCGCTATCCATACCTGGAACATGCATTATACAAAAAACATTGATTGTATAATCATACACAAATGTTCCATAGAATTCTTCGCCGTCTTTTTCTCCTAAACTTGTACCATGATCTGAAAAAATAATTAAAACGGTTTTTTCTTTAATATTACAATCTTTTATTGTATTTATAATTAAAGAAATATATTCGTCAGTGTCTTGTAAAAAAGATTCATACACACTATTCTTTGTTTTTTTATCATAAGAAAAATTTTTGGAGGATTTTTTTTTGTCAATTATATCTCGAACAAATTTTTTATGAGTTTCAGTATTATGTAAAAAAAGAAAAAATTTATCCTTCTTTGATAAACGTTGAATAAATTCCATATGACGTTGTTGAAAATCTACTGTGTTTTCATCATAAATATTGTATTCGTCAAATCCCTGATTAGGTACAACTGAATCATCAATGATATCACAGGATGTGTAAAAACCTGATTTTTGCATGATTTCAGCTAATGTTTCAATTTTATCTTTTCTAAAATTAAACATGTTATAATATGCATTGGCCCCATTTTTTGAAGCATACATTCCTGAAAAAACAGCTGGTAGTGCTGCAAAAGTATATGGCGCAACTGTAAACATTTTTGGGAAATAATAACTTCTTTCTTTTAATAATCTTAATGATGGACAAAGCTCAACTTTATCATTTCTTAATCCATCAAGATTAATTAGTATTACATTGTAATCTGAGGAAGGAGTCATTTCTTAATTATATTTATTCCGACCCATTTAATATTTTTAATTCATTAAAAATTAATTCTGCAACTTTTTGATTACCATCCTTTGAATAATGTCCACCATATTCATTATTATCAGAAAACATTCTATCAATTTCTTTTATGTTAATCATATCCTTTGTAATATCAATGCAAAATAAATTTTCAATTTTTTTTAATTCATTTACAAAGTTATGATAAAAATTAAAATTTTTTTTAATGAATAAAATATCGTCTTTTTGTGGTAAAAATATAAAAACTGGCTTGAAATTCTGTTTTTTCCCATAATTAGCATATTCAACTAAAATCTGTTTTAATAATTCACAGGTTTCATTATCCTGGAATAATTTTACTCTCCATTCTAAATTAATTTTCATAATTATTTTCATAGTATTCCATTCAATATCTGTGCAATCAAAATTATTCTTCTTTCTTTGGTTAATTTTTTGTACCCAATTGATTATACCAAAATTTCTTCTTAAATTTTTTAGAATTGTAATGCAGTATGGAAAACTAATTTTTTCTTTTAAAAATTTATTTTTATAAAAGAAATCATATCTATTAATATCTTCTAGATGATTTTGATATTTTTCAAATTTATCTTTACCGTCAATTATATTCTCTATTAGATTTAAGCTATTATTTTTTAAAATAAATCGCGGTTTAAAACCAAATGTGTTGCCATACTCGTAATAATGCTTCCAGACACTGACAATTCTGCAAATTGTTTCCGGAACTACCCCCATTATCACAATTTTTGTCGGGTATTTAGGAAATTCTCTTTTTAATCTTAAAAGTGCCTGATCAACTCCATAATTCCCTACTCCAAAATTTATCACGTTGGAATTAGTAAATTCTGATAAGTAATGTACCCAAGTTTCATCATCGTTTACTTGTCTGGAAAAAGTAAATGAATCTCCATAGCATGAAGTATTTGATTCTAAATTATCAAAATTTGGATTTGTTCTGGCGCAAAACTGGTTTATTGTCCAATTTGTTTTTCCAAATTTACCTGTTTCATCATGTGATGTATTAGGTTTTCTTACCCATCCAAGTTCAGGATCAAATCCATGAGATATGAATTTTGATAATCCATGTTTATCCAGTATTGGAATTTTATCTTTTTCTACTATTAACCATTGAAAATCTTGGTTTACTTGTAATACTATTCTTCTAACAATAGTTTCAATTATAAAAAAAACCGCTACTGCAATCAAAAAAAAAATAACAAATTCATTCATAATCATACAAATCTAAAATTTTTAATTAATTATTCTTAAAATCCGTGATCACCGGAGCAATGATTTGTTTGTTTATTTTGTGCGCAAGTGTAAAAATTTAAACCATGTTTATCGCTTTCTGCAGTACACCATACATAATTTGGTTGTTTAACATCACTAAAATCTTTAACATCTTTAAGTTCTTGTTCAGCCAAAAATTTAAAAGATGTTCCATTTAAAATTTTGAATTTTCTCTCTTTAATCTTTCCAGTTTCATCATAAAATGTCAAATTTACTTGATGGTTGTCTACATCTGTATTTTCTTTAGAGTCTGCAGTGAGTCCTACAAATGATTCAAATCCCCCTCCTACAACGATTTGACCCCATTTCAAACTTTTTCGCCCTTCTGGGATGAATTTATTAGGATTTTGTAGTACTACGTTAATTGATGATTCTAATTCACCAGCACCAAGAACTAATTGGTGACCCACACGCGTAGGCATTTTACTTGAATTAACTGTTATAACTTTTACACCATATGAGGAAATTATATTTTTATCAATTCCAGATTTTTCTAAAATTGAATTTACATTAATATCAACAAATTCATTGCCTGGGCTGGTTAGTCTACCAATACTTGTATCCTGCAAAAGTTGTTCTCCATTATTAGAATTCGCATAAATGAAAACTTGTAATTCAGAAGGAGACATGATAGGATAAATTCTAATTTTATTATCTAAATCTGAAAAAAATGGATATTGTCTTTCTGATGGTCTATTATCATCCCAATATTCTTCTACTGTAGATGAATCATAATAGCTATGATTTGCACTAAAGACTTTATCTTGTAACCATTGTCCCACTAACAATCTTCCATAGAATAATAATTGATCAGGCTGTTTGGCTTTGATTATCCCTCTTGCATCGTCTGGTAATTCTTTAAACGTGTCTTTAATACTAATTAATTTAGACCCAAATCTAGGAATTTGTAATTGTTTTACAGCTTGATATTTCTGTTGAGAGTTCGTAATATCTATTTCTAAAGAACCATTACAATCAACTGGACCAGCAGTAAAAAGAAGACGCGTATCTATATTTTTATTAACAATTAGATCAACAGATGACTCCATTACCTGATTAGAATTTATATCGTCATTTTCAAAAATATCGTTTAAGACACGATTGAATGAGTGGACTTGATTCAGAAATTTTTCATTTCTATGATTGATCATGACCGCCGGAAATGGGATGAAAAGATTATCCACGGAAAAAAATTCGACGATATAATTTGAGACAGGTTCGTCAGCAATTCCAGTTAAAGTAAATGTATAGACTCTTGGCTCATCTATATGATATAGTTTTGATTCAATTTTTTTACCGTCCATATTAATTGGTGTTATCACACAAGCTATTTTTTTATGATTCCGTTTTATAAGAAAATGATTTAGGAAGCTTATTTCTGCAATAGAACCATCCAATTCAGGTACCATTAATGATGATCTATGTACAGAATTGACATTAGGATCTTTGTGATATTGTTTTCTGGTTGCTTCAACCTGCTTGAATTTTTTCAACTTCTACTTGATCCCTTTTCTTTTGAAATTTAAATCTAGAGCATAATTACTACTAAAGGCATTCTTTCAGTCTATAAGCCATGATAAGTGAATACTAAATAGATGTCGAGGAGGACATTCAATTAATGAAGCAAATAAAATTGTTTGATCCTGTTATTGATCAACGCGAGGTAAAAAAAGTAGTTAAAACACTAAAGAGTGGTTTTTGGGCGTCAGGAGCTGGCAGTGGGCAGGTACATGAATTTGAAACAAAATTTAAGAAATTCATTAATTCAAAATCGTGTGTCTCTGTTAATAGCGGTACAGCTGCATTACACTTGGCTGCATCACTTTGTAATATTAAAGGAAAAGAAGTTATTTTGCCATCTTTATCGTTTGTTAGTACTGCACATGCAATAATGTATAATGGTGGAACGCCAGTTTTTGTAGATGTCGAACCTGATACATTATGTATTGATCCTGAAGAAATAAAGAAAAAAATATCTAAGAAGACTA
>PYIM01185020.1_pt1 | contig 10590 bp, 12 predicted proteins | sample 3577991 | NCBI WGS metagenome assembly PYIM01 (sample SAMN08408024, study PRJNA431606) | Marine metagenome isolate SA_KN192-05_S13_500m, whole genome shotgun...
CAGTTCCGAGTCCGACAATCGCTTGTTCACTGATCGGGGTGTCGACCATCCGTCTTTCACCGAACTCTTCAAGCAGGCCAGCGAAACTGCCGAAGACACCACCCTGAATACCGACATCCTCGCCGGCAACAAAAACATCTGGGTCCTCAGCCATCAACTGGCGCATCCCCTCGTTGAACGCGGCGAGGTAGGTCAGTTCTCGACCAGCGTCTGTCAACTCGTTCATTGTCCGGCGGATCCTGGTTCTGAGTAGACGTGGTCTAGGAGTTCCAGCGGGTCAGGATCTGGGCTGGACTCGGCAAAGACCACCGCTTCCTGGACCTCCTCAGCTACCGACTCTCTAACTGCTGCGATGTCGTCCTCGGTCATGATTTGTTCCAGAACAATTCTCGCTTCGAGTCGATCGATGGCATCCAGGGCCTTCCACTCCTCCACTTCCTCGTCCGGTCGATACTTCATGCCGAGAGTCTGAACGCCATGGTGGTTGTAGTAGCGGTAGGTCTTGCATTCGATGAACGAGGGGCCCTTCCCTTCTCTGGCCCACTGCAAGGCACTGATGGTCGCGCTCCAGACGGCAACAGCATCCATGCCGTCGACTACCACGCTCGGCATGCCATAGGCAGCCGCGCGTTCGGCGACTTCGTCGATCGCCATAGTCCGATCTCTCCGGGTGTATTCGGCGTATTCGTTGTTCTCGCAGATGAATACCACTGGAAGCCTGAGCGCGGCCGCCATGTTGGCCGCTTCATGAAAAGCGCCGATATTGGTAGCACCGTCACCAAAGAAGACAACTGAGACATCGTCCGTTTCGCGATAGCGGTTCGCGAATCCCGCACCTACCGCTATCGGAACCCCGCCACCCACGATCCCATTTGCCCCAAGCATGTTGAGGTCCAGGTCGCAGATATGCATTGACCCACCTTTGCCATTGCAATAGCCGGTTGATTTACCCATCAACTCGGCCATCATCCGATTGAGGTCGCCTCCCACAGCGACAAGGTGCCCATGACCCCGGTGGGTGGAACTGATCTGATCGCCGTCCCGAAGCGCAGCGCAGACTCCGGCAGCGACCGCCTCTTGCCCAACGTAGAGGTGGATGAAGCCCGGTATTCGAGCTTTTTCAAAGAGTCGACCAGCCTCCTCCTCGAAGAGTCGGATACGCACCATTCTTCGATGGAGATCCTTGAGGGCTTCGGCCGAGGGTTCTGCGACCGGTCCTCCGAACGGGCCAGTCACTTCGCACACCCCATCGCCCACCTGATGGCCCGGCGGAGCAACTCGCGATACTGGGGCAAGTCCCACGAACACCTCTCAACATGGGGGTACCAGTCACTGATCGGCAGCATGTCCCAATGCCCGCGACAATGGCCGAGGGTGTTGTAGAGAACCGCTCCCTTCTCGACCGGACGCAAGTATTGGACTAGGTGGTCTTCCGGGCCGTTCCGCCAGTCTGACTCCGCAAAGGACGGGGCTTCGCCCTGCCATCGTGTGTAGATCAAACTCTCAAGAGAATCCCGATCGGGATACTCCATCAAGTACAACTCGTCGTCGACTTCAAACGGAGCAATGCCGGCTGTTAGCCAGTGGCCCCCTGGCGACATCTCGACGAGATACGGAGCAATCGGGGGGTGAGCGACGAACTGGCTTCCTAGGGCCTCAGCCCAGTCTGGAAAGCAGCGTGGGGCTTCGATCCCTCTCGCCCCCTCGAGGTCAAGTGCCGCATTAGTGCCGTGCAAGGCCACCAGCCGACCCCCCCGGGACAGCCAGGAACGAATTTCATGCTGGGCCTCCTCGGAGGGCCTCACGTCGCAGGTGTAGCTGATGATGAAGTCGCTCGACAGGAGCTCTTCCAAGTCCTCCCAGTCTGAGGAGACCGTGGACCGAACGTGGTCGTGTTCAGCTAATAGAGCAAGTAGTTCCCGTCGGGCGAAGTCAATGTCGTGGTAGCGGCCTCCAGCGACCAGATGCGCTGTGCAGCGGCTAGTTGGTTCGGTTGGCGTCTTCGTCACGAGCGCGGCCCCTGATCCTCGCTGCGACACCTAGTAGTCGACCCGCTTGAGGAATCCACCGTCAACGGTGATGTTGGCACCATTCACATGACGAGAAACATCTCCCGCGAGAAAGGCGACCACGGACGCAACATCGGAAACCGTGCCCAACTCGCCTCGGGGATGCGCTTGTCTCGTAGCTTCGAAAAACTCGGGTTTTGCCGAACTGATGACGTCCCAGTCGCCGCCATCAACCCAGACCGGCCCTGGAGACACAACGTTGCACCGGATGCCCTCGGCGCCTAGAACCTGAGCTTGTCCGAGCGTCCAATTGGTCACAGCCGCCTTGAACGCGCTGTAACTACCAGAGCCGTTCGCAAAATGCTCGGCAACTGCAGTAGTGCCGATGCTGATGAGCGATCCTCCTCCATCAGCAAGTGCGGACCGTGACGCTGTGACCCCGGCAACCAGGGCACGCAGGTCGACCTCATAGTTCTTGATCCAGTCGCCAAGCACCTTCTGCGGCTTCGCCGAAATGTTGTGGACGTAGACGTCTATACCACCCAAAGCAGCCGCAGACTTTGCCACCCAGGCCTCCAGGGCGGTGACGTCCGACGCGTCCAGAGCCACTCCCACCACGCTCCCGGCCTTGCTCAGTTCAGCAATGGTGTCTTGGACCTCTTCCTCGTTACGGGCACAGATGGCTACTGCTGCGCCCTCAGCGAGGAACGTTTCTGCTATCGCACGACCGATTCCCCTAGTCGCTCCTGTAACGAGAGCACTCTTTCCGGCCAGCCCAAGGTCCATGGGGTACCTCCATCAAAAGTAATTGTCCGGTTAGTTCTATCAGGTGGCCCGGATCGGGCTCTAGCCACAACCGATTAACGGGGGATTTCTCTCCAGGCCAAACTCTTGTCGACGCGAGGTTCTCCGGGTAGTCCGAGAACCCGCTCGCCCAGGATGTTTCGCTGCACCTCATCTGATCCACCTGCGATCCGATAGCCGGGAGCCCCAAGGATGTGTTCGGTCCAGGCGTAAGTGCCCCACTCACCAGTGTCAGCAATCAGTTTTGGACCCAATACCTTGCAGGCAACCTCTGAGATCAGATTCATGCCCTCGGTCCACATCAACTTCCCGAGAGAGCCCTCTGGCCCGGGTGTACCACTGCTTCTCAGGTCAGCTGCCCGCCGGTTTAGGAACCCTTCGACCCGCGTGTGGCTGTACGCACGCATAAGGGATTGCCGGATCACCGGATCCCTCGTAGTTCCTGCGGCTTTGGCAGTTGCAAGGAGCTGGTCCCATGATCCACCCGTTCGAGCAGCACCTCCGTCTTCGCCAGTATCGGACTTGTCCCGTTCGAACCCGAGCGTTGTCAAGGCAACGTTCCACCCATCCCCCTCGCCCCCGAGTCGCAACGAGTCGGGGATTCTGACGTCGCTAAAGAAGACCTCATTGAACGAGGATCCCCCGCTCATCTGCCGAATTGGTCGAATCTCAATCCCCGGCGCGTCCATTGGGACCAGGAACGCCGTCATTCCCCGATGTTTCCGCGCATCGGGATCGGAGCGGGCAATCAACTCGCCCCACTCGCAGAACTGCGCGCCAGAACTCCAGACCTTCTGGCCGTTGATGACCCACTCGTCACCATCTTGTTCCGCCCTGCATCCGAGTCCAGCGAGGTCGCTTCCCGCCCCGGGTTCTGAAAACAGTTGACAACACAATTCCTGGGCTGAGAGGAAGCGGGGGACAAATTCGGCACGCTGTTCCGCGGTCCCGAGCAGGTCTACCGTTGGCGCTACCAGTCTGGTCGTGACGCTAAATGACTCGTGTCGTACGGGTACGACATAACGTCGCTCCAGAGACGAGAACGCGAGGGCGTGTTCTCGACTGAGGCCCATGCCTCCCTGTGATGTTGGCCATGAAATCGCGTGGTAGCCAACCGTCGCCTTTCGTTGCTGCCATGACTTCAGGTCCTCGAGGAGTGACTGTTCTTCGTTTTTCGAGAGCGCGTGGAAAACCGCCACGCTGAACGTTCCCGTCCCCCAGTGGAACTCCTCATCCGCCGGTCCCTGAGATCTCCTCTGGGCGTTCTCCTCGAGCCACGCCTCAGCCTCGACGACAAATTCTTCAAGCGAGCCCTCCACATTGAGGAAACTAATCGCTCGGTATGTTCGGCGCGGCCTCCAGACCCAGCGGTCCATGCCATTACGCTGAATTTCGTGACCCGTAGGTTGGCAAAACTCGGTAGGCCACCAGACACCAACTCGGCAGAAACCCGTGGCCGCCTGATCGACGCGGCCCGAAGGTGCTTTGGCGAACACGGTTATGAGGGCACCACCAACCGGATGATCGCCGATGAAGCGGGTATCACCACAGGTGCGATCTACCACTACTTCTCTTCGAAGGTGGAGATCTTTAGCGCTGTCGAGGTGGAGGTCCGTGACTACGTGTATCGGCGCTTTGCTGTTGCCCTCGGCGATCAGGAGACCATGATCGGCAAGTTGGAAAAGATGCTCGAGATGGCACATGCGTTGCACCGTGATGATCCGACTCTCGCAAAATTCCTTGCCTCCTACAGAATCGACACACGACGCGTGGCGGAGTTGCGCGATGTGCTGCACGAAAGCCCGATACGTGACCAGTTCGTGTCACAGTTGGTGACGGCAGGCATCGCCACCGGTGAGATAAGCGAGGAATCGGGTCCGTTAGTCAAGGGCCTGATGAAAACGCTCACAGTCGGGCTCACCGATGCGTTTCTCGAAGACCTCGAGGGTCAGCGATTAGCGATTGACGGGATCAAGGCGGTCCTCAGAGAAGGAATCGCTTTCGACGCCCAGCAGCCTTCCGGTTAGGGGCAACCCAGAACGTCGCGGTTCCCCTCGGTCCAAGCAATCCTCAGGACCCGCTGGGAGATTCGCCAGCCAACCTTTGTTCTTCGGAGTTGGTCCTCGTAGCTCCCGCCTACAAGCCAAGAGGACCCGCCGGTGGTTCCCTCACGTCGGTGCTGGGCGATCAGTTGGCAACGGCACGTCGCCAAGTCTGATTCCAGGGAGACTTGATGGTTGCCAACTAGATGTTGGCTCACATCTAGTACCTCAAGGGACCTCCGGCAATGGTCGCTGATGGCTATCAGACCACTAACCCTGGTCCGACCCAGGACTGCCTCTGCGTCGGGCTCGAAGATGGACCCGAGTTCATTCCATTGCCGGCTATCGACAGCCCAGCAGTAGGTGATGGTCAGGTCGATGATCTCCTGGACATCCCGGATTCGCTGTAACTCTGCGGTTTCGCCCACTTGTTGACTGTAGATGCGATTCAGCCGGCTTGGCTTTCCTCGCCGGTGAAGAACGGCTTATCGACAGTCCAAGCAACTGGCTCACCCCACTGCTCGGAGTAGACGACTTCATTGGCCGGCCTTCGTCGAGCCAACCCCCACTGCCCGAGCGGGTAGCCGATCGGAACCATGCCGTGCATTTGCCAGGGGCCGTCAGATGGGACTCCTAGCAACTCCTCGACTTTCGTCTTCTGGATCTTCAACAGTGTCGTGATCGCCGTTCCAAGACCTTCGGCACGGGCGGCTAGGCAGAGGTTCCACAGACAGGGAAACGTCGTTGTCTCACCACCGGCATGGCCAAACACGAAGATCAACATTGGTGGCTGATCGAGATTGTCGGCCAGCCATTGGGCGGACTGATCGATTGCGAAAACCTGCTGATAGGCCGGGTCTTCTTGGTCTCCTGAAGCCAACATCGACTGGGTGCCGGCGTAGCGAGTCTGGTTCAACTCATCGAGACACTCTCGGTAGATTCCCTGAAGGATTTGCCGAAGCCTCATGTCGGTGACACAAAGGAACCTGAGTCTCAGTTGGTTTCCTGAGGACGGGCCTCGTACCGCTGCGTCAAAGAGTTTCGGCACTACGCCTTCGGGCAAGGGGTCGGCGGAAAGGCGCCTCATTGCGCGAGTCGTGTAAATGGCTTCGAGAACATCCATGGACCGCTCCTTCGACCTCACCGACAATGGGGCAACCTAACTCGTCCGCGCCGGGAGAAATAACCATCGAGTTAGTTTCTACGGGCACTCGGCAATAACGTCGGTGTTGTCCAGTTCCAGAACCGTAAAGGAGGTAATGCGGTGACGAGTACTCCGACCGAGGTCGTGTCCTCCTTCATCACGTCGATTGAAGGGCGCGACGCTGCAGCCGCTGTTGCCCACCTCTCGAGCCAATGCGAGTACGACAACGTCCCGATCGGCAAGGTCCACGGCCGGAAGGCGGTCCTTGACATCCTCGATCCTCTGCTCGGCTCCTGCTCAACGGTTGAATGGCCGGTGTTGCGTCAGGCGACAGCAGGCAACTTGGTATTCAATGAACGACTTGACCGATTTGAGATGGCGCACGGATGGGTTGAGCTTGAGGTGGCCGGCGTCTTTGAGGTGACCAACGGCGAGATCACCCTCTGGCGGGACTACTTCGATCTCGCCACCTTTCAGAACCAACTCCCAGGATCCTGAGACCAATCCTCAGACGCGGGGTTTAACAACCACAGGACGAGAAGATAAGGAGACCAGATGTCGAGTCGCCTAGACGGCATGGTTGCCGTCATAACCGGTGCGGCAAGCGGCATAGGTGCCGGCACAGCGCGCCGATTCGTGGCCGAAGGCGCATCGGTAGTCCTCGCGGACATCCAACAGGAACTCGGCGAGTCTCTTGCCGCCGAACTCGGCAACTCGGCGGTGTTCGCTTTAACCGATGTGACATCGGAAGATGACGTCGCAGCAGCGGTCGACATGGCAGTCGCCCAGTGGGGCCAACTGGACGTGATGTTCAATAATGCCGGCATCCTTGGTGCAGTCGGGTCCATCGCACACACCTCTCTCGACGACTGGGAGAAAACAATCTCCATCCTGCTGACTGGAGCGTTCCTAGGTTCCAAGCACGCCGCCCGCGTGATGACCCCCAAGGGGTCCGGCAGCATCATCAACACATCGAGCATTGCCGGAACCACCGGCGGTCTTGGTCCCCACGCCTACTCGACCGCAAAGCACGGCGTTATCGGCCTTACACGAACCGTTGCATCCGAGATGGCGGCCCACGGAATTCGAGTCAACGCCATCGCCCCAGGGAACACAATCAGTGCCATGACCGCTGATGTCATGACCGGTGACCACAGCAATCTGGAACAGGCGGCGGTACTAATCCAGTCGAAGTCGCCGCTAGGGATTGCCGGAGAAGCCGGCGACATCGCGAGCGCTGTCGTTTACCTCGCGAGCAACGAGGCCCGCTACATCACGGGACACACACTGGTGATCGACGGCGGCCAGGTGAACGCTGGAAACGTCGCGAAATTCCACGTTGCCGAACCAGGCCTCCACACTGAAGCGGGTAATCGAGGCTGAGGCGGTTCTCGCCTGATCTCGTTGCGCCTTGGGGTCTGGGCTCATCAGGATTCGATCGAACTCGAGCCTCTCAGCCACCTAAAGGGAGATGACGCTTCCTTTCCCACCGTCGTCTTGCCATCTCAAGAAGCGACGTTCAAGGACCCCCATGACGAAGTTGAAGAGGAGGGCCAAGAGGGCGAGAATGAGGATTAGGGCGAACGCAGCCCCAAAGTTGAACTGGTTGCTTGCCGAAATCAGCCGCTGGCCAAGTCCACGCTTCGAAGCGATGAACTCCCCGAACACTGCGGCGAGAATCGCGTAGATGGAACCGAGGCGAAGGGCTCCAAAGAGGGGCCCAAGGATCCCAGGTAGGACGACCAGACGAAATTTCTGCAGCTGGCTGGCGCCCAACGAGGAGGCCACCGTGTCGAGATCCGGATCGATCCCGCCGACAGCGGCTTGAACGGGGATCTGCACGATGAAGAAGACGATGATCGTGGCTAGAGCGATCTTCGATCCGATATCCACGCCATACCAGAGGATGAGAATCGGCGCGAACGCGACCTTAGGTGCGGCGTTCGTGATGATGAGGAAAGGAGCAAAGACGCGAGCTAGCCGCCTGAACCTTCCGAGCAACAGCCCGACGACTATGCCTCCACTTGACCCGTAGACGAATCCGAGCAGTGCCTCGATAGAGGTGGCCTTGACGTCTGCCCAGAACACGCTGTCATCCCAGATCTTGGTCAGGTAGTCCCACACGCCGCTGGGTGTGCCGCGGAAAAGAGCAGGAATCTCCGGGAAGATCTCGAATCCTAAGAGCGATACACCGTCGAAGATTCGCTCGCTCTGCCACACCCAGAGGATCAGGGTGAGGAGGACCAGACGCACGATCTGGACCGGAAGGTCGACTCGGTCCAGTACCTTCCGGACGGGGGAACGGTCAAGACTTAGGCTGTTGACGTCGAACTGGACGGACAGTCGTCCGTTGTTGTGCTTTTGGGTTCCTTCCTCTTCGTCAGATGATCTCATCACGCAATTCCCGCCAGATTCGGTGCTCGGCCTCTCTGAACTGGTCGTCAAATCGAAGTTCATCGATGATCCGGGGTCTTGGTAAATCGACCGCTGTGTCGCTCTTGATCCGACCCGGGCGTGCGGTCATCACGATGACCCTGTCAGCGAGCAGGACAGCTTCCTCTATGTCATGGGTGACGAGGACCACAGTCGAGCCTCCCGATTGTTCCCAGAGCCCCACGAACTCCGACTGGACGGCCATTCTGGTCTGGGCATCGAGCGCCCCGAACGGCTCATCCAATAGCCACAGGTCGGGTTCAATGGCAAGTGTCCGGGCGATTGCAACCCGCTGTCGCATCCCTTGGGAGAGTTGACTCGGGTAGGCGTTCGCGAAGCCGTCAAGGTGGAGCAAGGAAAGGAGTTCCTCGGCGCGACGACGACGTTCCTCGCGGTTCACCCCATGGATCTCAAGGCCGAGTTCAACGTTGCGCCGCGCATTGCGCCATGGACTCAAGGCTGCGCGAGCCAGCATGTACCCGATGTCTCGACTTGGCCCGTCGACTTCTTCCCCATTCCGCCTCACGGTGCCGGCAGTGGGCGGGATCAGACCCGAGAGGAGGTTGAGTATTGTCGTCTTTCCGCAGCCGCTCGGACCGACAATCGCTACGAACTCCCCAGCTTCGATCTCCAGACTCACCGTGTCCAGGGCAAGAACTGGGGTGTCGTCTTCAGTTCCGAAAACAAGCGATACATCCTTTAAGCCGACCGCGGGAGTTGGCATATGCAGCTCAGATTCGAATCAAGAAGCCTGGATACTGGCACCTAGGGGGCCCGGCATTGACGCCGGGCCCCCTAGGAGCACAGGTATGTAGTGCCTATCCGATCAGCAGTCGGGCTCGAGAACGACGTCGTCTGCTGTTAGGACACTCTCCGCCTTGCCCACCGCTACCGACAACTCACCAATGGTGGAGATGATGTCTCGACTGGGCTTCCCAGTCAGGCTGAACTTGTCCGTGTACTTGGTGACGATTGCCGTCACCAAGTCCCGGTTGTCTATCGGCAGATTGTCAAGAGCGATGTCTACGACCGTCTCAAAGTGAGCCGGGTCCGCGATCATCGCTGAAGCCCGGTTCAGGCCATCCGTGAAGGCACAGATGACATCCGGGTTCTCCTCGACATAGCCCCGGAAGGACGTCTGGCTCAGGCCAGGCCAGTGGAGACTCGACGGCCCCTCATTGTCCATTAGGGCAAACGGCTGGTAACCGATGCCCTGCAGCCCTGCGATGACCATGAACGGATCGAAGGTGACCGTCCACTGCGTCGTATCACTGACCAGCCCTGTGAGCGGGTCGAGCCCGACGGCGACATAGGTCTGGTTCTCAGGATCGAGGCCGGCAAGCCGCATGAGCTCACGGGCCAGATCCTCAGCGGCAGCTCCGCGAGCCACCACACCGACGCTAGATCCGTCCAGGGCCGCCATGACTTCCTTCCAGTCGGCACCCTCTGGGACTACGAAGTCAGCATCAACGATGACGTCGAAGAGGTTGACCTCCAACTGCTGGTACCAGCCGACGATGTCCAGCCCCTTGGCGATGAGCGGAATCATGTTGTTGTAGATGTTGGTCGCTATCTCGACCTCACCTGCAACCATGGCCGCTGCGACGTCCGGGCCACTACCGATCTGGACACATTCGGTCGTGAGATTCAGCTCCTCGAAGATCCCGGTGTCTCGCGCAACCCACATGGGAAGAGCGGCGATGGCCGGCGCGCAGGTCTGCCGGATATGCGTCACCTCGGCGAGCGCGTAGCTCTTCGGGGTCGGCGCTTCAGGGCAGGAACTTTCATCCGCGCCGGACCATCCGGTCCAGCGGGCGCAGTTGTCGGCGAGCCACAAGGCTGCAGCGTCTTCGGGCTCCATGCCGTCGATGTCGACGTACATGGCCAACTGGGCGATGTCCAGGTTGGAGAAGTTCATCTTCTGAACAGCCACGTAGGCGTTCGGCCACTTGTCCGGGAATCCGGACCAGACACCGAGCTTGAGGTAGCCGTCCTTCGGGTTGCCACAGTCGTGAGTCGTCTCCGGGTTGAGGCCCCATGAGGCATCGGTCCGGCACTCGTCAGCGAACGTCGGGAACTCGATGAACTTGCCGTCGTACATGGCCTCGATGAAGTTCGGGGTCCAGTTGAACAACACGATCGGCTCCTGGTTGGCAGA
>PYIM01061954.1_pt1 | contig 10579 bp, 9 predicted proteins | sample 3577991 | NCBI WGS metagenome assembly PYIM01 (sample SAMN08408024, study PRJNA431606) | Marine metagenome isolate SA_KN192-05_S13_500m, whole genome shotgun...
CGTGGTCCTGAAATTACTAAAGATAAATCAGAAAATGTTTATAGAATTTTTGTTGTGGGAGGTTCAACTACCTTTGGAGTGGGAGCAACATCTGATTTAACAACAATTCCTGGATTCTTGCAAAAAAAATTTCAGGATGCTAATTTGAATTTTAAAGTTGAAGTTATAAATGCAGGAATACCAAAAGCATATTCTTTCACGGAAACATATTACATCAGGAATATACTCCTTGAGTATGACCCCGATCTATTCATAATTTACGATGGTTGGAATGACATAAACAGACCATATGATGTTTTTGAGGGCGGTATAGATTATCAATCAAGTGAAAAAATACTAAGAATGATTTTAAAAAATGATATTTATAAAACAGGGAAAGTGATTCTAAAAAATTACTTTAATTGGCGTGCAAATGAAAACATTATTTTTGATTCTACTGATATCGATAAAAAAGTTGACGCCTGGCGCAATAATTGGAGTGAAATATGTAAAACAGATTATGGAAATAGGTTTGATGTAATTATAGCGTTACAGCCATTGGTTGGTACAGGAAATAAAGTGTTAACGGAGGAAGAACAAACACACTACAAACATGCTGATCACTATAATCTCCTTCAATACTATGAAAAATACGCATTTGCATTAGATGAATTGAATTCACAATGCACAAAAACAAAAGACATGCGCGAAATTTTTGATGATATGCAAATTACAATGTATTTTGATGCAGGTCATACTGGCGATGAAGGAAATCGTATTATAGCTGAAGTCTTGTATGAAACTTCAAAACCAATTATTGAAAAAAGATTTTATAGTTTTGATAATTGAGTTTATCAATATTTGAAATTCTTGTTAACCTGCTTTAGTGTAAGGTGAAATTTTACTTGAAAATCTACTAATTTTCTATTTTCGCGTCAAAACTATAGTTATACAACGATTAGATTTAGGGTAACTAAATATGAATGGCGGAACTAATTCTGTTTCTAGTATTTTTATAGTGAAAATTTTTGCATCATTTATAATTTTTTCAAGTTCGTTTATTTCACGTAAGTATTCTCCTTGTTCTAGGATATTGGCTGAAATCTTGACCAAAAAATTATCGTTCATCCTAGCTGGCATTGGATTAACAATAACAATTATTCCATCCTTAGATAATATTTTATCAGCAGATACTAAGAATTCTGTAACATTTTGATCATTCACATGTTCAAGTACACTAGCGAATAAAATATAATCAAATGTTTTATGTTTAGCAGATAATTCCCGTAAATCAATTTTTTGAAAATCGAAGTTAGGTAAATGTTTGAAGCGCTTTCTTGCTTTAGAAACCACAAGATCATCAACATCAATTCCTAAAAATTCAATTCTTGGGTATTTTGTAAATACAGATGATATGTTACCAAGAGAGCACCCAACTTCTAAAACTTTTTTTTGTTCTGTGTAATATTTTGTAACAAGTCTTCGTTTTGTAATAGTGCCTCCTAGAAAATATTGGAATAGGTACCATAATGTAGGAAACCTATCCTGTCGCAAGTATGGAGCTAAGAAATGAGCAACTTTATTGCCACAACCACCATTTTTCATTTTATCCAACCAAACATCATTTTTTTGTTATAAATAAGACTCTATAGTAAATTTAAAAAACAAAGCCGAATTCATATTAATTCATGGTTTTTCTTCAAAGCAAACTTAGTGATACTGTAATTTCACACAAATATCCTTTGCTAATAACTTTAGTATTTTTTCTTGTTGTTTGTTATGTAGGATTTTCTTATCACAATTACTGGATTGTTGATCAAGATGGAATACATTTACTCAATGGTGGAGAACAGATTATTAACGGTGATGGGCAGAATGTACATTTTACTACTACACCACCTACCGCTGCAATTTTTTATGCAACGCTAAATTTAGTTTTTAATGATGGATTTACTTTAATGAAGTTAATCTCTATCATTAGTGGAAGTGCTACTGTATTAATTGTATTTTTTATCATCAAAAATATTTCTAATTATAAAATAGCTTTAATTGGACAACTGCTGTTTGCATTTAATCCATGGTTTAGTTTTTTTTCAATGCAAGCTGAAGTTGAGGTTCTGCCAGTATTTTTAGCATGTGCATCTTTGTATTTTGTAACTAAAAAGAATCTAAAACCATTTGATATGATTATGATAGGCTCACTTTTAGGCGCATCATTTCTATTTAGATATCAATGTATTATAATTGTCATAACGATAATAATTTTCTTATTAATACGTAATAAAAAAATTCATATCAATTTATCCCATGCAGGATTAGTTGTATCATTATTTTTAATCGTCGTAAGTCCACTTTTTATTTATAATCATACCACAGTTGGAAATATTTTTGACACGAGTGGAAGCTTTTACATGCAATTTGGTGCAAAATATCAAACACCGGAATGGAACGAACAAATGTATCGCCTTACACAAGAAGGTAAGGGCACACTTGATGGTATTTTTCTAGATTTTGATTTATTTCAAAAAAATTATTTTTATAATTTATTTTATAACACACCTAACAGACTTTTTAATTTTATTGATACAACAAATACATCGTTAATACCAGCTATTCCATTTATAGGCCTTGTTCCAGTTCTTGGAGGTGTAATATATCTATTAAAAATTGACGCTAATAAAACTAATATGATATTATTGTTAAGCACAATCGCAACAACAACGCTTTTTGTCTTTTTATTTGGAGATATCAAAATTCATTTTTTTGCAATTATTATAATCCCAATCTTAAGCCTAGGGATCGTCAATATTAAAAAAATTCAAAAAAATTTATTGCCATTATTAATTTTACCCGTAGTTTTTCCTGTTTTTATGTCCATATCTATACTTCGTTATTCTGAACAATATTTTATGATCTGGATTTCAATTGCAACACTAAGTGCCATATTCTTTGTGGATATTATACCAAAAATATATTATAAAATAAAACCAAAAAACGAATTCCAACGCAATTCAAAAATCTTTATTATTATAGCTGTATTCATTGTACTTGTATTTTTAGCAAATATTGGATACGAATATGTCCTAATTAGAGCAACTTCCTCAGGAACTTCTTATGTTAGTATATCAGACGAACTTTCGATGCTATTTCAAAATGAAAGATTAGAACAAACAGGAATTGAGGTTAAGCATGTTGGCGATATATTATCTAAACAACCTGGAATCAAAAACAGCTATGTAATGGGGAATCAGTATTACTATGCTCATTACTTCCCCGCTAATTTCATCAAGGGAGAATTTGATGAAGGTCCTGAAAATGACACAGTAGATAATTATATTACCAGAAAAAATTGGAATGACGTAGAAATCTATCATTCTAACACGCAAAGCATGCCACAAATGAGACAGGGTCTAATTGATCCTAGAGTAGATTATCTAATATTCGAATTATATCCCACAGGAGGGCACTTTCAGCATGACTACTTGAAAGTTTTGTCTGACCCCAATAACCCTGATATTCCATCAAATTTTGAAGCTATCTATAGTTCAAACAAAAGTAAAAACCTCGTAGTGTATAAAATTCACTACGAGAATTAGTAATCTAACACACTTTTCTGAACTTTTTCATACTTTACAATCTTTTTTTAATATAATCTATTGATAATATGGGGGTTGGATCAATATTTGATAACGCTGCTTTGTAGATTGAACAATAATCAAGAAGATAAATTAAAGTAATTAATTTTGATAGGATGCTACCATTAACTGACATTATTTCTTGATATTCTATATCATTTTTTTTAAAATATTCCTTAAAAATTTGCCATCTTTCTTTAGTCTTGATATAATCATCTTTACCTCGTAAAATAATTGGTTGAACTTTAGATTTTCTTTCCCATGAAACAATTCCGTTATGAGAAGCTTCTAAAACATCCTCTGCCAAAGCATGCATTTTTGCATTCTCCTGCAAGGAATTTTTAAATCGTGTTGCACATGCCTGCAAACCGTATGGATAATAAATTAAAGGAATACCAATAATCCATTCTGCTAAATTAAGTGCTGTATTGCTTTCCGTTAGATTTGAAGAACAAATTTTCTTCCTTATCAATTGTAATTTTTGAATTGATTCGTAAATATCATTATTATCTATTGGAATTGTTTTTTTTAGGACTTTTAACATAGTATATAAATAAACTGTAAACGATGCTCTAGGAGAATGTAGTTGTGGAATTTCTACGTGTTGAATTTTATTTTTTTCACAAATTTTTCTCATTTTACCGCCAGAGGAAAATGCAATAATCTTATTATTGTTTTTTTTAGCTAAATTAAGGCAAGATAAAGTCTCTGCAGAATTTCCTGAAACACTAGTTGTTATTACTAATGTTTTACTATCTACTGTCTTTGGAAGATGGTAGCCTTTTACAACTGACACATGAGTGTTAGTTTTTGATAAAATAGAAGAAAAGATATCTCCAATTGCACCGGAGCCACCAATGCCGGCAAATACAATATGATTTGAAGGATCTAAACTTGAATCTTCATGTTGAGATTCGTATGCTTTTTTTGAAAATTCAGGCCATTTGTCATAAATTTCATACATTTTTTTTGTATCATATTTTTTTAATTTCATTAAATCAAGCAATCTGTTAATGAGAATAATATCAATAATAAAACATTAACTACTATCATATTAAATTCATCGAGTTTGTTTTTCAGTAGAACAAAAACCTAACATAATTTTTAACCTTGATATTTTACTTCTAAATGCTGGAAAGGCTATTAAGGTAATTCGTATATTTGAAATAATACTATGGAAAACTGATAAAAATGAAAGTCGCAGTAGTTGGTGGAGGAATTTTTGGAATTACAGCTGCTTTCAAGCTAGCTGAGCATTATGATGTAGATCTTTTTGAAAAAAACGACGATTTACTTCAAGCTGCATCAGATGTACATCATTGCAGAATTCATTTAGGCTATCATTACCCTCGAAGCGATTTAACTGTGAGGGAAGTATTAAAAGCACATAATAGTTTCAATAAAGAATTCTCTGATGCTGTAATGCAAGATACAGAAAATTATTACTGCATTGCAAAAAGAGATAGCAAGACCACTGCTGAAGAATACATTGAGTTTTGCGAAAGGCATAATCTTGAATTTATTAAATCAACTCTTGATATTATTGATAATGAGCAGATAGATTTGTGTGTTAAAGTCAAAGAGAAATTATATGATTATGATAAATTAAAAGAAGTATGCAGGAATAAACTAAACAAAAACAATGTTAACGTTCTTCTTAAAAAAGAGGCAACGCAAAAAATACTTGAGAATTATGATTTCAGAGTTCTTTGTACCTATGCTGACTTTAACAGACTCCTTGAAAGTTTTCCAGAATCTCAGAAAGATTTTCAATATGAAGTATGTGAAAAAGTATTCGTGAAACTTCCACCATCTTTTAATAATAAAAGTATTCTAACATTGGATGGACCTTTCACATCTATAGATCCTGTTGGAACTACTGGGCTTTTTATATTGGGAAATGTATTGCATACAGTTCATCAAACAAGTATAGGAAAATATCCTCATGTCGATTCCAAATTCTTGCCTTTACTTAACAGAGGAATAATAAAAGATCCTCCGATAACAAACTATGAATTATTTATCCAGTCTGCTGCAAAATTTGTACCGGGAATAAAAAAGGCAAAACATTTCGGTTCTTCATTCTGTATTAAGGCTGTTCTGCCTCATGAAGATATAACTGACACTAGACCTACCTTAGTTAGTAAGGTAAATAATAAAACTTTTACAGTATTTTCAGGAAAAATTCCAACCTGTGTTGAAGCAGCCAATAATGTAATCAACCTAATTGAAAAATCCATCAAACATGATTACCACTCTACCGAATGAAATATTTTAATTATTGATTTTTTCTAAATGTAAGATTTATCCATAATTTAGTTAGAGGTATGAGTAGTGTAACAAGAATTTGCCAAGGTCCTATCCTTCGATAATTTTCTGACCATTTCACCGGAAATTCTTTTATTGTGTATTCTTTTCTTTGTGCACGTATTAAGAATTCGTTCGGTCCAAAAAAACCATTATCATTAATTTTATCATAAAGTTCTTTACCAATCTCTCTTTTCACTGCTCTAAAACCGCAACCATTATCCAAAATTTTCGATCCTAACAACCCTCTAATGAAAACACGGTTGTATATCATACTCATATAATGTCTATCAAATGTTCTTTTTACAATACTAGGATCAAGATATCTTGAACCTGTTACGATATCATAGTTTTTTGTATGTTCTATTAATTCGTTAAAATACGACATATCTGTTGATAAATCCACATCCAGATTAGCTACAATATTACCTCTAGCAATGGAATATCCTTTTCTAATAGCATTTGTACCGCTTGGTCTATCAAGATGAACAGCAACTATGAATGGAAATTCATCAGAGAGTTTTTTAGCAATATTAAATGTATTGTCACTAGAACCATTTTCAACTATTAATATTTCATATTTTAGACGAAGTGGTGTAACCGCTTGAATGACTTCTTTTACACAATTTTCTAAGAAATTTTCTTCATTATAAGCTATAAGAAGTACTGTAAGATCATATTCTTCCAATGATCATTTATAAAAAAATTATAATATAAATTGACAAATTGACATATCATCTAATTTACACTCATCATATATTTTTTCGAATTATTTTATTGAGTTATTCACTTTCATATATTTAATACAATTTGTAACTAAAGTTTATGTTAGATACCATTATGCCATTTAATGAGTGATCGCATAATGCATCCAATCGATTTGATAATTTCTAAGACACCTTTTCGTATTAGTTTAGGTGGTGGAGGTACAGACCTGCCATTTTATTATGAAAAGGAAGGAGGATTCGTGATCTCTTCTGCAATTCAAAAATTTATGTATGTTCTAGTAGCTAGGAGAGTACATCCAAATATACTTCTTAGTTATTCTAAATCAGAATTATGTGAAAGTGTGGAAGATGTTAAACATGAAATAATTAAAGAATGTTTGAAGTCTACAGGTCTAACTGATCATTTAGTCGTATTGTCTCATGCTGAGCTTGGTTCTGAATACGGACTTGGTTCATCAGGTAGTTTTACAGTCGGTCTGCTAAATTCTCTCTTCAAGTACAATCAAAAAGATATAACTGACAGTGAATTAGCTTCCCTTGCTTGTCATATCAACATGGATATACTCAAGCAACCATCGGGAAAACAAGATGAACACATTGCTGCTTTTGGCAACATGATGTCTTTTGAGATCAAAAAAGATGGAAATGTTATTGCAAAACCGTTGGCAATTTCATCTGAAACTAGACAGACTCTACAAAATAATTTATTATTTTTTCATACTAATATAACAAGATCATCTGCTGAAGTACTTCAAAATCAACATGAAAATTCATTGAGAGACCCTGAAGTTTTTGAGCACTTGAATAAGATTAAAGAAATTGGATTGAAAACTAAGAAATATTTTGAAAATGGTAATGTTGATGAATTTGGCTTGTTAATGGACGAGCATTGGCATGAGAAAAGAAAAACATCAGAAAAAATATCCAATCAAATTATTGATAAACAATATGAGCGTGCAAAAAATTTGGGTGCCTTAGGCGGTAAGATTATTGGTGCAGGTGGAGGAGGTTTATTCATGTTTTACGTAAACAACGATGAATCCAAGAACAATATAAGAAAAGAATTCAATTCATCAGGAATGAATGAAATAATACTTCCCTTTGAAGAAACTGGATCAAATATAATTTTAAATCTATTACATGGATCACAATGAATATGTTTAACGAAATAACAGATTACTTTGCAGAAGTAAAAAAGATTATTGAGAGTATATCAAAAGAAGATATCAATAATGCTATTCAAATTTTGAATGAAGCTAGATTAGCTGGCAAGAAAATTTTTATTATTGGCAATGGTGGTTCTGCTTCAACCGCAACTCATTTTGCGTGCGATCTAAACAAGTATACCTCTGTGGAAGGAGAAAAACGGTTTAAAGCTTTGTCATTAGAAGACAACATTCCACTGTTAACAGCTTTAGTAAATGATGAAGGTTGGGATAAAGTGTACTCGTACCAACTTGAGAATTTAATGGATGATGGGGATTATCTAGTAGTAGTAAGTGTCCATGGCGGTGCGGGAAAGGACAAAGCAGGACTTTGGTCGCAAAATCTCACATTGGCTGCTAAAATGATTCATGATAGAGGTGGTAAGGTAATTGGTTTAGTTGGTTTTGACGGTGGAGCCATCAAATCTTTAGCTGATGCATGCGTAACAGTACCAATTAATTCAACTCCTCATGTTGAAGGATTTCACTTAATACTTACGCATATGATTTGCTCTATAATAAAAGATAAACTAAGTAAAAATGAATAATTCCAATAAAGCAGTTTTTTTAGATCGTGATGGCGTTATTAATGATTTAGTTTCCTATTCAGAAGAAGGAATAATAGATTCTCCAAACTCACAAAAACAATTCAAGATAATAGATGGTGTTGGTAAAGCTCTAACACAATTAAAGAAAATAGGATTTTTGTTGATATTGATTTCAAACCAGCCAGGAATTGCAAAAGGTAAATACAATTTTGGTGAATTTAAAAAAATAAAACAAAAGATGGAAAAAAGTTTGAAACAATATGGGATAATTTTGGATGGGCAATATTACTGCCTACATCATCCTGCTGCTACTAAATTAAAGTATAAAAAAAAATGTAAATGCAGAAAACCTCAAAATAAAATGATACTAGATGCAATAAAAGATTATGATATTGACTTAACAAAATCTTTTGTTGTTGGAGATGGCTTAGTTGATATGCAATTGGCACAAAATTCAAAATGTCGTGGTATTTTTATTGGCAACATTAATTCAACTGTAAACAAATTATTTCTTGAAAAAAAAATTAAACCTTATTACATTGCTCACGATTTATTGGAAGCTGCAAATCACATAAAAGATTTAGAACATAGTAATCTGTAAATATCCCATTCACGACTGCCAGATATGGAAATTTTTCTAGATAGTGCTAGTATAACAGAACTTGAACATGTTATTAAGTGGGGGATTATTGACGGGGTAACTACTAACCAAAAGATTTTCTTGAAAGAAAAGGGAGTAAATTTCAAAGATAGGATACTAGATATATGCAAAATTATGGGTTCAAAACCTGTTAGTGTTGAATCAAATGGAATCACAACAGACGAAATAGTAAATGATGCAAGAACATATGCAAAACTCGCATCTAATGTTGTTCCTAAAGTTCCAATGCTTGCAGACGGTTCTGGTTTAGAGGCAGTAAGTATATTGTCACAAGAAAAAATACCAACCAATGTCACTGTTATGATGAATCTTAACCAATTAATTTTGGCTACAAAGGCAGGAGCAACTTACGTTAGTCTATTCTATAATAGAGCAAAAGATTCTGGTGAGGATCCAGTGAAGATAATACAAGAATATGTAAAATGGGTAAGCAGAAACAATCTTAGTACTAAACTAATTGCAGGTAGTATAAGGCATATTAAAGACGTTGAAGATATAGCTGCAGCAGGTGCTCATATTATAACAATACCATATGATATTATGTTGCAGTTACCTTATCACAAAAAAACTGAAGAAACAATAAAAGAATTTGATGCAGCATGGAATAAATTCTTAGCTACAGATTAGAGAAAATAAGTTGGAAGAACTAAAGACTCACTCTTTGAGAACTGTTGAGTGGAAAGAAAACAAAGTAATTATGATTGACCAGACAAAGCTTCCGAACAGTTTGGAATATGTTGCTTATACCGATTACAATGATGTTGCCAATGCCATTAAAAGTTTAGTTGTCCGTGGGGCTCCAGCAATTGGTGTATCAGGTGCATTTGGGATGGCACTTGCTGCATTACAAAGCTCATCTGAAACTATGGATGAGTTCCTATCTGATTTGAAAAAAGCAAAAGAAATTCTCTTTGAAACAAGACCTACTGCAATCAATCTATCTTGGGGATTAGAAGAAATGTATGACTATGCATTTAGTTGCGCGCAACAAAATGCAACAGTTTCTGAAATAAAAGAAGATCTAATTGTTCATGCAAAGCAAATGGCGGAAGATGATATCAATATTAACAAAAAGATGGGAAAAAATGGTGTAGAATTGTTTCAAAACAATGATACAATAATGACTCATTGTAATGCGGGTGCTTTAGCTACTGTTGCTTATGGTACAGCATTGGGTGTGATTCGTGCTACAAAAGACAGTGGAAAAAACATCAAAGTTATTGCTACAGAGACAAGACCAGTGCAACAAGGTTCTCGATTAACAGCATTTGAACTAAAACACGATGGAATAGATGTCAGCCTGATTCCTGATACAGCAGTTGGTTATACGATGGCAAACGGTCTTGTAAACAGAGTTATAGTTGGTGCCGATAGAATTCTGCGAACAGGTCATCTATTCAATAAAATTGGTACATACCAAGTAGCTACTATGGCAAAAAAGCACAATATCCCATTTTATGTTGCAGCCCCACTGTCAACATTTGATCTTCAGAGTAAACCTGATGATATCATAATA